>Ga0315273_10002244_pt1 | contig 22673 bp, 14 predicted proteins | sample YL17G02_0_MG_FD_205753 | JGI IMG/M metagenome (GOLD analysis project Ga0315273, IMG submission 205753) | Sediment microbial communities from Yellowstone Lake, YNP, Wyoming, USA - YL17G02_0 | ecosystem: Environmental > Aquatic > Freshwater > Lake > Sediment | place: USA: Wyoming | collected...
TCCGGGGGCCCCCGGCGGCGGGGGGGGGGGGGGGGGGGTGTCTTGGGGGGGGGGGGGGGGGGGGGGGGCGGGCCCCCCGGGGGGGGGCGGGGGGGGGGGGGGGGGGGGGGGGGGCGCCGCGCGCGCCGCCCCGGCTCTCCCCATCTCCTCGGCTCCCATCCACCACCTCGCCACCGCCTCCCCTTCTCCCAGCTGGACGCCGACTCGCTCACGCTCGCGCTGGCCGACGGCGCGGCGACGCTCACCGGCGTCCTGTTTGATGATGCCGCCCTGGACGGGCTACTGGTGAGTGAGGAGTGGTGTCGGGGGTGGTGGAGCGGGGCGGGAGCGCGCGGTGGGGCCGCGCTCGCGACCATGGGGGACGCGCCGCGCCGGGACGGCCGACGCCCCTCTCCACCACCCACCACTCTCACCCTCAGGCCTCTCCTACCTGGCGCGTCACGGGCGCGTGCGCGGGGTCGATCACGGTGGCCGCCCCGCTCGCGTCGCTCGCGGCCGACCCGGTCCAGGTGTCGCTGGATGAACTGGTGGTCACGCTGGCGCCCAGGGAAGGGAGAGGGAGTGGTGGCGGGGCGGCGGGAGCGGCGCCGACGCCGGCCGCGCGCTCCAACGACGACGGTGCACCTCCGTCTCCCTCCCCTTCCCCTTCCGGCCCCGCCGCCGACGGCGTGCGCCTCGTGGCCAGCGGCATCGAGTCTGTGCTGCACCGGGTGATGGTGGTTGCGACGAGGGTCGCGGTGCGAGTGGAGCTACCGCCCGGGGAAGGCCCCGCGGCGGCCGCCGCGCGCGACGGCGTCGCCCTGCTCCTGCGCGCGTCCGAAGTCACGCTGGCGGGCGACGCACCGGTGCCGTCGCCCGGTGGCTCCACGTCCCTGACCAAGCGGGTGTCGGTCGTGGGGCTGACGGCCGAGGTCGCCGCGCGGCGCGGGCGGCACGCGGCTCGCGCCACCCCGCCCTCTTCCCCTTCCTCTGCTTCCTCGCACAACGACGACGAGCTCGCCTGCGTGCTGCTGGGCGGGCGCGGCGCGGCGGGCGTGGGCGGGTCGCTGACGGCGACGCTCGAGCGCGGCGTGAGCGGTGGACGCGCCGCTGCTCTCACTGTCGACGCCAGCCTGGACGCCGCCTCGCTGCGGGTCGGTGCCCGGTCGCTGGCCTTGTTGGAGGCCGCGGCCGAGGCGTGGCCCAAGGGCGGCGGTGCGAGCGTGCCGCCGCGGCCGTCGCCTCGGCCTTCTCCTGCTCTTGACTCGACAGCCTCCAGCGACGACGCCTTTTTCGATTGCGCGTCCGACATGGCGTCGTCGTCCGCGTCGATCGCGTCGTTTCTGGCGGGCGCGGCGAGAGCGGTGACGGGGGTGGGGGCGGAAGAGCGCGCGCGCGACCCCTCTCCTCCACCGACCTGGACCCTGCGCCTCGCGCTGGCCGGCGTCGAGTGCGTGCTCTTCTACGACGAGACGCCTGCCGGCCCTCCCCCAGCGCGTGGCGGCGTCGGTGGGCGCCCCCGGCTCGCTCTCGCAGTCGGCGCGGCCGACGGGCGCGCCACCGGGTCGGGCGCGGCCGCGTTCGACGCGCGTCTTGCGGTGTACGACGTACGCGCGTCGGATTTGGCGCCCAAAGGGCGCGCGGGGTCGGGGAGAGCGCGGCGCGACGCGCGCGCGCTCACCACCGCGCGCGCCGCGCCGGGCGTGCTGCCCCCGCTGGAGGCCGGGACGAGGCCACCCCATGCGTCGCTGGCCAGGCGGCGAGTGATGAGGCCGGCGTCCGCAGGCGCCGGCCCGCGGCGGCGCACGGTCGCGTCGCTCGCGGCGGCGGCCGGCGCGGCGCCAACCTCCCTGTCCGACTCGGAGCCCGACTCCGACCTGAATGAGTGGCCTCTGCTCGCGGTGGCCGGTGGCGGCCGCGGCGGCGCGCCCGCGCTGGAGTTGAGGGCTCAACGGGGGCGCGCGCGGGGGCCGCTCGCGGCGACCGCGCACGCGCGGGCGGCCACGCTGTGGCTGTCGCTGCCCCTGGTGCAGAGGGTGGCGACCGCGTTGGCGCCGTCGCCGGCGGCGGTGGAGCGGGAGGCCGCCCCGCGCGGCCCCCGCGCACCCGCCCCCACCCCCGCGTCGGCCTCGATCCACCTCCCGCGCGTCACCACCGTGCTCATGCTCCCCGAAGAGGAGGGAGATGACGACGAGGATGAAGACCACCCGCCACACCATCCACACGTCGCGCTGGCGGTCGACCTGGAGGCGCCGCGCCCGCGGACCTCCGGCGACCCCACTCCCCCTACCCTCGCCGCAACAGCCCGCCCGGGCGGCGGCTGGGACGCCCGGTTGCGGGTGGGGCGGGCGGCCGCGTTTCTGGTGGGTGCGCCGCCGGGCGTGAGCGACGACGACGGCGGGAGCGGCGCGTGGTCGACGGCTTTCCCGCCCCTCGCCGCCTTTCGGGTCGCCGACGCCCTGGACTCTGTCGTGGCCGACGTCGGCTGGCGCCCCGGCGCGGCGCCCGCGGGCGGCGAGCTGGCGGCCGCCGCGCGCGACCGCGCAGCCGCGCACGCCGCGTCGCCCTCGACTGCCGCCGCCTTTGATGACGACGCCGCCTCCCTTTCCGGCGTCAGCATCCGCGTCCACGCCGCCGACGTGCGCCTGGCGCTGGCGCCGGCCGACGTGGCGGCGCTGGCCGGCGGCGCGGCGGCGGTGAGCGCGGCGGCGGCGGCGGCCGTCGCGGCAGCGGCCGCCGCGGCCGCTGCAGCAGGGGCGCCGCCTCCCCCACCGCCGCCGCCTGCCTTTTTGGAGGTGCGTGCGGCGGTCACGGTGCGCCTGCTGCCGTCGTCGGTGCCTGACGACGGTGCGGGCGGCAGAGGCGGCGCCGCGTTTGTCGCGGCCGCCCGCGGGGCGGTGCTGACCGCGGTCGCGCCGCTGGGGGAGGGAGGGGTGGCGTTCAGGTTGAAGGTTGAGCAGGCGTCCCTGACCGAGCAAGAGGAGGGGGCCGAGCACGCGCTCCCGCTCGTCTGGTGGCCCACGGCGACGCCGGCGACGACCGCCGACGACGACGCACCTTCCCTCCAAGGCCTGGACGTCGTTCTGACCGCCCTCCCGGACCGCTCCCTGGCGGCCAGCATGGCGTCCGCGGGCGTCGGCGTCGCGGCGCCCGGGTGCGACCCGGCGCTGCCCTGGGCGCGGCGCGCGGCGGCCTGGTTTGGTGGTGGTGGGCCGACGTCGGCCGACGCGGAGCCTCGGCATTTGCAGTGGTGGCTGGCGGCGACCGACAGCGTGCTGCGGCTCGAGCCCGACGACAGCGCCGGCGTCGCGGCCGCCCTGCTGCTGGGCTCGGTCGCCGCCGCTGGGGGCGATGACACGTCGTTGACGGTGCGCGACATTGCCCTGCTGCTGGCCGACGGCGCGGGCGCGCCCGGGGCGTGGGCCGCGCCGCGCGCACCTATCGCCGCCGCGCTCGCCACGGGCGGCTACGCCACGCTCGCGACCGAGGACGAGATCGCGGCCACCATGTCGACCGCCGACGACGGCGCGCGCGACGTCGCGGTCGCCCAGGCAGCCGCGCGCGTGACGCTCAGCGCGGGGTCGGCCGCCGCGGTCGCCGCGCTCGCGCGCCAGGTTGCCGCCGCCGGTGAGGGGCCGCCCCACGAGCCGCCGCCGCCGCCGTCGCTGCGCACCTCTGTCTTGTGCGGCGTCGTGGAGCACGCGTTCGACGCGCCGCCGCAGCGCGCGCGCCCGGCCTCGGCCACGGACGGCGGCTGGCAGGCGGTCGACCCCGGCCCGCCCTCTCCCCCCTCACCGCCGCCCGATGAAGCGGGCGGCGCCTGGCTGGCAGGGTGGGGCGTGCGCGTGGTGGACGACTTTGTGAGAGTTGGGGGAGAGAGGGGCGAGGGCTCTGCGCCCGCGGCCCTGCCCAAACCCGGCCGCGCGCCCGAGACGCGGCTCGTGTTCACCGGGAGCGGCGTCACGATTGGCCTGCACTGCCCGCGCGGCGGCGCGGGCGGCGGCGGGCGCGCGCTCGACGTGAGGGCCGACGGCGCGCGGGCAGAGTGGGCGTCGTGGGCCGACGACGGCGCCACCTCTGGCCCCGTCTTGCTCACGCGGCTCACGGTGACCGTCCAAGACGCCTGCCTGCGCGACCTGGACGCGGCCGGCGCCGAGTGGGGCACCGTCGTCGGGAAGCGGGCCTCCACGGCCGTGAGCGCTTCGCCCCACCGCCCCTCCTCCACCCCCATGCTGCGCCTGCACCTAGAAACGCTGCGTCCCACGCTTGGCGCCGCCCCTGAGGCCCGGCTGACGATCGCCCCCCCGCCACCGCTGCGCGCGCGCGTCGACCAGGACGTGGCCGCCGCCCTGTCCTCCCTGGCCATGCAGCCGGGACCGGAGCTAGCGTTTGGGGAGGACGACCTGGTGCTGGAGAGCGACGAGAGCGGGAGTGGGAGCGAGAGTGACGGGGACGCGGTTGGTCTCGCGCTGCCGCTGCCGCCTCCTGCCACCACCACCGCGACCACCATCTCCTCCATCTTCTTCCAACGCGCCTCCCTACCGCGTTTGGACCTCGTGCTCGACTACCGCCCGCGCCGCCTGGACGTCGGCGCGCTCGCCGCGGGGCGCCTCGCCGAGCTCGTCAACGCCGCGCCCCTGGACGGCGTGGCGCTGGCGTTGCCCGCGGTTGTCGTGCGCGGGGCGGCTGGGGTGGGAGGGTTGAGGGCGCGCGTGGCCACTTCCTGGTGGGCCGCGCTGCGCGACCGCGGCCCGCGCGCCTTGCTCGCCGGCTTTCCCGCGGCGCGAGCGGTGTCACGGGTGGCCGACCCGGCGGGCGACCTGCTGCGGCTGCCGGCGGATGCGTTGCGAGGGGTGAGCCACGGCGGCAGCAGGACCCGCCTCCCGCCCTCGGCGCGCCGCGCGCGGCGGTCGCTGACGCGCCTCGTGCGCGCCACGCTCGCGGAAGCCCTGGGCGCGGGATCCGGCGCGCTGGGAGGGTGCCGGGTGGTCGTCGAGGGCGGCGGGTCGACGCGCGTGCGCGCCGCGGTCGGGGCCGCGGTCGGCGCTGCGGCCGACGCGGCGGCAGGGGCGGCCGCTGAGTTGAGGAGGTGACAGAGACGGGGGTGAGTCGCGTGTGGCGTGTGGGTCGGCGCGCCGGAGGCTAGAGAGCAGCTGCGAGAGGGGAGAGGAGAGGCGCCGCGCGCGCGGGTGCCCCCGCATCACAACCCACGCCCTCCCCGCGCCCCCACCGACCCCCGTCGCGCCCTCCCCCGGCCGGCGCGACGGCCCTCATGGCCGCCAACACGCTCGCCGCCGCGCTCGGCACGTCGGCGCCGACATCGCGCGCGTCGACGCCCACCGCGCGCGCGCGCTCCTCGGTCGTCCCGTTCACCCGGCCGAGCAGCGGCGCGCCGTCGGTCGACGACGACGCGTCGGCGCCCTCGTCCTTTGTCGGCTCCGCGCGCGCCCTCCGCGGCCGGTCCATGCCGTCAGCCCCGTCCGAGGCCGGCTCTTTGCGGCGCCCCTCCTGGCGGCCGTCGCCCGCGGTGGCGCCCGCGGCGGTGGTCGCGCTCGGGTTCGCTGCGCCCACGTGCGACGCGCTGCTGCCCGCGCCGGCGTCCCCGTCGTCTCGCCGGGACGGCCTCCTTTCACGCGTGCTCTGTGTCGCCCGCGTGGGGGTGGAGGTACGAGGGGAGGAGGACGGGGAGGGCGGCATGGCGCGTTTGCCCTAGGCGACGCGCGCCCCGCGCGGGCGCGCCCGGCCCCTCCCCCGCTTCCCACCCTCCCCTACTACTCCTCTTCATCAGGCGACCGACGCTGGCCTGGGTGCGGACGACTTGCTGGCCGAGCTGCAGGTGGGTCGAGGGCGGCGAGCGGTTCAAGCGCGGCATGCCCCAAGAGCGGGGCGCCCGGGCGCTGTGGGCCGCCCTCCGACCGCGGCCGCGCCCTTGTCGCGGTCGGGGGCGTTGGCCGCGCGTTTGGGCGGTGGCGCGACCGCGGCCGACCTCGGTCGACCGTCGCCGCGCGCGCACCGTCGCCGCGCGCGCGGTCGGCGGGAAGACAACGAGGCCCCGCCCCCACCACGTCACCCTCCAACACCGCGCACACCCTCCTCCCTCTGTCCTCTTCAGGCCTACCACCCCATCTTTGCCGACCCCACCGTCGCCAGCGCCTGGGCCGTCGCGCGCGTCGCGCACGACGGCCAGTCGTGCGCCGCGGGCGGCCGCATGCTCGCCCACTGCGCCGCCGTCGCCCGCGTCGTGGCCGACCTGGGCGCCGACGCGGACGCGGTGGCGGCGGCCGTGCTGCACGCCGCGCTCGCGCGCGGCGTCGCGACGGACGCCGCGCTGGCGGGGGTGTTGCCCAAAGGGGTGTTGAACCTCGTGCGGGCGGTCACGCGCATGACCGACCTGTGCCTGCTGCGCCGGTACACGGCCGGGGACGGGGTCGAGTTTCTTGGGGAGGGGGTGGACCTCTCGTCATCCTCCTCCTCGGACCCCGACGCCGCGCCCGCCCGCTTTGTCGCCATGCTCGTCTCCATGTCGGACGTGCGCGCGCTGGTGGTGAAACTGGCGGAAGTCCTCACCGACCTGCGCGCCCGCCTCGACGTCGGCGCGGGCGGCACGCGCGCCGCGCGCGCCGCCGCGCGCGCCGCGCTCGACGTGCACGCGCCCCTGGCCAACCGGCTCGGCGTGTGGTCGCTCAAAGCGGCGCTGGAGGATGCGGCGTTTGCCGTGCTGGAGCCGGAGCGGCACGCGGAGATTGCGGCGGCGGCCGCGCCCGACGCGGCCACCGAGTCGGTCCAAACCGTCCTGGACGCCGCGCGCGACGCCCTGGACGCCGCCGGCCTGCCCAACGCCGACCTCTCCGGCCGGTCCAAGCACCTGTACGGCCTGGCGGCCGCAATGGACGCCAAGCACGTCCCTCTGTCGGGCGTCCTCGACGCGCGCGCCATCCGGGTCGTCGTCGAGACCAAGGCCGACTGCTACGCCGCCGAGCGCGCGGTGCACGCGCTGTGGGCGCCGGTGGACGGGCGGTCGAAAGACTACATCCGCGCGCCAAAGGCGAACGGCTACCAGTCCCTGCACTCGGTCGTCACCGGCCCCGGCGGCACGCCTGTCGAGGTGCAGGTGCGCACGCGCAAGATGCACTTTGTGGCCGAGTACGGGGTGGCGGCCCACTGGCGCTACAAAGAGGCGGCGGCCGCTGGGTTGACGGTCGCCGACGGCGACGCCGCGCGCGTCGCCTGGGCGCGCTGGCTCACCACCTGGGCGCACGCGTTGTCGGACCAGCGCGCGCGGCCGAGCAAGGGGTCGCCGCCGGCGAGCGCGGACGGCTTGCACGCGCTCGCCGCCGCGGTCGGCGCGCGGGCGACGTGCGCGTTCCCCGAGCACCGCGCCTCGTGCGGCTTTGCCGACTACCTGGGGGCGGGGTTGCGCGCCGGTGCGTCCTCCTGCTGCGGCGGGGAGCACGCGGGCGCGGGCGGCGTCCTGGTCGCGGTCGTCGACCACGCGGGCGACGCGGCCGCCGGCCCGACTGTGGTTGCCGTGGCGCCCGGCGGCACCGCGGCCTCCATCGCCGCCTCCCGCACCCCGCCCGCTGGCCACACGCTGCGCGTCCTGGTCAACAACGGCGAGAGACCGGGCGACGCGCCGCTCGCGGCGGGCGACAAGGTCGAGCTCTTTGCCGTGGCGGAAGTTGAGGCGGGCCTGGCGTCTGTGCCGCCGGATGCGGAAGCCGACCTGGAGGTCGCCCGCCTGCGCCTGGACCGCCTCATGGCGGCGACGCCCGAGCCGGTGCCGGCGCAACCGTGATGGGTGGGAGGAGGAGAGGGAGGGGGCGACACCCCTTGTCGCCGCCGCAGCTGCTGTACCACTACACCGAGGACGACACACCACGCCATTCCTTGGGCGCGCGCGCGCCATTTGCACGCGCGCGCTCAAGCCGGGGGCGGGGTCGCCGCGCTTCGCGCGCCCCGCCCGACCACCACCACCCGCCTGTACCACCATCACCACCAAAGCCGCGGCATGCGTTGGGGGGTCCGCGTCGAGTTTGTGTAAAAGAAGAGTTGTGTCGAAGCAGAAAGAATAGAGCGAGCGGTGATGGGCGCTCGCCGTCGCTCGCCGTCGGCCCTCCTCTCCCTTCCGACACACCTCGCCCGCGGCGCCCGAGGCCAGCCGCCCCCCCGCCCCCCCGCGCGCCGCGCGCCGCGCCCCCGCGCCGCGCGCCCCCGATCCAGCCGGCGCCGCATTCGCGCGCCGCGCCCCGCCCCGCCGGGCGCCCTCGCCCGCCATGGCGCCGTCGGTGGCATACTACTATGACGAGGAGATCGGTGAGGGAGGAGGAGAGAGCCAAGCGAAGGCGAGATTGACCGCCCGCCCCGACCGCGCTGGGGCCACACCGGCTGGCGTCCGTGGACGCCCGCCTGTCGCTCGACCGCTGGGAGCTCGCGCCTGGCGCCATTTCGGGCGGCGCCCGGCGCGCGCGGCCGCCCCGCGCGCACGCGGCGCGGCGCGCGGGCGGCGCGCGCTGGTGCCGTTCGCGGAGGCGCTCGCCGCACGTGGTCGTGGCCGTAGCGCGATCACGACCCTGGTTCGCCCGTCGCGGGCGGCCGGCGGCGGTCGCAACGGCGACGCGGGCGACGCGGCGCCGGCGCCCGCATTCGGGGCGGCGACGGAGGGTGAACGAGGGCGGGCGGCCCGGCGGCGCCCCTCCCGATCGCCCGCCGCGCGATCCTCGCCGACGCGTGCGAGGGAGGGGGTCGTCGGGACCGCGGCGCACCCGCGCGCCGCGCCGCGCGGCGCCCACCCTTTGCCCGCCCACCACCACCCCCACCACCCCCTCCCTCTCCCATCTCTAGCCACCTACAACTACGGTGGCGGCAACCCGATGCGACCCCACCGCGTGCGCCTCACCCACTCGCTCGTGGAGCACTATGGCCTGCCCGCCAACCTGGCCGTGCACCGGCCTGTGCCCCGGTCCGAGCTGCAGCTGGAAGAGTTTCACGCGGATGATTACATCCGGTTTTTAAAGGCCGTCACGCCCGACAACCAGGACGAATTTTTGGTCCAGATGCGGCGCTTCAACCTGGGGCCCGTCGGCGAGGCCGACTGCCCCGTGTTTGACTCCATGTTTGAGTATTGCTCGGTGAGAGGAATGGGAGAGGAGAGAAGAGGAGAGGGAGGTGGCGGGAGAGGGAGAGAGACAGGGCGGCGCCGACGTTCCCTCCTTCCTCTTCTCCTTTAGCTCTACTCCGGCGGCTCGGTCGGCGGCGCCGCCCTGCTCAACGAGGGCAAGACGGACATCGTGCTCAACTGGGCGGGCGGCATGCACCACGCCAAGAAAGCGGAAGCGTCAGGTTTCTGTTATGTCAACGACATCGTCCTGGCGATTCTGGAACTCCTCAAAGTGCACCAGCGCGTGCTCTACGTCGACATCGACATCCACCACGGCGACGGGGTGGAGGAGGCGTTTTATTTGACCGACCGCGTGATGACCGTCTCGTTTCACAAGTATGGCGACTTTTTCCCCGGCACCGGCGCCCTCGGCGACACCGGCACCGGCGCCGGCTCCCTTTACTCGGTCAACGTGCCGTTGCAAGAGGGCATGGACGACGAGTCCTACCGCTTTGTGTTTGAACCGGTCATGCAGCGCGTGATGGAGACGTACCAACCGGGGGCCGTCGTCGTCTGTGGCGGCGCCGACTCCTTGTCCGGCGACCGCCTGGGCTGCTTCAACCTCTCCCTGCAAGGCCACGCGGCCTGCATGGACTTTCTGGCCAAGTTCGGCGTCCCGCTCCTCGTCCTCGGCGGCGGCGGCTACACGATGCGCAACGTCGCGCGCTGCTGGTGCTACGAGACGGGGCGGTTGCTGGGGCTGGAGCTGGACGACGCGCTGCCGGACGCCGCCTTGGCCGAGTACGACTACTACATGGACACGCACAAGTTGCGGATCGCGACGTCGAACATGCGAAACGCAAACACGCGCGACGCGCTGGAATCCATCACGCGCGCGGTGCTCATCAACCTGGGCAAGCTGCCGCCCGCTCCCAGCGCGACCATGGTGGAGGAGCCGGCGTTGATCAAGCCGCCAGACGCGCCGGAAGGGGATGCCGACGAGCGCGGCGGCGGCCGCGCGGCGGCCGACCTGCGCACAGCGGCGCGCGACGACGGCTACGGGTCGGACGCGGAAGCGGGGGCGCGCCACGTGGATGCGGACGACGTGGAGCGGGTGGTCGCGGCGCCGGTCGAGGCCAAGGTGGAGCCGGGGGTCGAGGGCGGCGGCGCGGGCACCGCCCCCACGCCCGGCGGCCCCGACGAAGCCTACCTCCAGTCCACCGTGGGCGGCTCGTCCTCGCCGCCGACCCACGTTGACACGCCGGCCGAGGCGTTGGTCGCGGACGAGACGCTGCCCGACGACGACGCGGCGCCGATGGCCGAGTGATGGGCGAGGTGGGAGGGTGTGTGGTGGTGGCGTGTGTCGACCGCGTTACATGCACGGGCCGCACCAGCCGGAAAGAAAACAGGTGGCGCCGCAGCGGCGGGGCAAGAAGGAGAGTGGGGGGCGGTCATCGCGGGTGGTCGTCGGCCTCGTCCCCGACGCTCATCGTTCTCACTTTCTCTCTCCCGCCCCCCGCGCGGTGCGTGCGAAATAATGGCGCCGCAAAATGCAATCACGCAAGACCCTCTCCCACCATCATCAGCCGAGCAGGGAAATCCCGTCAGCCCCCACCGCCGCCGCCGCCGCGCGCTGGGCCGCGTCCTCCTCCCGCAGCGGCGTCACCGACCCGCCCGTCGGTTCCGGCCCCGTCCACGCCGCCGACACGGCCCCCATGCAGAACGACCACTTGTCGGCCGCGTCGGCAATGTGTTTGCCCATCGGCTTGCCGCCCCCGTGCCCGGCTTGGGTCTCGACGCGCAGCAGGAGGGCGTTGCGTTGGGGGGACGAGGCGGAGGAGGCGAGGTTGTGTTGCAGGGTCGCAGCATACTTGAGCGAGTGGAGCGGCGGCACGCGGTCGTCAAACTCGGCGGTCGACACGAGGACGGCCGGATAGTTCTTGGTCCCGCCGCTCGGCGCCGCCACATTGTGCAGCGGCGACCAGGCCAGGATGCGGGGCCGGTCGGCGTCGGCCTCGGGGTCGCCGTAGTCGCTCTTCCAAAAAACGCCGACCGTGAATTTTTGAAACCGCGCAATGTCGGTCACCGGGACGTCGGACAGGACGCAGCCGAACAAGTCCGGGCGTTGATTGGCTGCCGTGGCGACCAGGGTGCCGCCAAAGGAGCCGCCGTGAATGGAGAGCTTGGCGGGGGACGTGATGTTGGCCGCGACCAAATACTCGGCGCACGCAACGAAATCGTCAAACGTGTTTTGCTTGGCCGCCCCCGTGCCGTCGGCGTGCCAGCGTTCGCCATACTCGCCGCCGCCGCGCATGGAGCACGAGGCGTAGACGGCGCCGAACGCGGCGCCCGCGACCAGCACGTCGGGTTGAAACTCGATGCCGTTGACGATGTTGAACCCGCCGTAGCCGTACAGGACGGTGGGGGAGAGGCCGTTGCGGGGGGAGTTCTTGGGGGCGGTGATGAAGAGGGGGATGTTGGCGCGGCCGTCTTTGGACGGGACAAACACTTGAGTGGTCTCGAAAGCCGACGGATCCACCCCGCGCAGCGTGGTCGACTTCCACACCGTCGGCGCGGCAGTCGGCTCGGTCGCGTTCCAGCGCAGGACGGTGCCGGGGTCGGTGAAGGACGCGAATTTGACAAAGACCTCGCCCGAGTCGCGGTCGGTCGATGCAGACGCGGCGCCGGGGCCGGGGAGAGGCACTTCGCCCAAGGCCGCCCCGGTGTCGGCCGCCACCAGCCTCAACGCCGCTTTGACGTCGTGCAGATAGGTGAGCACGAGGGCGCGCGCGCCGCGGGGGCCGACGGTCGGCGACACGCCTTGGAGCAGGTCCTTGGCGTGCTCGGGCACGACCTCCGTGTAGTCGCCCACGGGCGTTGCGTCGCTTGTCGGCACCTCGATGCGCACGACGCGGTAGCGGGGGGCGCCCCAGGTGGTCAGGAAGTAGAGGGATTGGTTGTAGCCCGCGACGTACCGAAATTCGTACCCGCCGTGCGTCGGCAGCGACCGCCAAGGCATCGGCGTCGCGGCCGCCCCACGGCGAATGTCGTACGACGTCAAGTTGAGCGCCCCGGTCGCCGGGTCTTTGGGCAGCGTCGCCAGCTTGGCCGCGAGCAGGCGCGACTTCGACGCGGCCTGCGTCGATTCCGCGGACAGGATGAGGTGCACGCCGTCGCCCGTCGCGGTGGCGGAGAGGAAGTCGGTGGGGGCGGCGGCGGAGAAGACGTGCGCGTCGGCAGACTGGGGAAGGGAGGATCGAGGGGGGCGCGGGTGGGCGGCGCGGTCGGCGGCGGCGGGCCGCGCCCCTCGTCCCACCCTCGACCCCCGCTCACCTGGTCCGTCCCCACCACGTGGTACCACAGCTGCTGCACGGAATCCGCCTGGTTGCTCGTCCCGGTCGTCCCGCCCTTGGGCGGGTCGTAGCGCGAGTAGAAAAAGCCGAGCCCGTCGCGCGTCCACGACAGTTCGGTAAACTTGACGTGCGCCAGCGCGTCGGCCATCGGCGTCCCTTGACAGTCTTCCCCCACGGCAAACACGCGCACGGTGCGCCAGTCGGAGCCGCCGGTGGAGAAGGCGGCGGCGAGGAGGCGGCCGTCGTGGGACACCGAGTATTCTTGGAGCGAGACGGTGCCGTCGGCTTTTAAAAGGTTGGGGTCGAGGACGACGGCAGGGGGGGCGTCGAGCGAGGGCCTGCAATACAGCACGGGCTGGTTTTTGAGGCCGGCGTTGCGGCGGTAGAAGTAGCGGCCGCCCGCGCGAAACGGGGTGCCCCACTTTTCATAGTCGTAGGCAGCGCCCAGCGCGGTCTTGAGCATGGGGCGGGCGGGCAGGGAGGCGAGGACGGACTCGGTGAGCGCGTTCTCGGCGGCGATGACTGCAAAGGGGGGCGGGTGGTGTGGGCGGATCAATTTGTTGGAGGGTGAAGAACAAGGCCGCACACACAGGCGTTCTCGCGCCCGCAGCCCATGACCCTCTCCCCCCCACCACTCTCTCCCTTCCCCATGCTCGGCTCACAGGCTTTGGTCTCCAGGCTCGCCGGGTCCTCCATCCAGCGGTAGGGGTCGGGGATCGTGTCGGCGCCGAGCACGTCGGCGTCGGCGCCGCGGCGGGCTGGGGGGTAGGTGCCGGGCGGCACGTCGACCGCGCCGATGGGGGCGCCTGGAGAATGGAAAAGGGTGGTGGTGGTGGGCAGTTCAAAGGCGGCGGCGGCGGCGTCACTGAACCCCTGTCGTCCGCTCTCCCTCTCCCTATCTCACCGAGCTTGGCCGGCGCGGCGGCGGCCGCGGCCAGCATGGCGGCCAGCACAAGGATGTGCGCCATCATGGCGGCTCCAGAGGCAGAGAAGAGAGCTGGGCGGAGCTGGGAGAGAGAGGTGGTGGTGGTGGTGAGCGCTTGTGCGGCCGATGGGCGCCCCGGCGCCACTTCGAGCGTGACCGCCCTAGTCGGGGCGATGTCGACCATCGACGCGCGCCCGGCAAGCGGGCGGCGGGGGACATGAAGCGCCCCGCCCCCCTGCGCGGCGCGCACGCGGGGCGTCGCATGCGGCGGGGGGTGGGGGCGCCGGCAAGGGGTCCAAGACCCCACGCCCGTCGCCAATGGGCAGAGAGCAATGCCAAATGAGCATCGCGGGGGTGTGTGGACGCGCGGCGCCCCGGATGCGGCCCCACATGCGCCGACCCGCGGGCAAGATGGGCGCGCGGGCCACACGCTCCACTGACGCCCACCTGGGGCGGCCTGAACAGCGACTGAGGGCGCTCGATGAAATGAGGCGGAGCAGCCGGGGCGCGCGGATGGTGCCGCGGGGAGGGGGGTGTGGCCAGGCGCGGGAGGAGCTCGAGGGCGGCGGCACTGGCCCACTTCCGCGCAGCTGACCCCTTGTCCGCCGCCACCATGGCCGCCACCATTGCCTTCTCCCGCGCGCCCGCCACCGCCGCCCGCGCGCCGGCGGCCCGCCGCGGCGTCGCCGCCGCGGCGCGCTCGCCGCTGGCGCGCGCGTCGCCCGCCCAGCGGGTGAGAGTTGTGGGCTAGATCAGAGAGGAGCGGGGTGTGCGCGGCGCGGCGTCGGCGGGCCGCTGGGCCGTGGTGCGGTGTTGGTGGGCGGGGCGGCGGCGGCGGCGTGGGGGGCCGCCCGCAGCCCATTGCGGCCGTGGCGTCCTCTCGGGCGGTAGCTGATCGTCGATCGCGCTCACAGCGGGATCGGGCGGCGCCCGCGATCGCGCCGCGAGCCGGCATCGCGCCCTCACCCCCCGTTTCTACCACCCCCGGCGCCAACCCCGATTTTTTGCTCGCCCTGACTTCCCCGCCTCCCTTTTGCCTCCCAGCTCGCCGCCCCGGCGCCCGCCCGCCGCACGCGCCGCGTCTCGGCCACCTCCACCGTCGCCGCCGCCGCCACCCCGAAGAAAATTCTCATGCTCGGCGGCACGCGCTTCATCGGCGTCTACCTCGCGCGCGACCTCGTGGCCGCCGGCCACGAGGTCACGCTGCTCACCCGGGGCAAGGCGCCCATCACGCAAAAGCTGGTCACTGAATCGGACGCCGACTACGCGGCGTACAAGGGCGCGATCAAGCACGTGGCGGCCGACCGCAAGGATTATGACGGGCTTAAAGCCAAGCTGTCGTCCATGCCGTTTGATGGTAGGAGAAAGGGAGGGTGGGAGGGTGGTGGGGTTGGTGCGGAGAGTTGTTGGGGGCGGCGCGAGAACCCCCACCCCCACTTCCCCTCCCTCTTTCCTAAAGTCGTCTACGACCTCAACGGGCGCGAAGCCGAGGAGGCCGTCCCCATCCTGGACGCCCTCCCCAACCTGGAGCAGTACATTTTCTGTTCCTCCGCGGGCGTGTACAAAAAGACCGAGCAGCCGCCGCACTATGAACACGACGCGGGCGACCCCAAGTCGCGGCACAAGGGCAAACTCGACACCGAGGCCCTGCTCGCGTCCCGGGGCGTCAACTACACGTCTGTGCGGCCGGTCTACATTTACGGGCCGCTGAATTACAACCCGGTCGAGGAATGGTTTTTCCACCGGGTCAAAGCCGGGCGCCCGATTCCCGTCCCCGGGTCTGGGCTGCAGGTGACGCAGTTGGGGCACGTGGGTGATTTGGCGTCCGCTTTCCACGCCGTCCTCGGCAACGCCAAGGCCAAAAACCAGATTTACAACGTGTCGGGCGAGCGCTTTGTCACGTTTGACGGCATCGCGAGGGCGTGCGCCGCGGCTGCGGGCGCGCCCGAGCCCGAGCTGATCCACTACGAGCCGGCCGAATTCGACTTTGGCAAGGCCAAAGCGTTCCCTCTGCGCTCGCAACACTTTTTCACGTCGATCGAAAAGGCTAAGGCCGACCTCGGCTGGGCGCCCAAGTACGGCCTGCTCGACGGGCTGACGCACTCGTATGCGAACGACTTTGGGCTGGGCAACTTCCGCAAGTAAGGAGGAGAGAGGAGAGAGGAGGGGAGGAGAGGATTGATTTTGTTTTTTCGCGACGGCCGACCCCCATCCCCCTTCTTCCTCTCCCCCTCCATTCTCAGGGCTGCCGACTTTACGACGGACGACATGATCCTGGCCAAGGCCAAGAAGCTGGTGTCGGCGTGAGGGGGAGGGGGAGAGGGGTGGTGGTGGAGGGCGGGCGGGGTGGGCGGGCGGGCGCTCGTGCTGCTCGCCCTGTAATTGCGTCGCCGCCGCAGGCCGCACGGCGCGCGCGCGCCCCCGATTCGCGACCGGGCGCGCCCGCGCCAATGCCACCACGCGCGCGCGCGGGGTCGGGCGCCGCGGGGCGGGGTCGAGGGCGCCCCGGGGTGTGGCGGGCGCCGCCTTGGGCGCGCGCTCCACACCCCACCCCCACCCCTCCCCTCTTCGTTGCGGCGCCCGCGCGCCGCCGCCGCCGCGGCGGCCGAACCCGTCGCGCGAGCGCCGGCGCGGGGCGGGCGGCGGCGCTCCCTCTGGCTGCTCCTGCGCCGCCGCCGCCGGCCCGACCCGGCGCAGCCTTGGTTTCACGCCCCGGCCCGCGCCCCGCCGCCAGCCCGCGGCGCGCGGCGCCGGCTCCCCGTTTCGTTACGCGGCGCCGGCGCTGCCTTCGCCCGCCGCGCGTTTGCCAGCCCATTTGCCGCCCGCCACGCCGGCGCCGGCGCCGGCGGCGCCCCCGGCCGCCCCCCCTCGTGCCGCCACCGCCGCAAACGCGTACGCGGCGGCCATCGCCGCCAACCCCGCCCCCGCCGCCGCGCCCGGGAGCCAGGGCGGATGCATGTGCGTGCGCGCCGCGCCGAGCGCCGCGCTCGCAAACCCGGTCACCAGCGCGGCCGCGCCCGCGCCCCGGTGGGCGACCGCCCACGCGGTGCGAGCGGTGCCGGCGCCGGGCGCGGGGCGGAAGGCTGCCAGGGCTGCGGCGGCACCGGCGAGTGCGAGCGCGGCGTACCCCGTGCCCTTGTGCGCCGTCGGCCCCGGCACCGGCAGCAGCACGCCCAGGGCCAGGCCGGCCGCCGTCGCGACCGCCGCGGCCGCCTGTAGGCCGGCGTGGGCGCGCAGCGCGCGGCCGCGCGCGGCAGGGCGCCCGCGCGTGGCGGCCATCGCAGCGACCGCGGCGGGGGCCAGCACGCACCACGCGAGTAGCAGCAGGACGCCGTGCGACTAGGGATGGGGTGGCGAGGGGGGCGGCGTCAGCGGCGGCGTGTTGGCCAACGCGCGGCGACCGTTGGCCAGCGCCAGCAGCGGGCGTCCCGCCCCGTCCGCGGGGCGCGCGGCGCCCGCCCCCGCGTCCGTCTCGCATGCTCACCCTGCGCATCACGATCACCAGGCGGGTGCACGCGGAGGCATCTGCGTCGGCCGACAGCGCGGCGACAGCGGCGGCGGGCGCCGGCATTGTCTCCGGTCTGTCGAGCGCCGCGCAGTGTGTGCGTGCCGCGGGCGGCCCGCACTAGGTGGCGGCGGCGGCAGCCGCCGAGGGATGCGCTGCACGATTGTGAGAGGCTAGAGAGGCGTCTCGAAGGGAAGGAGGGAGGGTGCGCGAGCGAGCGTCGACAGAGGCGGCGGCGTGCCGCGCTCACTCCTCCCGCCGCTGAACCCAGTGCCGTCACCCATCCGCGCACTCGCCCGCCGTCTCCCGCCCGCACCAGCGACCGCAGCGCGGCCGACGCGCCGGTGAACGAGACGGCCGACGCGGGGTCGAGGCGCTCGACTATCTCCAGAATGGAGTCCCTGTCCAGAGAGAGCAGCGTCGTGGGCGGTGGAAGCGGTGGTGACCACCGCTTGACAACGTTTGGCTAGCTAGCTAGTCGCCACCTCGGAGGTGGCGACTATTATCGGGACGTCGCCCGGCGTGCGTGGGGCGTGTTGGGAGGAGCGTCGGCAGACCCGCGCGGACAGCCCGCACCGTCGTGGCGCGCGAGCGCGGCCGCCCACGAAGCTTTGCTGGGCTCTCTCGGTCCCTACGGGCGCCAAGCCGCGGCGGCATGGCACAAGATCCAGGTCGCCCTCGCTATGGGCGGCCGCGACGCGGTGCGCGCGACGCTCGCCCCCCCCCACGCCCTGGACACGCTGTCCCGCCTGCGCCGCTGTGGCTGGCACCCGTCCCTCGTCGCGCTCTGTTCAGTAATGGATGGGCAGGCGACGCTGAGCGCGGCGACTTGGGACGTCGTGTGCGCGTGCGACACGGCGCTCGGCCTGCTGGGGGCGCTGCCGGCGCCGGCGGAGGCGGACGGCGCGACGCTGCATCTGCTGCCGCTGGTCACGGCGCGCACGCGGTCCACGCTGCGCCCCCCGGGCGGGCAGTCGGCGCGGCCGGTGTGGATTCCGCTGACCGCGGTGCCGGCGTCGGGCGAGCGAGCGGTCGACGCCACGGGAGGCGCGATGCCGGCGTTGCTCGCGCGCCGGCTGGAGGTCAATGTCGCCACGGGCGCGGTGCGCATCAAGAGAGCCGATCTGGGCGCGGGCGCGGTGCAGGCCAATGGTGGGATGCTGGTGTCAAGGTGGTTGGACCGCATGCATTGCGAACCGCATGCTGAGAGCGGCCGCCGCGGCCTCCGTCTCGTCCCCGCTGCGTCTGTTGGACGTCGCGGCACCGTTTATCGACGGCGCCCCGGCCGGCCCTTGGCTGCGTCTCACGGCGTGGGCGCTGGCGACGCTGCGGCCCAATAAAAAAGTCGTCTTCACGTGCTGCGTGCGCGTGTGCCGTGGTAACGCGTCACCCTCGTCCGTGGTTTTCGTGCACGGCGTGTGCGTGCGGCGAGAGGGCGGCGACGGCGACGACCGCTCGGTGTGGCGCGCCCGAGTCGACATGCCGCTGGCCCCCGCCACCGCCGCCGACGGCTACTGCGCCATTACCGCCAAGCGGCCGATGGAGGTGGTGGTTGAGGTGGATGTGGATGTGGATGGAGTGCGGCGGTTGGTGCCTGCTGGGATAGGTGGGTGTCGCGTTGGGGTGGTGCTGGCAAAAGGGCGGTCGTGTAGTTTGTGAATCTTGCGTCAGGGTCAGGATAGTGTGAGGGTCAAGGGTAGGGCGAGTGTTATCGTTGCGATGGCGGGCGCCTATGCAACGGCGCGATCGACGCGTGAATGATAGAGGGCGGTGGCGGCGTGAGAAAGGGTAACGGAGTCTCCACCCTGCCGCTCTTCGCTTTGAGCTCGAACAATCTTTCTGTCCGCCCGCGCTTGCCTTCAGGCGCCCCCCCCTGACAGGGTGCGACGAGCGGTGGGACGTCAGGTCAAGATGCGGACGGCGGCGCTGACGGCGGGGGACTTGCCGGGGCTGTGCAAGGAGAAAAACAGGGGTGGGGGTGGCGACGAGGGCGACGGTGACGACGACCCCACCGCCAACGGTGGCCCGCGCGCCCCCGCCCGCCGCCGCACGCCGGCCCGCCGCACCCCGCCCGCCACCGTCGGCACGCCCACCGTCGACGCATCCAGTTCTTGGGCCGGGCGCGCCAGCGGTGGCCCGACGGTCGATGCCGCGCGCGCGCTCGGTCGCGGTGTGTGTGTGGGGGGGGGTCGGCCGCCAACCGCCACGCACGGCGCGGGAAGCGGTGGTGGGCTCCTTTCAACAGGTGCGCTGCGCGCATCACACAAGTTTACCAACCGGTCCCGACCTCCGACCACCCTCTCCACCTCATCGGTGAGTCCGCGGCCGGGTCGGCCGCCACCGCCGGCGGCGCGTGGGGGGGGGGGGGGCACGTGGTCCCCTTCCGCCGCGGCATGCGCGCGCGCGCCGCGCCGGCGCGCGCGCCGTTTTCTCACGCCTCCGCGCGTACCCCTAATCGGCCCCTCCCCCACGCCCAACCCCGCCCACCCGTCCGTCGGTTGGCGGTTGGCTTGGTCGCCCCTCTCATCACTCAAACGTCAACCCTCTCTCCCCGTCGCTCGTCTCCCTTTCGCTCAGGCGCCGCCCACCGCCATGACACGGACGATGTCGGCGCGTCTCTTTGGTGCGCGCTTTGTTTTGTTTGTCCCTGGGGGGGAGTCCGTGTACTGCCGTTTCGAGGGTCGACGCCCCCCTCCACCTTTCTCAGTCGTCCTCACGGCGCTCGTCGCGGCGCGCGCGACGTTTGCGGTGCGCTTTTTTGGTCGGGAGAGGGAGAGATGGGCGGCCGTGGCAAAAAAACACCCACCACGCCACGCCGCGCGCGTCGTCGACACGACGTGCAGGGTGAGGCGCGCCGCCCGACTTCGCCACACGCACACACCCCTCAGGCCGGCGTCCCCTTCCCTCTCTCCTTCAACGCGTCCGACATCCCCGCCAAGCTGCAGGCCGACGCCGCCCTGGCCAAGTTGGCCGCGCGCAAGACCGCTGGCGCTGGCGCCGCGGCCAAGCAGACGCTGGTCAACGCGGCCGTCATCGACAAGGCGGCCGGCCTGGACCCGCTGGCCCGCCAGGCCAAGGCGGCGACCGGCCCCGGCTTTGGCGCGTTCAAGGGCAAGTCGGTTGTTGTCTTCATCTCCGACCAGGAGACTAACACCCTGGACTACATGCCGCCCGGGTGGGAGGCGGCCAACCTGCCGGGCAAGACGCGCCTGCTGCAGAACGGCGTCGAGTTCAAGCGCGCCTACAGCAACGCGTGCATGTGCACTGCCGCGCGCGCGACTTTGTTCAGCGGATTCCTTACCACACAGAACAATGCCCGCTGGGTCCTGGAGACACCCTTGCCGGCCGACCAGTACCCGCAGCGCGACCTGCCGGACGACCTGCCCAACTTGGTGACGGTGAGAGACACGACGGGGGGGGGGGGGGGGGGGGGGGGTGCGCGTGGAAGTCTTGCGCGCCCGCCTGGTCATGGCCAACCCGAAGGACGAGCGGGCAGGCTTCGCCCAGGTGACGGTGGGCCTGGACTCCCACCAGACCTTTGTGGCCCGGGACAGGAGGGGGGCCGTGCTCGCGAGCTCGGCGCCCGACGGGGTGAGCCTCCTGAGCGGCGGGGGCGGGGGCGGCGGGTCCGGCCATGCGCCGCCCGTCCCGCCGCCGATGGCCGTCCGGGACGTGTGGGTGCTCGAGCGGTTCCTGGGGGGCGGGCCCGCCTCGCGCTGGCGGGTCGCGGCCCGGCTGCCGGAGCCTCCGCCGCGGGTGGTGGGGCCACAGTGGTGGGGGTGGCTGACGGGGAGGCGGTGATTGCGGCGGTGATGAAGATGATTTTTGGTAGAAAGGGAGAGGGGGCGAAGGTTGAAGGATTTTGTTTGGTTTTTCTTGCACCCCCTTGCAGCAACATGATGCACACCACGCGCTCCTGTTTCTCCATCTCCACACACACGCGCACACCCACACAGCCGCGCACCGGACAAGCCACCTCTCGCCACACGGGCGCACGCCGCCCCCATCAAATGAGAACAGATCGCACACGCCATGCACATGGAGTGTGGTGCAGCATTCCCCCCCTCTTCAAACCACCGTCACCCCCGGCGTCCGGTTGAGGCTGGCGCGCAGCCCGGACGGCAAGGACCCCAGCACAGGTCGCACGGACGCGCCCGGGCCGGCCCCACCGGCCGCGCCCCCCGCCGGCGCCACGCTCGCCAACCAGGCGGTCACCGCCTCGACGGGGGGCTGCCTGAAGAGGACGTGCGCCTTCACCAGCCACGCCAGCCCAGAGGCCACCGTCAGCCAGAACGCCCACTGCCCGCGCATGGCGGCGGCCGCCGCCAGCGGCCCGCCCGCCGCCTTGGACGCCCGCATGGAGATGCCGAGGAAAATGCCCGCCCAGACGAGGAGGTTGGTGCCGACCGCAAAGGCAGGCAGCCCCGCCCGGCGCCCGCCCGCCGCGGCCGCCGCTTCGTACCAGCCCCTGAAGAAGAGCAGGGTGGCATTGATTAGGTACAGTGCGGCCAGCGCGGCCAGGATGAGGGCGGCGCCCGTGAAGGCGCCAAACACCGCGGACGGGACGCCAAGGCTCGGTGCAAGGCGAGCGCCCCCGCCGGGCCCGTTGACCCAGCCCCACTGCGAGTCCGGGCCGCCGCGCAAGGGGCCGCCCCACCCTGTTTTGTAGCCGGCGGACAGGACGGCGAGGGCCGAGCATGCGTTGAAGAGGGAGAGGAGGAGGGTGAGGACGTGGGCGCCCTGGAGAAAGAAAAGGCGGAGAGCGAGAAAAAAAGAGCGAGAATGGAGGATGAGGAGGTTGAGAGAGCGATGGCCAGCTAATCTTCTCTCGCCTCCGTGCGCCCGTCGGCCCCGGTCAATTCAGCCCCCACCTCCCCGCAGGAACATGTGGAGAATCATCTGCCCTACATGTGCATGTCACCATGGTCGCACCACCACCCCTGCAACCTGCCCGCATTTGGAGCGGGGCGAAGATGGGGGGTGACTGGGCAACTTTCTGTCGCCCCATCAGTCGCGCTCCCAGTCTCGGGCGTGCCGCACGACCCCTTTTTCTCACACGCATCGCTCTCTCTCTCTCTCCACTCACCTGGTTGGTCATAAGGCAGGTGAATCCGAGCGGCACGGATGCGGCCCGCTTAAAATCGGACCGCGAGCTGAGGCCGAATGAGGGGGCCAGAGCGGCGGCGGGTGCAGCCCCGCTCCCGTCGACCTCCATGGGCGCCGCCGCCACCGCGGCCGCCACAGGGGCTTCCTCGTCGGCCGCAGCGGCCTTGCCCTTGTCAGCGGTACGGCCCATGCTTTAGGGTTGGTGTCGCCTTTTTAGAGTGCGTGGAAAACGAAAACGAAAAGTGGTAGTGAGCTTGCTCTTCTTCTGAACCACCCCCTCACGCCTGCTGCTGCCCGTCCTCCCAGGACGCGTCCCCGCCCTCCGCGTCGCACTCTACCACCACAGCAGTCCCGGCCGAGCGGGAGACGACGACGGCGATGGAGGGCGGGTCGGATTCTGCAACCAGCCACGCCTTTGGCGGGGGACAGGGCGGGCTGGGCGGGCGGCCAGCAGCCTCCGCGGCGGCCAGGGCGGCGCCTGCCACCGCGGCCAGCGCGGCGGGGGAGGCCCCGGCGACAGCCGCCGCAAACCGGGCCGCCCCTGTCGGCCCCGCGGGCGGAGGGGAGGGTGGCGGGGCGCCACTGCGGGCCACACTGACGGCCCCGTTTGCTCCTCCGGCGCCCCCCCCGCCCCGCGCCCCCCCCCCCCCCCCCCGCCCGCGGGCCCCCCCCCCCCCCCCCCCCCCCCCCCCCCCCCCCCCCCCCCCC
>Ga0315273_10002245_pt1 | contig 22664 bp, 17 predicted proteins | sample YL17G02_0_MG_FD_205753 | JGI IMG/M metagenome (GOLD analysis project Ga0315273, IMG submission 205753) | Sediment microbial communities from Yellowstone Lake, YNP, Wyoming, USA - YL17G02_0 | ecosystem: Environmental > Aquatic > Freshwater > Lake > Sediment | place: USA: Wyoming | collected...
CCGCTGCCCATCCATCAACTCAATCCGAATCTCAACCGGCCGTCCAGGTTTGTCCATGCCCCTAGAATACCTGCCTCGGCCAATTCGTCAAGTGTCTTATGGTACGTTACTTAGCCGACAGTCTCCTTTCACGGGAAGTGCGGGAGAACCCATTTTCCCTGAGCAGCAACATTCTGATCGCGCGCTTCTTGACATGCAGGGCAACTTGTGCTAATCTCACGTCAGAAAAGATGAGGGTAAGGGCCAGCACGTCCCTTCCTCAGAAGCATAGTCGAACGTCCGGAGTGTTCATTCTTGGCTTTTAGCCTACGATTTCCTCGTCGTCGTCCCAGCAGAGCGGGTTAGAACCCGGTCGAGGGTAGGCACGCGAGCCGAACGTCTAAGACAGAACTAGGCAACCAGCACCCAAGCCCGGGTGCTGGTTTTTTGTTGGGGAGCGTGGTCATTGATCAAGATCGGCGTTATCGGCGCCACTGGCTACACAGGGCTGGAGCTTCTCAGGCTGCTTGGGCACCACCCCGCGGCTCGAGTTGTCTGGCTGACCTCGGAGAACTCCGCCGGCCAACGCCTCGGCGACGTTTTCGCCGTCCCGCCGCCACTCGGGCGGCTCTCTCTCATTCCGCTCAGCGAGGCCGATCTGGCCGGTGTGGACCTGATCTTCTGTTGCCTGCCCCATGTCAGCGCCCAGGGCCCAGTCGCCGCAGCGCGCCACGCTGGGGCTCGGGTCGTGGATCTCAGTGCGGACTACCGCCTGCGCGAGGCGTCAGCTTATGAGACATGGTACAACCACCGTCACACTCAGGTGGCCTTGCTGGCCGAGGCGGTCTACGGGCTGCCGGAGCTGCACAGAGAGGGCATTGCCCATGCGGGCCTGGTTGCCAACCCCGGCTGCTATGCCACTAGCGTGATCCTGGGCTTGGCGCCACTCGAGCGCGCCGGTTGGCTCAACGGCACTATCATCGCCGATAGCAAGTCGGGCGTTTCAGGCGCCGGCCGGCAGCCCTCGCTGAAGACGCACTTCGTGGAAGCAAACGAGAATTTGAGCCCATACAGCATAGGCCGGGCGCACCGGCACATCGCGGAGATAGAGCAGGAATTGGGCATGCCTTCGGCAGGCCGTGAGTTTGTGTTCTCGCCGCACCTGGTTCCTCTGAACCGCGGCATGCTCTCAACGATCTATATCTCCCTGCCGGAAGCCGTGACGGAAGGCGATGTGCGGCAGTCCTACGAGGCAATGTATGCACACGAGCCGTTCATCTACCTGCTGAAACCGACTGCGGTAGCTACTATAGCGCACACTCAGAACACCAACTACTGCGCTATCGGGTTAACCCTTGCGTCCGGCACCCGGACTTTGATCGTGACCTCCAGCATCGACAACCTGGTCAAAGGCGCTTCGGGCCAGGCAGTTCAGAACATGAATGTCATGTTCGCGCTGGATGAAAGGACTGGTCTGGCATGACGCAGGCGAGCGTGAAACCCATCCTGGTGCTCAAAATCGGCGGTAACCAGGTTGAGGACGAGGCCTTCCTGGCAGAATTTGTCACAGTGGTGCGCCAGCTCCTCGCCGATCACTCAATGATCCTCGTGCACGGTGGCGGCAAAGAGATCGCGGACCTGCACGCTCAGACGGGAGTTGCCTACGAGACGGTCCAGGGGCTCCGGGCTACGAGCGAAGAGAGCCTCCGCCTGGTGGAGATGGTACTCAACGGGCTCGTCAATACACGGCTGGTGCGCTGGTTGGTTAACAACGGCGTATCCGCCATCGGACTGACCGGTATTGACCTGGGCCTTGTGCGCGTAACGCCAATGAGCGTCTCTGGCCGCAGCCTGGGAAGGGTCGGCCGCGTGCAAAAGGTGAACGGGGGAGCACTGCTCCAACTGCTCGACCTTGACCTGGTTCCCGTGATCTCGCCGGTATCCCTCGGGGAGGACGGCCTGGCATACAACGTCAATGCCGATCATGTGGCTGCGGGTGTAGCACGGGCCGTCGAAGCACGCCGCCTCGTCTTCATCAGCAACGTGCCGGGCGTCCAGGTCGCTGGCCGAACTGCGCGCGCTCTGACGGTGAGCCAGGTCGAAGGCCTGATCTCCGACAGCATCGTTACAGGGGGCATGATCCCTAAGGTGCGCTCGGCTACTGAGGCGGTCGCCAGCGGAGTGCACCAGGCCGTGATCACCGACCTTGCCGGACTTGCCAGGGGCGAGGGTACTGCCGTCGTATCGGGATGAGAGGTTTAGCGATGACATCGGACGCCGCCAGTGAGATCATCTCCCTCGAAGAACGCTACGTGCTGGGAACTTACGCCCGCGCCCCGTTCGTGCTGGAGCGTGGTGAGGGCAGTTGGGTGTACGATACGGGCGGAAATGCCTACCTGGACTGCGTGGCCGGCATAGCGGTCAATGCGCTCGGGCATGCAGATCCCGGCCTGATCGCCGCCCTGAATGAGCAGGCCGGCACGCTTTGGCACGTGTCCAACCTGTTCCACACAGCCCCTCATGCGCGGTTGGCTCGACAGCTTTGCGAAACCAGTTTCGCCGATCGGGTCTTCTTCTGCAACTCAGGTGCCGAGGCGAACGAGGGTGCTTTCAAGTTCGCGCGCAAATGGGCCGGCGAGAACTTCGGACCCGACAAACATGTGATCATGGCATTCAGTGGCGCTTTCCACGGGAGGACATTCGGCGCCCTCTCGGCAACCCCACGTGAGAAGTACCAGGCTCCTTTTCGCCCTCTGCTGCCGGGCGTGCGGATTGCCCCGTTCAACGATCTCCCCGGTACGGCGGCCGTGATGGGAGACGACGTTTGCGCTGTGATCGTCGAGCCGGTACAAGGCGAAGGCGGCGTACACCCCTCCGAGCCGGGCTTTCTTCGCGGGTTGCGAGACCTGTGCGACCGGTATCATGCGCTGCTCATTGTCGATGAAGTCCAGTGCGGCCTGGGCCGCACCGGAGTGCTGTGGGCCCACCAAGGCTATGGGATCGTGCCTGACCTTCTCACCACTGCCAAACCCCTTGCGGGAGGCCTGCCTATGGGCGCCGTGTTGATGACGGAGGACGTCGCCGCCGTAATGCACCCGGGAGATCACGGCAGCACCTTCGCCGGTTCGCCCCTGGTCGCGGCTGTGGCAGAAGCGCTGTTGGCGCGCGTCTCTCGGCCCGAGTTCCTGGCCAATGTCACAGCTCTCGGAGCCTATCTGCGGGAGCGCCTGGAAGAGATAAACTCGTCGCACATCCTTGAGGTGCGCGGTCGTGGTCTGATGGTCGGTATCGACCTCGACATACCCGTTGCGGATGTTGTCAACGCCGGCTACCGGCATGGGCTGTTGCTTGTCGGCGCCGGCCCGAACACGTTGCGCCTGGTTCCACCCCTGGTGATTTCGCACGACGAAATCGGCATGCTTGCCGAGCGGCTTGCAGCGGTTCTGTGGGAACAGTAGGCGCTCGGGGGGTGTGAAGATCCGATGGACGTTCTGATACGGCGGGCAGGACAGATCGACATCGCCGGGATTCTGGCCATTATCAACCCGTATGCGGCGCAGAACCTCATGCTTCCGCGGACCCACGAACAAATCCGGCGCGTTCTGGACTGGTTTCTGGTCGCCGAATATGAAGGCCAGATTGTCGGTTGCGGCTCGCTCGTCGAGCTCACTCCCCGTCTGACGGAGTTGCGCTCATTGGCTGTGGCGCCGGAATACCGTAGTTTTGGACTTGGACGGCGGCTGGTCCAGGAACTCGTCGTGTGGGCGCGCGATGCCGGCTACGCACAGATTTGCGCCCTGACCCTGGTGGAGAGCTTCTTCAACCGGCTCGGCTTCGCAACCGTCGACCGGTGGAGCCTGACCCCCAAGATCTGGCATGAGTGCATCTACTGTCCGAAATTCGACGCTTGCGACGAGACCGCCGTCCTTCTAAACCTGGTGGAGCCGGAAGCCATCCCAGTTGGGTATCCGGCCGTCCCGCAGCACCTGGTAATGTCGCTCAGGCGACAATGGGCGGCCAAGTGATGCTGCCCCGAGGAAGGAGCACAACCGTATGACCCGCACCGCCCGTATTGCCATCGTCGGGCTCGGCAACGTGGGAAGAGCTTTCCTGGACCTGATGGATCGCAAGGCCGATATCCTGCGCGATCGTCATGACTTGCAGTTGATTCTCACTGGGGCGGCCGATTCCTCGGGTTCCCTGATGGCTGCAGAGGGGCTCAGTCCATCGACCTTGCGTGCGCACAAGGCCGCGGGCCGTGGCGTCGCTCGTTATCCCATGGGCACGCCCGGACTCAGCGCGCCGGCAATGGTCGCGCAGGTCCAGGCGGATTTCCTGCTGGAAGCATCGACCGTGAACCTGACCACGGGCCAACCCGGGCTCGACTGCGTGCGGACGGCCCTGGGTCGCGGCCTCGGCGCCGTCCTGGCGAACAAGGGCCCGCTGGTGCACGCATTCGCAGAGCTGACTTCGGCAGCTGAAGTGGCCGGCGCCGGCCTCAAGTACAGCGCCACCGTCTGTGGAGCGCTGCCCGTCGTCAACATCGGGCAGCGCGATCTGGTCGGATGCGAAATTCGGTCGCTTCGCGGCATCTTCAATTCGACCAGCAACTCGATCCTGGCGGCGATGGCGCGCGGCGGGAGTTACGCCCAGGCCCTTCGCCAGGCCCAACTGGACGGCATCGCCGAAGCAGATCCTGCCCTGGACGTCGAGGGATGGGATACCGCCAACAAACTGGTCATCATTGCCAACAGCATCCTCGGCCAACCATGTACTCTGGCCGATGTGGCCCCCGTCACGGGCATCATCGGCATAACTGCCGATCAGATTCGGGCGGCCGCCGCCCGAGGCGAGGTTGTCAAGCTTGTGGCTGCTGCCGAACGGATCGGTGACCTGTACCGCCTATCGGTCCAGCCCCAATGGCTGCCCGAGGACAGCTTCCTGGCGGGAGTTAACGGCTGGGAAATGGGAATCGTATTCGACACCGATATCATGGGGCTGCAGCAGTTCAAGGTCGATGAGCGCGGCCCAGTCCCGACGGCTGCTGCGATGCTACGCGATCTGATCACACTCTGTTAGGAGGAACTTATGTCCGCTGCAAAGAAGTCCGTGAAGAAGGTCGTGCTCGCCTATTCGGGCGGTCTGGACACATCCGTTATCGTACCCTGGCTGGTAGAGAACTACGGCTGCGAGGTGATCTGCTTCTGCGCGAATCTTGGTCAGGAGGAAGAACTGTCGGGCCTCGAAGCCAAGGCTCTAGCTTCGGGCGCCAGCAAACTCTATGTCGAGGATCTACGCGAGGAGTTCATCACCGGCTATATCTATCCAACCATGATGGCAGGCGCCATTTACGAGCGTGAGTATCTGCTCGGCACGAGCTTTGCACGCCCGCTGATCGCCAAAAAGATGGTCGAAATTGCCGAGCTGGAAGGCGCCGACGCGGTGGCGCACGGCGCTACCGGCAAGGGCAATGACCAGGTGCGTTTCGAATTGACGGTGATGGCGCTTAACCCGAGGCTGAAAATCATCGCTCCGTGGCGCGAGTGGCACATTCGCAGCCGTGAGGACGCGCTCGAGTATGCCGCCCAACATAACGTTCCCGTGACTGCCACCCTGAAGTCGATCTACAGCCGAGACCGCAATCTCTGGCACCTTAGCCACGAGGGAGGAGGCCTGGAGGACCCCTGGCACGAGCCCGACGAGGCGATGTACATCTTGACCCGGAACCCGGAAGATGCGCCTGACGAGGCGGAGTATCTGGAGATCTATTTCGACCAGGGCGTGCCCAAGCGAGTCAACGGTGTCGCCATGGGGCCCATCGCGGTATTGGAGACCCTCAATAAGCTGGGCGGCAAGCACGGCGTCGGCCGGACTGACATCGTCGAAAACCGGCTGGTCGGGATGAAGTCGCGTGGAGTGTACGAAACGCCAGGCGGCAGCATCCTCTACCGGGCGCACGAAGGGCTGGAGCAGCTCTGCCTGGACAAGCAAACGTTGCAGCACAAGCAAGTCATCGCGCTGAAGTACGCCGAGTTGGTGTACAATGGTCAATGGTACACACCGTTGCGGCAGGCAATGGACGCTTTCGTGGCAGTGACCCAGCGGCACGTAACGGGCGCCGTCCGTTTGAAGCTGTACAAGGGCAACATCACACTTGTGGGTCGCAAGTCACCCTATAGCCTATATCGCGAAGACTACGCTACTTTTGGCGAAGAGGATGTCTACAACCAGGCCGATGCCGAGGGCTTCATCAAGCTCTTCGGTCTGCCGATGAAGGTCGCCGCCGTGCTGGGCATCGAGGGCAGCGGGCGCGGCAAGCACGGTGAACCGGACTACTCAGCCTTTAAGCGCGATTGACTGCAACCCATGTCTGATCAAATACCTCTTGGTTTTAGCTTCGCAGGCGTAGCCTGCGGCCTAAAAATGACCGGGGCCGCCGACCTGGCGGTACTGGCCAGCGACCGGCCGTGCGCGGCGGCAGCCACCTTTACTCGCAACCGGTTTGCCGCTGCCCCCGTGCTGTACGACCGGGCCCTGCTGGCGGAGAACCCCGCCGGGTTGCGAGCATTGGCGATCAATGCGGGCATCGCCAATGCCTGCACCGGCGATCGAGGCCTGGAAGATGCGAAGGCCCAGGCCGAGGCAGCTGAGCGAAGCCTGGGGCTTCCGCCACGCACCTGTGCCGTAATGTCCACCGGTGTGATTGGCCCGCGCCTGGACATAGGCAAGATCGCGACCGGTCTGGCCCAAGCGGCTGCCGAATTGAGCCCTGAAGGCTGGGACGCTGCGTCGCGTGCCATCATGACCACAGATACCCGCCCGAAGGTCGGCGGACAGCGGGCGGGGGCTGCCTCGTTGTTTGGCATGGCCAAGGGTGCCGGGATGATTCATCCCAACATGGCCACCATGCTGGCGGCCATCGTCACCGACGCCGCTTTGGCTCCCGAGGCGCTTAGCGAGGCGCTGAGAATAGCCGTCGATGTGAGCTTCAACTGCATCAGCGTAGACGGCGATACCAGTACCAACGACACGGTGCTGCTCTTGGCCAACGGGGCCGCCGGCCCGGTTGACCCGCACGTCTTCGGCACCGCCTTGACCGGGCTCTGCACTGACCTGGCGCAGCAAATCGTCCGGGACGGCGAGGGCGCCACTAAGTTCATCACCGTACAGGTGACCGGCGCCGTCTCCGGCGCGGATGCACATGCGGCCGCCAAAGCCGTGGCCAACTCGCCGCTTGTTAAAACCGCCTTCTACGGCGGCGATGCCAACTGGGGCCGGATCCTGGCTGCTTGTGGCTACTCCGGCGCCTCTATAGCTCCGGAGCGCGCTGCGCTGTGGATCGCGCCTGGACGCGGCGACCCGCTCCTCCTGGGACTCCAACTGGTAAGTGGAGGCCAACCGCTGGAATACTCCGAAGCGGCTGCAAGCGCGATTTTCGCAGGCGCCGAGATCGGAGTATTGGTAGATCTGGGACTGGGTTCCGGCCGGGCGACGGTTTGGACCTGCGATCTGAGCCACGAATACGTGAGCATCAACGGACACTACCGAACGTAGTCTCCAAAACGTGAGGCTGGAGGTCCACGTGAACTACCGTCGACTGGGCCGGACTGGTCTGAAGGTTTCGGAATTCTGCCTGGGCACCATGCAATGGGGCTGGACTGCCGACGAAGCGACCGCGCTGCAGGTCATGGATGCCTTCGTCGAAGCCGGTGGCAACTTCATTGACACAGCCGACGTATACTCGCGCTGGGCCTCGGGCAACCCGGGGGGTGTGTCGGAGCAGATCATTGGGCGCTGGATGAAGGAGCGCCGCAACCGCAGCCAGATCGTGCTGGCGACCAAAGTGCGAGGCCCGATGTGGAACGGGCCAAATGGCGAAGGACTGAGCCGCGCCCACATCGTCCGGGCTTGCGAAGACTCGCTGCGCCGCCTGGACACAGACCATATCGACCTCTATCAAACCCACTCGGTCGATGAACAGACGCCGATTGATGAAACGCTGCGGACCATGGACGACTTGGTGCGCGCCGGCAAGGTGCGTTATGCCGGCTGTTCCAACATCCCTGCCTGGCGTCTCTCGAGGGCGCTGAGCGTTAGCGAGAAGTACAATCTGGCTCGCTACGATTCCGTCCAGCCTCATTATAATCTGGTGCACCGCGCCGAATTCGAGCGCGAACTCCGGCCGCTGTGCGAGGAAGAGCAAATCGGCGTGATCCCCTACAGCCCACTTGCGGCGGGTTTTCTGACCGGCAAATACCGGCGTGATAGTGTCCCGTCGGGCGCGCGCGCCGAGGGCATCCAGCGCCGCTACTTCAACGAGCGCTGCTTTTCGGTGCTGGACCGGCTGGACGCCGTCGCGACGGCCCACAAGTCGTGCGTCTCTCAGGTCGCCCTGGCTTGGATGATGGCTCACCCGATCATCACGGCGCCGATCATCGGCGCAAACTCCGTCGAGCAGCTCCAGGAGAGCCTGGGGGCCACGGGCCTCAAGCTCTCACCCGAGGAGATGGACGGCCTGGACGACGCGAGCGCTTGGGAGTAAGTTGATGTCTCCACTCTGGGGTGGGCGCTTCGCTGGCACGACTGATATTCGGATGGCTCGCTTCAATGCGTCCCTGCCGTTCGATTGGCGCTTGTGGGAAGCGGATATCGTCGGCTCCGTGGCCTGGGCTCACGCGATCGCGCGCGCCGGGCTGCTTACCTCCGAAGAGTGCGACCAGATTGTCTTCGGCCTGGAGGCGATCAGGGCCGGAATCGCCTCAGATCCGCCTTCGGCCTTTGCAGGCGCCACGGACGAGGATATCCACAGCTTTGTCGAGCGGCGGTTGACCGAGCAGATTGGGGCGACAGCCGGCAAGCTGCATACCGGGCGCAGCCGCAACGATCAGGTCGCCACCGACATGCGCCTATGGCTGCGCTGGGAGGGCCTCGCCCTCGACGCCGCGCTCGTCTCGCTGGTCCGGACTGCGGTCGATCGCGCCCAAGACGAGATCGACGTCTTGATGCCAGGGTATACTCATCTCCAGCCAGCCCAGCCTGTACGGTGGAGCCACTGGCTGTTGAGCCACGTCTGGGCATGGCAGCGCGACCGGGAGCGGCTTGCAGATCTGGCGCCACGCGTCGATGTGTTACCTCTGGGCTCCGGAGCACTGGCCGGTTGTCCGTTCTCCATCGATCGTGAGGCGCTCGCCGCCGAGCTGGGATTCGCCACCATCAGCCTCAACAGCATGGATGCCGTCAGCGATCGCGATTTTGTGGCGGAGCTTCTCTTCTGGGCTGCGCTGGTTGGAGTGCATCTCAGTCGTCTGGCCGAGGATCTGATCCTGTGGAGCAGCCGCGAGTACGGCTTTGTCATGCTTGCCGATGCCTACAGTACGGGCTCCAGTCTGATGCCTCAGAAGAAGAATCCGGATGCTTTGGAGTTGTTCCGCGGCAAAGCCGCGCGCCTCCATGGGGACCTGACCACCGTATTGACGATGTTGAAGGGCTTACCTGCAACCTACGACAAGGACCTGCAGGAAGACAAGGAACCGTTGTTCGACGCGATCGATACGCTAGCTCTCGGATTACCGATTGCGGAGGGCGTCCTCGCGACGTTGTCGATCGACCCTGACCGGATGCGGAGGGCATTGGGAGATGAGCTGCTGGCGACGGACCTGGCCGATGCACTTGTCCGACAGGGCGTTCCGTTTCGCCAGAGTCACCACCTGGTGGGGCAGGCGGTCCAGCGCGCGGAGGCGTTGGGATGCTCGCTGCGGAGCCTCTCACTTTCAGAGCTGCAGGCCATCAGTCCGGAGTTCACCGCCGAGATGGCGGGCGTGTGGGATTTCGAAGGTTCTGTGGAGAAGCGGGCAGCCCCGGGCGGCACGGCGCGTTCCGCTGTTCTGGAACAAATCGCCACCCTGCGGCGGCTTGTTGCTTCGCCGGGAGGCGTCAACGCCTTTCGCGGGGCACCTGCTGAAGTCTAGATCACCGGCCTGTCTGCGTCACTCCATAGATCGTAGAAGGCAGACCATTGCTCGGGGCGAGCGCGAATGAACTCCTCGAGCTGTGTGAGGCAGCGAGCCGTCAGGCCCTCCATTGAGTCGTTGGCCGGGTCCGGGATGATCGGGGGTCGAATCTCGATGGTCATCGCCCCATCCGGGCGTCGATAGACGCAGGTCGGAAAGATCCAGGAACCGGTCCTGAGCGCGAGCATCGCATGTCCGGCAGGCATGCGCGTGATCTCCCCGAAAAACGGCAACCTGGGACCATGCCCAGATACATCGCGATCTGCAGCAAGCGCAATAAATCGGCTGCGCGCCAGCGCATCGCCCAGCTTGCGGAGCGCCCCTCCAACCGGTACGACCTCCATACCACCGCCTTCACGGTTGTCGAGGAAGATCTGGTCGATGCGCGGGTCTCTGTGGCTCAACGCCACCGCCGTGATCGGTAAGCCGCGAAGCCCGAGGTACACGCCCCCCAGTTCCCAACTCCCCATGTGGATGGTGGCCAGGATGCCGCCCTTGCCCGCTTCCAGGGCCCGCTCCAGGTGTTCCCAGCCCAGCATGTCGACGATGAACCGGTCCATATTGGCGCGGTTCATTTGCGGGATACGGAAGAAATCCACGGTTGCATAGGCGAAATTGCGGAAGGCTGAGTGGACCATCTGCCGCCGGACCCATTGGCTCGTATCAGGCGGGAGAACACGTCTCTGGTTGGCGTAGACGCCGCGCCGGGCGCGGAGATCGAGCAGCAGGTTCAATTCGGCGAGAAGGGCTGCGATCGTGTAAACCAGCCAGCGCGGAAGCCTGCTAGCGCACCAGATCGCGAATTGGTAGAGATGGTAGTGTTCGAAGAGCAAACCGACGCTCCGCGCGCGTGTTTGGCTGTCATTCTAGCATAGGGCGGAGTGAAAACAAAGCGTTACGTGGTGAGACGATTCCAGGGGATCGCCGAGATGATCAACAAAAGGCTCAGCGCGTAGAAGATCGCCGCCGCCCTGTGCTGCGACAGCGCAGTCTCGCCCCTGCGGCTACGAACCCGCCCGACGTGGGCAACAACGAGCGCCAACAGCATGATCAGCGGATGCTCGACCGCGAAGAACCGCAGCGCGCTGTTACTCATCGCCTGCGGGATCAGGGCCGCCCATCCCTGGCCAACCCAGTTGATCAGCCCAAGCAGCACCTGTATGTCGAGCACAATGGTGAATATCATGCCCAGTTGGTCGTCGAGGTGCTCGAATGGGCGGTTGCCCAGCCACCCGATCAGGGCTTTAATGACGGCAGCCAGGCCCACCACCAGGAGCACCCAGCGCCAGAATGAGTGCAGATGCAGGAAAAAGGTCATTGTGCCTCCTGATGGGATGCCAGTTCCGCAAGCAGAGTGTCTAGCCAGGCCAGTTCAGCGCGCGTCAGCGTCAGGTGATGATCCAACGCCCGGTGGACGCCCCCTCCGCTGCCTGTCCGCAGGACGTTCTCAAAGGCCAACAGTCGCTCCATCTCAGTTTGGAGCAGCTGACGCTTCAATTGCAGAGAGGCGAGGGTCTCCGGCAGGGAAAGCTCATCGATGAAAGCCAACCCGACCTCGTCCGCATAGACCGGTGGCGTGCGACCGCTCAGGTTGAGCCGTAAGAGCTCGAAGAAGTGGGCTTCCCCGCCAGGGGTGATTTCGTATACACGTCGTTGCGGCCGGTTGCCGACCTGCTCGTAACGCATCTGCACGTATCCGTCCGCCGCAAGCCGGTCCAGCAAGTAATACGCTGTAGAGGGCTTCAGATCGGTCACAAAATCGTAGCGCCGCTCCAGAAAGTCGTTAAGCTTGTAGCCGTGCATCCTCTGCGCTCTGAGAATCCCCAGCAAAAGGAGTTCTCGTTCCACGGCGGGCCTCTCTCCCCGGTCTTCCGTAATTCGTAGTGCCTTCGTTGAATAATCAGACCTGAATAATCGTACCACTGCCCTGTCGGCCTGTCAAAACCAGTACCGGCGCGCTCATTTGACACTGTGTGGCATCCTGCATATACTGGCTTTGCCCGAGGGGCTGTAGCTCATTTGGGAGAGCGCTACAATCGCACTGTAGAGGTAAGGGGTTCGAGCCCCCTCAGCTCCACTGGGTACCAACTGGATAGCCGGCTGGGAACGGAAGTAGTAGGCCAGTTCCGCAGAGAGCGGGGGAGAGTGGAATCCTCGCAGGTGGGCCGGAACCCGCCATTTAAGGCCGAACTCGTCCGGGAGCCAGGCAGGTGAGCGGGCCGATGGTGCATCCGCCTCTAGCCTGTGCCGGGGTTGCCCGTTACAGCGTGCGCCAAGTGGTCGGTCTGAGCTTGGGGCTGTAGCTCAATTGGGAGAGCGCTTGAATGGCATTCAAGAGGTAAGGGGTTCGAATCCCCTCAGCTCCACTACCGGCAACCAGGGTGGTACCGCGGAGTCCCCTTCGTCCCTGTGACGACGGGGATTTTTCGTTTCTTGGCGGTGACAGTCCCGTTGCCGCCGGGACTTCAGGCGCCCCTCGAGGAGGTGAGGTGTGACGCTCGTCGGTAAGGCGGGAGGTGCCGAGGAGAGCATCTACCTCCCCATCCTGCCTGGCCAGGGGGACCTGCACGTCCGCCTCGGTGGCCGCTCCTTCACACGGCCGCTGCTGCTTTTCCACGGGGCTGGGGCTGATGTGAGCTGGCGCACGTGGGAGCCTCAAATGGCCGCCTTCAGCGCGGTGCGCCGGGTGTATGCCCTGGACTGGCCGGGCTGGGGGGATTCGAGCGGCAAGCGCCCCGAAGGCTCCGAACGCCTCGCCCCGGCGCCGATGGTCCGGGTTGCTCTCGCGGCGATGGATGCGCTTGACATCGGTGTGGCCGACGTCGGGGGCGTCTCGTGGGGCGGGCGAATCGCGCTCGAAATGGCCCTGGTCGCCCCCGAACGAGCCGGCAAACTACTCCTCGTCGATGCGGCGTGCAGCCCGGAAGACCTGGCCGCCGGCCGCTATGCAGCGGTGGCTCATTCAGTCTGGCTGGCGTGGGCCGAGGATGATCCGGTAGTTCCGCTCAGCATCGGAGAAGCGTTGGCGGCGAGCCTTCCGCACTGCGAAATGGCCCTTTTTTCCGGCCGCACGCATTGGCCGCATCATTTGCGGGCCGAGGAATTCAACGAACGTGCCGTGGTGTTTCTGAAGCGAAACCAGGTAACCGGCGGGGATGCGCCAGTAGTGACACTACGAACCGAATAGCATGGAGTGAGGTATTCAGCGTGGACCGTTATTCTCCGCAGGACATCGAGCAGAAATGGCAGAAGCAGTGGGCCGAGACCGGGCTGTATGCGACTCGCCAGGACCCCGAGCGGCCAAAGTACTATTTTCTGACCATGCTTCCTTACCCTTCGGGCGACCTCCACATCGGCCATTGGTACGCCATGACGCCAAGCGATGCAGCAGCGCGTTACCTGCGCATGCGCGGGTACAACGTCTTCTTCCCCATTGGCTTCGACGCCTTTGGGTTGCCGGCCGAGAACGCAGCTATCAAGCACGGCGTCCATCCCTATCGATGGACGATGACCAACATCGAGCGGATGCGCGGGCAACTGCGCAGCATGGGCGCGATGTGGGCTTGGGACCACGAGGCCGTCTCGTGCGACCCGCGCTACTATGCCTGGACCCAGTGGTTCTTTCTGAAACTCTACGAGCTGGGCCTGGCATATCGAAAGTTCGCGCCCGTGGATTTCTGCCCACAGTGCAACACGACCCTCGCGCGTGAGCAAGTCTGGGGCCTGGACCGCCACTGCGAGCGCTGCGGTACTCCTGTGATCAAGAAGGAGCTCGAGCAGTGGTTTTTTAAGATCACCAGCTACGCCGATGAGCTGCTCAGCTTCGATGGCATCGATTGGCCTGACCGCATACGCGTGATGCAAACCAATTGGATCGGCCGGAGCGAGGGCGCCGAGGTGCTCTTCAAGGCCGAAGCAGGCGATGAGATCGGGGTCTTCACCACCCGCCCGGATACACTCTGGGGGGCGACGTTCATGGTGTTGGCGCCGGAACACCCCCTGGTAGATAGGCTGACCACCCCCGATTGCCGAGAGGCGGTTGTGGGCTACCAATTGCAGGCCAGCCGCCAGACTGAAATTGAGCGCACCTCGGCCGACAAAGAGAAAACGGGCGTCTTCATCGGAGCCTACGCCGTCAACCCTGTGAACGGCGAGCGCATCCCGATCTGGATCGCCGACTATGTGCTGATGACCTATGGCACTGGCGCGATTATGGCGGTGCCGGCGCACGACGGACGCGACTTCGCGTTCGCGCTCAGGTTCGGGCTGCCGATCATCCCGGTTATCGAGCGTCCAGACGGCCAGGCCAAGAGCGCAGTGTGGAAGGGTTCCGTCACTTCCGGCTTCGCCGAAGCACTCGACGCAGCCGGTGTGCCCTGGCAGTGGCTGGAGATTCCGGAGCGCGGCCGTTTCTATGGGGTAAGCCTGGACGGCGACGCGCAGGCCGCCAACTACGCCGATCTGCTCCAGGCGTACCTCAAGGCCGGTCACTGGGGCGACATCGTCGGGCGGCGGTGGCAGGTCGTCTATCACGATGCGCGCCTGACTCTTGATTCGGTCGCAGGCGATGCCGCTATCATGGAGCACTGCCGGGCGGGCTACGACTACATGCGGGCGTTTCGTACGACCATGGAGATGTGGTGGGCAACTGAATGGTACAGGGATGTCGTCTATCACCACGAGTATGGCGCGATGATCAACTCGGGACCGTTTGGCGGAACGCCGGCCGATGTGGCCAAGTCCAGGGTGACGGAGTGGCTGGTGGAGGGAGGCGTCGGCAAGGCGGCGATCAACTACCGCCTGCGTGATTGGCTCATCAGCCGCCAGAGGTACTGGGGCGCGCCCATTCCCATGATCTACTGCGCCAACTGTGGGATCGTACCCGTCCCATACGAGGATTTGCCGGTGCTGCTGCCGCCCGACGCGGAGATACCGTCGACTGGCGAGAACGCTTTGAAGTTCCATGAAGGATTTCGGCAGGTCAAATGCCCGAAGTGCGGCGGTGAAGCCACCCGCGAGACCGACACGATGGACACCTTCATGTGCTCTTCCTGGTATCATTACGCCTACGTGACGCCTTGCTGGAAGGCTGGGCAAAGGCTAAGCCGGGATGACTCGCCGTGGGACCTGCAGGAGGGCCAGTATTGGCTGCCGGTGGATCAGTATACCGGGGGGCCTGAGCACGCGACGATGCACCTGCTCTACACCCGCTTCTTCACGAAGGCGCTGGCGGATATGGGCATCGTGTCCTTCCGCGAGCCCATGTTGCGCCTCTACAACCAGGGGATCATCCTGGGTCCCGACGGCAACCGGATGAGCAAGAGCCATGGCAACGTCGTTTCGCCCGACGACTGGGTCGAGCGCTATGGTGCCGATACAGTTCGGGTCTATCTGATGTTTATCGGACCTTGGGATTTGGGCGGCCCGTGGAACTTCCAAGGGATCGAAGGCGCGCGGCGCTTCCTGGACCGTGTTTGGAGCGTGGTGGTCGAGCCCCCAGCGGGCGGGCAGGCGCGAGGTGTCGTCGAGCCGGAGCCTGAAGCCCAGTCACGTGCGATGCGTCACATGACACATCGCACGATTCGCAAGGTGACGGAAGACGCCCAGGCGTTCAAGTTCAATACGCTGATTGCCGCTCTGATGGAATTCAATAACTACCTTGCCAAGGCCAAGGAGACCGGTGTTTACGGTACGCCCGCCTGGGACGAGGCGGTCGATGACCTATTGCTCATGCTTGCGCCGGAAACGCCTCACTTCGCCGAGGAGTTATGGCAGCGCCGCCATGGGCAGGACCCGTACACGGCCGCCACGAGCGTCCACGTTCAAGCCTGGCCGAGCTGGGATCGCGAGCTGGCCAGGGAGGACACAATCACGCTGGTGGTTCAGGTGAACGGCAAGGTGCGAGACAAACTCGAGGTACCTGCCGATATTGGCGAGGAAGCCGCCCGGGAGTTGGCCATGCGTCGCCCCGCCGTGCAGCGCTGGCTGGAGGGCAAGGCAGTGCGGAAGATCATTTTTGCGGGTGGCAAGCTGGTCAACATTGTAGTCGGCTGAGTGCCCGCGAACCTGTTCAGGCGACCGGTGCCGCAGATGACATCCGGTCCATCTTGGCAATGAGGTGAATTCCATGCATGAGGTTATTGCTTCTCCATCCGCGCCCGCTGCCCTGGGCCCCTATAGCCACGCGGTGCGCGCCGGCGACTTTGTCTTCTGTTCCGGCCAAACTGGGCTGGATCCGGCAACCGGCGCTCTGCGGGAAGGTGCGGCAGCCCAGGCCGAACAGGTGTTAGACAACCTAGGCGCTGTGTTGGCCGCGGCAGGTGCCGGCTTCGCCGATGTCATCAAGACCACCATCTTCTTGACCGACATGGCCGATTTCCAGACTGTTAACACCATCTACGGCCGGCGCTTCACCGGTGACCTGCCGGCACGCTCCACTGTGCAGGTTGCTGCCCTCCCCAAAGGCGGTTGCGTCGAGATCGAGATGGTCGCATATTTGAAGCGATAATCCCCCGGCTGCTCCTGCCCTGGCAACGCATCGCAGGCGCTTGCGCCGAAGGGTACTTGCGCTTTATGTGTACCTTCGGTATAATCGAAGGCATTCTTTGTTGGAGGGGGGAGCCATCATTCGCATGAGAGACCTAGAGGGGCTGCAGTCCGGACTGGCCTTAAATGGGCCGAATCCGATGGAAACGTTGCCGGACGACGCGTTCAACTTCCCGCAACTGCACTCCGGCGACGTCGTGGACGGCAAGATCGTCAGCATCAGTCCCACCGAGGTGCTCGTGGACATCGGCTACAAGTCCGATGCTCTGGTCGACGGCCACGAGTTGGAGCGGCTGGATCGGGACTTCCTGGCTGGCCTCGCAGTCGGCGAAATGGTGGTTGCCTATGTCATCCAACAAGAGGACAAGGATGGCAATGTCGTCATCTCGCTCCAACGAGCCCAACAGGAACAAGACTGGCGTCAGGCCGACGAGCTGCTAAAATCCCAGGATGTATTTGAAGGAGTCGTCACCGGCTTCAACCGCGGCGGCGTAATCGTGAAAGTGGGCCGGGTGCGAGGCTTCGTGCCCGCCTCCCAACTCTCCAGTCGTTGGCAGATCCAGCAGGACGGCGCGGTGGACCCCGAGCAGCGCTGGGCGAAGTTGACCGGTCAAAAGATGCAGCTCAAAGTCGTCGAGTTGGATCGCCGCCGCAACCGGCTTATCCTGTCCGAGCGAGCTGCCATGCGCGACTGGCGCAAGGGACAGAAGGATCGCCTGCTCAGCGAGTTGCACAAGGGGGACACCCTCACCGGCATTGTGACCAGTGTCGCCCCGTTCGGAGCATTCGTCGACTTGGGCGGGGCCGACGGGCTGATTCACTTGTCCGAGCTGGCCTGGCATCGCGTCGAACACCCCAGCGAAGTGGTGCAGGTCGGTCAGGAGGTCTCGGTTTACGTTCTCAACATCGATGACGAGCGCAAGCGCATCGGCTTGAGCTTGCGCCGGTTGACGCCAGAGCCCTGGACCGTCGTGAATGAGAACTACACTATCGGCCAGGTAGTCTCGGCGACCATCACCAAGCTCACCAACTTCGGCGCCTTCGCCAAGATCGGTGATTCGATCGAAGGACTTATACATATCTCGGAGTTGGCCGACTACCGCGTCAACCACCCGAAGGAAGTCGTCCAAGAAGGCGACGAAGTCCAGGTGCGCGTCATCCGCATTGATCCCCAGCGGCGGCGCGTCGGGCTCAGCCTGCGCCAGGCCGCCGAGGACGCCTATGTGGAAGTTGATTGGCGCGAGGATGCGGAATCAGCCATGTCTGAGGACGACGAAGGATCGGCCAGCAGTCAGTTGGCCGCCGCACTAGAGGCCCTGCAAGAGGAATAGTCCAGCGCCATCTCTGGTGGGCACCCGGCAGCAGAACGGTCGGTTCTTGAGTTACGTGGGGCGCGATCATCTCGAGTCACTTTGCAGAGGCGGGAGCATCTCGTGTGCTTCCGCCTCTTGCTTTGTGCCGGGCGGCATGACCCGCTAAGGGGATGCACGCTTACGACGCCGCTCCTGAGTTATGATATAATGGCGCCATGGGTATGTTTCGGCATGGATGCCCGTGGCGTCACGGTATCACCGGAACTGCGCGAAGGAAAGACAACTATGGCAGACAACCTAGACCGCTTCACGAAGCATGCTCGCCAGGCGCTGCAGACTGCCCAGGAAGAGGCGGTTCGCCTGAACCACAACTACATCGGCACCGAGCACCTCCTGTTGGGCCTCGCGAAGGAGGACAGCGGCCTGGCCGCCCGCGCCCTGAAGGAGTCCGGCGCATCTTCGGCCGACCTGGAGCGAGCCGTCGAGCGGATGGCGCCTCGTAACCCGCGACCACCTTTCGGGAAACCTACTCTCACGCCCCGTACCAAGCGCGTTATCGAGTTGGCTGTTGAGGAAGCGCGCCAGATGGGCCACCCCTACATTGGGACCGAGCATTTGCTCCTCGGCTTGGTGCAGGAATCGGAGGGAATTGCTGCTGAGGTATTACGCAGCCTGGGGGTGAGCCCCGAAAAGCTTCGCCTCGAGACCAATAAAGCCATCCTTGAGAACCAGGTGCAGGAGAAGGCCACCCACAAACGTGAGAGCAAGACCCCTCTGACCGATCAGCTTGGCTTTGACCTGACCGCCAAGGCTGAAGAGGGCAAGCTCGATCCGGTGATTGGACGCACGAAGGAGATCGAGAGGGTCATTCAGATCCTGAGCCGGCGCACCAAGAATAACCCAGCGCTGATCGGTGAACCTGGGGTGGGCAAGACAGCCATCGTGGAAGGTTTGGCGCAGCGCATCATTGATGGCGATGTACCTGAGGCGCTGATCGATAAGCGGGTGCTGATGCTAGACGTCGGCTCGTTGGTGGCCGGAACTATGTATCGAGGTCAGTTCGAAGAGCGCCTCAAGAAGGTGATCGAAGAGATCACCAACTCGGACGCGATCCTCTTCATTGACGAGGTGCACATGCTGGTGGGCGCCGGTGCAGCCGGCAGCAGCGTCGATGCAGCCAATCTTCTCAAGCCGGCCCTCGCTCGCGGCGATTTGCAGTGCATCGGCGCGACGACCCTGGACGAGTACCGCAAGCACATCGAGGGCGATGCGGCACTCGAGCGCCGCTTCCAGCCTGTGCTGGTCGAAGAGCCCACGGTCGAGGAGACGATTGAGATCCTGCGTGGCGTGCGGCCCATGTACGAGCAGCATCATCAGCTGCGTATCGCCGACGAAGCGCTCCAGGCTGCCGCCCGGCTCTCGGCCCGTTATGTGCCCGACCGGTTCCTGCCCGACAAGGCGATCGACCTGATGGACGAAGCCGCCAGCCGGGTGCGCATGTACAAGGCGCCCTATGCTGCCAGTTTGCGGGAGACATTCCGCGAGTTGAAGACCACTCAGCGGCAGAAGGAACAGGCCGTCGAGGCGAAGCGCTTTGACGATGCTCTCGACTTGCGCTACAGGGAAATCGAGCTCGAGCGTAAGCTGGAGCAGTTGCGCCGCGGTTGGCAGGAGCTGGCCCCTGCACCCGGCGTGACCGAGGAAGATATCGCCGAAGTCGTCATGATGTGGACGGGCATCCCCCTCCAACGCCTGGTGGGCGCCGAGACGGTCCGATTACTCGAGATGGAGGAGTACCTCCACAAGCGCGTCGTTGGTCAGGACGAGCCCGTCAAGGCGATCGCCAAGGCGGTCCGCCGTGCACGCACTGGTCTTAAGGACCCCAAGCGCCCAATCGGGGCGTTCATGCTCCTTGGTCCGACGGGTGTCGGCAAGACGCTGTTGGCGAAGAGCCTGGCCGAGTTCTTATTCGGCTCCGAAGAGGCCTTGATTAAGCTCGACATGAGTGAATTCATGGAGCGACATAACGTCAGCCGGTTGGTTGGCGCACCCCCAGGATACATCGGCTATGAAGAGGGCGGCCAACTGACCGAGGCAGTGCGTCGGCGGCCTTATTGCGTGGTTTTACTCGACGAAATCGAAAAGGCGCACCCTGAAGCCTTTAACATGCTGCTCCAGATCATGGAAGACGGCAGCCTGTCCGATGCCAAAGGCCGGCGGGTGGACTTTCGGAATGCGATCATCATTATGACCTCCAACGTCGGGGCCAATCTCATCAAGCACGGTGCAACTATTGGATTCGCCGTGGCCCGCAATGAGAACGAGCGGCAAGAGGGCGAGTACGTAGAAATGCGGGATCGGGTTACAGAGGCGCTCAAGCGGACGTTCCGACCCGAGTTTCTAAATCGCCTAGACGGGGTCATGGTTTTCAGGAGCTTGAGCCGCGAGCAGATCACCGAAATCGTGAACCTTGAGCTGGTCAGGGTCAGCACTCAACTGGCCGATCAGAACGTCAAGCTCATCGTGACCGATGAAGTAAAGGATCTGATTGCATCGGCCGGCTACGACTCGGAATATGGCGCCCGCCCCCTGCGGAGAGTGATCCAGGACAAGCTCGAAGACTACTTGAGCGAAGGTCTTCTCGCGGGGAAATTCGGGGCCGGAGACACCATCAAGGCGGTCCTGAATTCCGAGAAGGCGATCGACCTGGTTGTCGAAACACCGGCGGCTCCCGCCGGCAGTCCGGCGGTCGCTGAGGCGCTTCCGGGCTAGGCATACGAGACCGGCATCGCGCAGCCGAGCGCCCTCCAACATGCGGCTGCGCGATGTCTTTTGTTCTAAGCCTTTACCCCAAACCGGCTTATAATCACCCAACGGAGGGTACCCCATGTATCTGAATCGTCCTGCCAGGCTGCGGCTTGTCGCGCTCCTTGGACTGCTGTTCTGGGCCGGGCTACCTTATACCTCCCAGACCGGGTCCGGCTCCTCGGTCTCGGCCGCGGCTTCAGATCCAACGCTCCAGGACCCGACGCGCTACGTGCCGGGCGAGGTGCTTGTGGGCTGGCAGGCCGGTGCCGGCGTTATTCCCTACGTCGCTCGTCCGAAGGGTCTGGCGCCCGATCTCCTCAGCCCCGACCGTCAGCACGCGGCACAGGTTCTGTCTGAACGCACCGGCCTGGCGGTCCTCGACAGCCAGCCGGAGTATGGCACCGCGCGGTTGGCTGTGCCAGTTGGCCAGGAGGCGGCGGAGATCGCCCGCGTGACCCAGTTGCCCTGGGTGAAATGGGCAGAACCCAACTACATCGCTGAAGCTGCCGGCTATCCGAACGATCCCGATATCGGCAAGCAATGGAACCTGCGCCGGATCGGCGCGCCGGCGGCATGGGATGTAACGATGGGCAGCTACTCGCTGAGGGTTGCCGTCGTTGATTCGGGTGTCGACTTAAATCATCCGGACCTCGCCGGCCGGTTGGACCCGGGGTGGAACTTCGTCAATCCGGGTGCCCCCCCTCTCGATGATTGCGGCCACGGCACACATGTCGCCGGCATCGTGGCGGCGACTGCAGACAACGGCATCGGCGTCGCGGGCGTCGCGCCGAACGTCAAGGTGCTGCCGCTGAAAGTGCTGAGTTGGAACACCGCGATGATCGCCTGCACCGGCACATATGCTGATATTGCTACGGCGATCCGGCGCGCGACCTCCACCGGTGTGCAGGTTATCAATCTTAGCCTGGGAGGTGTGGAGACCAGCGCAGACATCTACTTCGCGGTGGACGACGCGACCAGGGCAGGAGTACTGGTGGTGGCTGCCGCCGGCAACTGCGCACAGGGCGGGAGCGGATGCGGTTCTGCACCGAACCTGCCCTTCTACCCGGCCGCCTATGCTCAGACTCTCTCGGTGGGCGCGACCGATCACTTCGACAACTGGGCCGAGTATTCCGGGCACAAGTCGTATGTCGGGCTGGCCGCGCCGGGTGGCACGATGTTGGACCCGATCTGGAGCACTCTGCAGAACAACAACTACGGCCCTATGGCTGGCACATCGATGTCCGCGCCGCTGGTATCGGGGGCTGCCGCCCTGGTCTGGACTTTCCTGCCGACGGCCACGGGCAACCAGATTGCCGAGATTCTCAAAGCCACCGCCGATAAGATCGGCCCCTACCCCTACCCCGGTAGTCGCAACGACTACTTTGGCTACGGCCGCTTGAATGTCGAGAGGGCCGTGCGTTGGGCTTACCCCCCAAAGCTGGAGCTTGACGCGGTTCAACAGAATTTCCTACTGGGCGCGCCCGTTTTCCAACAAACGGTGAAGCTGCGCCTGAACAACTCCAGCGGCCAGGCGGCCCTCTGGAGAGCCACCGTGGTGCAGGGCGTCGATTGGCTGACCGCTTTTCCGGGCACGGGCTCGGCCACTTACACATCGCCGGGCGTGCTGAACCTGCGGGCAGGTCCAACGTTGCTTGCTCCGGGCGTCTACAATGGTATGGTGCATGTGGAGTCGTTGTACCCTTCTGGCACCGGCTTCGACATCCCCGTCCGCTTGCGGACGGCGCCTTCGCTCAAGCGGTCGTTTGAGCCGGTAACGGTGAGCCAGTACGAACCGGTGGCCTGGGTCGATCCGCTGTCCGGCGGGCAGCCGCTTCACTTGTCCAACGATACCGCAAGCCAGATTCCGTTGCCCTTCCCAGTTCAGTTCTACGGCCAGGCCTACAACAATCTCTGGGTATCGGACAATGGCCTCGCGTCATTCTCTCCCCCTGTGGGCGGTCAGGTTTCCGGTTCGAGTACCTGCCTGCCGACCGCCGCCGCCCCTAAC
>Ga0315273_10002246_pt1 | contig 22663 bp, 16 predicted proteins | sample YL17G02_0_MG_FD_205753 | JGI IMG/M metagenome (GOLD analysis project Ga0315273, IMG submission 205753) | Sediment microbial communities from Yellowstone Lake, YNP, Wyoming, USA - YL17G02_0 | ecosystem: Environmental > Aquatic > Freshwater > Lake > Sediment | place: USA: Wyoming | collected...
GGGGGGGGGGGGGGGGGGGGGGGGGGGGGGGGGGGGGGGGGGGGGGCCGGGCCGGGGCGGGGCCCGCCGCGCGCGGCCGCCGCCGCCGCCCGACCCCCCCCCACCCTCCCCCCCACACACCGAATGTGCCGCACAAGTTTTACTGGTCCAGATCCACGCGGGATGCGCCCTCCTCCTCGGCGTCCACATCCCCCTGCGTCCGCGGAAACGCGCGCCCCTCCCCCCCCGCGCCGAGCACCGCCATGGCGGCGAGGCGGGCGGCTGCCGCGCCCAGGTCGTCGTCCAAGGGAGTGGGGTTGTCGTCTTCGTCCGCCATGACGTCGGGCGGCGCCCTCCCTGTCAGCGCTTCGAGCTCCGCCGCGCCCGCCCCCACAAACCCGCCCCGCCCCGCCGCGTGCCGCAGCAGCTCCCCCCACGCGGCCGCGTCGCCCGCCAGCAACCGCACCGGGTCGCCGACGACGACCAGCAGGCGGCGGGCGCGCGTGGTGGCGACGTTGAAAGAGCGCGGGTCGGAGAGGGAGGCGGCGAGCGCGGCGGCGCGCGCGCGCCCTCCCGCCGCGACCGTCGACACAAACACAAAGTCGGCCTCCTGGCCCTGCATGTCGTCCACGGTGCCGACCCGGACGGAAGAGAGCGCGGCGGCGCGCAAGAGGGCCCGCACGACGCGCGCCTGCGCGCGGGTCAAACAGATGACGGCCACGCGCGCCGCCGCGGCCGCCAGGGCGTCGCCAGGGGCGGGGGACGGTGTGCCCAGCAGGGCAGCGGTGGCGGCCGCGTCGGCGGCCGCGCTGGGCGACGAATCGGTGGGGTCGGCCGCGACGGCCGCCGCGAGCGCGCCGACGAGCGACGCCACGGTGGCGGCTTCGACCGGGTTTTCGACGGCGGCCGAATCGCCGGGCGCCACTTCGGCGCCGCGCACGCCGACGAAGAGGGTGGCGTTGGCCAGGTCGCGCCCGCGCGCGGGGCCGGCGCCCGGTGCCCACGCCGGCGGCGCGAGCGCGGCCTGCGGCGACGCCGCGACCAGGGCGCCCCCGTAAAATAGGCGGTTGGGCAGGGTCAGCAGGGCGGCGGACGAGCGGTAGGAGCGGCGCAGCATGGAGGCAGAAGGGGCTGCGTTGCCGCCGCCGCCCTCCGTCGCCGCTCTCTCCAGCCACCGCTCCAGCAGGCTCAAGCCCAGCCCAGCGCCGCGCGCCTCGGCCGACACCACGCCCGGCCCCAGCTGTCGCGCGTCGCCGGCGAGCAGGGCGCGGCCGCCGCGCGCGGCGAGCGCGAGCGGGGCGAGGGCGAGCGGCGCGGTCGCCTGGCCGGCCTCGTCGATGAGCACGTGGCTGAACGTGGTCCAGGGTTGATTTTCGGCGTCGCTGGTGCCCCAAGGGCCGGCGGGGCCGGCGAGAAAGGTCGCCGCCGCTTCACAAGTAGTGACGACCGCCCGCGCGGCCCTCAACCGCTCCAGCGTCGGCCACACAAACGCGGCTGCGCCGTCGTCCAGCTCGCAGTACGGCAGCGCGCCAGCGAGGGAGGTGGACGGCGGGCGCGCGGGGTCGCACGCGCGGAGGACGGACGAGGGAGGAGGGAGAAGAGAGGAGGCGCCGTCGCCACCCTCTCCGCCCGCCCGCGTCGCCGCCGCGGCTAACGCTGCCCCCAAGGCCGCCGCCAGGACGTCGGCCGAAAAGTCGCGCGGCGCGGCGAGCAGCACGCGCGCGTCCGGCGCCGCGGCGAGCGCGCGCAGCGCGGCCTCGACGAGCGTCGTCGTTTTGCCGGTGCCGGGTGGGCCCGCGAGCGCGTATGGAGGTGGGTGGGGGGCGCCGGCGGGCGCGCCGGCGCCCAGGAGGAACGAGGCGACCGCGAGGCGTTGCTCCGGGTTGAGCGCGCGCGGGCCGAGCGTGGGCGCGGCGTCGGCCGCGGCCACCACGTCGGCCAGGGACGGTGGTGGGTGGGCCGGGCCGTCACCGTGCGAGGGCGGCGGGTGGGCGGCGGGCGCCCAGAGGTCGACGTCGTCCGGGGGGAGGTTGCAGCCGTGGTCGCGGTCGCCGGGCCCTTGGTGCCCCTCATCCGGCACCCACCGCGCCACCCCGTCCACCCCCAGCGCTTTGTGCGCCGCCACAAACGCGGTGCGGGGCGGCAGGAAGCGGACATGGAAGAGGAGCGGGCCGCCCGCCGCCGCGGCTGCCGCGGCCGAGCCCGCCGCCGCGACCGCGTCGGCCGACAGCGCGACGAGCACGTGGCCACCGTCGACCGACACGACGGGCGCGGCGAGCTCGACCCCGGCCCAGCCAAGGAGCGCGGGCCGCAGCGCGGCCCAGTCTCCGAACGCGAGCGCGGGCGCGCCTTCCGCCGCGCCGGGCACCTTGAGCGCCAGCAGGGCGGCGGGCAGGGAGTCTTCGGCGACGGCGGCGAGGTCGGGGCCGCGGTAGGTGAGGGGCGGCCCGGCGGGCCAGCCCGCGGCGGCCGTCACGCGGGCGCCGGGCGCGGGCAGGCGCTGGCCGACCATGTGCGCGCGCACGAAAAACAGGGTGTGCGCGCCGGCCTCGGCGGCAGCCTCCTCCGCGACGAGCGCGCGCGCGAGCGCGGCGAGCCGCGGCGGCGCGCCCGCCAGTTCCGTCGCGGCCCCCGCGCGCATGCGGGCCGCAGCGCCCGTCGCGGCCACCGCGGGCAGCGGCGGCCCGGTCGCGGCCGCGCCGGCGGGCTCCCACCACGCGCGCGCCGCGAGCGACGGCAGCCGGGCGCACCGCGGCCGGGCTGGTGGCGGCCCATGCAGCACGAGCGGGGGCGTGTCAAAGAGGCGGACCAGGGCGTCGGGCACAAACGGGGGCGCGTGCGGCGACAGGGACGCGAGCGCGCGCGCGACCTCGGGCCGCACCACCGCCGCCGCGACCGACGCCGCCACGATGACGACGTCCCACCCGGGCGGCTCACACACGGCGCCCGCCGCCGACGCGGCGCGCGCGACCGACGCGGGGCGGGGGACGGCGACGAGGGCGGCGAGCGACGCGGCGAGCACGCCGTCGGCGCCGCCGCCGTCGGTGCGCAGCAGCACGCCCGCCGCGGCCGACGTGCCGGGGCGCAGGCGCACGCCGAGCGCGATGGCGTCGGGTTCGGGGCCGCCGTCGGGCGCGACGAGCGCGGGCGCGTCGGGGGCGAGGGTCAGCGCGCCCGGCCAGCGCGGCGCGAGGCGCCACCCGAGCAGGAGGCAGGCGGCGTCGCCGCCAAAGGCGGCGACGTGCACGCCCCGCCCGCGGGGGGGGGGGCCCCCCCCGGGGGGGGGGGTGGGGGGGGGCCCCCCCCCGGGGGCGGCGGCCCCGGCCGCGCCGGGGGGGGGGGGGGGGGGGGGCGCCGTCGGTCGCCGCCGCAGCAGCAACGACCCCAAAATCGACCTCTGCCGGCGACACCGCCACCAGGGTGTCCCGCATGCGCACCGCGGCCGGCGGCGGCGGCGCGGCGGGCGCGGTGGCGGCGTCGAGCAGGGCCGCAGCGGCGCCGGAGGCCGCCCAGTCGACGAGCGCGGCGGGCAGCGGCGTCGCCTCGCCAGCGGGCGCGGCCGGCGGCGCCGGCGCGAGCTCGGCGTGGGGGGTGGTGGACGCGGGCGCGTCAAATCGGTGCGCCGGCAGCTGGCGCGCCGCGCCGGCCGCGGCGGCGGCGAGCGACGCGTGGAGCGCCGCCAGGGGAACCCCGGGCAGCCACGCGCCATTCGTGCGCCCGCATTCGACGCGCTTGGCCTGCAGGGCGTCGACCGGGCGCCCCGCCCGCCAGTCGGCCAGCAGGCCGGCGACCGCGTCGCGCGCGGCGCGCGTCTCGGGCGCCGCGTCGCCGGCCGCGCCGGCCGCGGCCTCGGCGCTCAGCGCGCCCTCGAGCGCGGCAATGGAGAACGAGGTGGGCGCGTCGCCGGCGAGGCGGGAGGCGGCCACCGCAGCGAGCGTGGGCGACGCGCTCGCCTAGAAAGAGAAAAGGGGGCGTCAAACGCCCGCGCCTCGCCCACCACTGCCCTCTCCACCCTCTCTCTCCCCTCCACGCACGCTTACGGCGTGCAGCACCGCGTGCAGGTAGCGCGCGACGAGCGCGGCGGGGGCGCCCGCGGGCGGCGGCGGCGGCGGCCGCCCGGCGGGCCCATAGTTGGAGGGCGGCAACGGGGTGCGGCTCATAGCGGCGTCGGCCGCCGGCGAGGAGGGGAAGGGCGCGGCATCGGCAGTGCGGCGATGGGCGGCAGGCGGCGGGGCGGCAGGCGGCCGGAGCGTGCGCTGCACAGGCGCGTCGCGTGCGTCGATCGTCGACGGTCGGTGGAAGCGGGCGCCAGAGTGCGGCGGGACTGGGCGCCGCCGCCGGCAGCAGTATAGAGGGCCCTGTCTCTGTCGACCCCGCCGCCCACCCGGGGCTCGCACAGATTCTATCAGATGGTAAGGAAGCGGCAGCGTGTGTCGGAATTTCAGTCAACAGGTGTCAAAGTCGCGCCCCCCTCCTCCCCCTCGCCGTCGCTCGCGCCCCCTCCTCCATCCCCCCCACCCCCATCTTCCCCATCCCCCACCCACGCCCGCGCCTCGCCCGCGCACCACGCAGCCGCGTCGGCCTGCAGCATGCCCAAAAAGGCGGGCAGCGCGGCGCCGAGAGCCGCGCGCGCGACCAGTTTCGCAGCCAACTTGAGCACCGGGCCGGGAACGGCGGCCGCCGCGCCCTGCAGCCGCACGCGGGCGCGCAGGGTCACGGTGGCGGCCAGGTGAGGGTGGTGGGCGTCGTCGCCGCCTCCGCGGTGTCGCCGGTGCCGCCGCGGCGGCTGCACGCTGCGCAGGCGTGCGTCCACGCCCGCCTCGAACGCGGCGTCCAAAGTGACGTCGCCGAGGGTGAAGTCGGACCCGGAAAAGGCGACGACGCCGCGCGACCGGTCGGCAACGCGCACGCGCGCGCTCGGCGTGAGCGCGACGCCCAGCGCGTCGGCCAGGGGCAAGGCGACGATGAAGGCGTCATCCTCCTCGCCACCTTCGCCCGCGGGCGTGACCCAGGACGGGTCGAGCAGCGAGTAGGCCGAGACAGGGAGCGCGAGGTAGTCGTCCAGGCCCCTTCCCTCCACTGCCGGCCCCCGCGCCGGCGCAGGCGGCGCGGTCGCGGTCGCGGCCGCGGAAAATGACACCCATTTGGGCTTGCCCGCGCGCGGCGGCCGCGGTCCGCCGCCGCGGCCGTCGCCCAGCGCGCGGTTGACGACGCCCACCGCCTTGTCCAGGGCGGCCAGGCCGTCCATGGAGGAGGGGAGGGGGGGAGGGGGCAATGCGGTGTCACGGCGGCGCGGGCGCCGCGACCGCGGTCACTGCCGGCCGAAAGCCGACCCCCACCCTCTCCAGTTCCGCGCCCACCGCGGCCAGCAGCGCGGTGCGCGCCGGAACGAGCCGCGCGGTGTCGCCGCGCCCGGTGAGGCGCCAGAAGAGGGTCAGAGCGATCTTGCCCGCCGGCGCGGCGTCACCCGCAGGCGCGAGGCCGGCCTTCGCCGGCGCCGCAAAGTCCCCGGGGCAGGCAGCGGCGGCCGTTTCCGCACCTCTCGTCGCCGCCTCGAGCGCGGCCGCGGCCGCCCCTGCGTCGACCCAAAACCGCGCCGAGTCGCCGCGGCCGCCCGACCGCGACAGGTTGGCCAGCGGCGCTTCCGCCAGCCTCGCATTGGGCCACGTGACCCGGAACCCGTCGCCGACGCGCACCAGGGTCGTGGTGAGCAGGCAGACCTCTTCGACACGGTGCGGGCCCGACCCGGGGCCGCCGTCGGCGCCGCCAGTGACGACGATGTCGCCGACGTCGAACGGGTGCGTGACAAAGAGGTAGACGACGGATTCGTATATGGCTAGGGGGAGAGAAGGGGAGGAAAAGGTGAGAATGGGCGACTGGGAGAGAGAGGAGGGCGCGCGCGGGCGCGCGCACCACCCGCCCATTCCCTCCCCGCCCCTCCCCTCCACCCACCGCGCATCGAGTTGCCAAACACAAACACGAACGAGAGCAGGGCGGACGACGCCGTCACCCACAGCCGGGTCACGTTGACGTCCCAGACGGCGAGGTACAAAAGTAGAGACGCGCCGTGCGCGATGGCCGCGAGGAGCGCGCGCAGCCTCCCCACGACCGACCGCGCGTCGCGCAGGGTGGAGGCGAGGTTGGCGCGGGCTTCGAAGACGGACGCGATGGCGGACCGCATGTCGTCCCGCGAGATGCTGGCAGGAAGAGAGGAGGGCGGGAAGGGGAGGGGGGCGGCGTACGCACGCGCCCCGTCTCTCCGCCGCCCCTTCTCTCCCTCTTACCGGCCGTCGCCGTCCGCATCCAGCATGACCATCGCCTCGGCCGCGGTGGCGGCATCGGGCAGGAAGGGAGCGAGGTCGGACAGGTCGACGTAGGCGCTGGAAAGGAAGAAAGAGGGGACAAGGGGGGGTCGGGTCGTCGGGTTGGGGTCGCCTCCACCTCGCCCACCGCCTCCCTCCTCTCCTGTCCGACCTGGTCACGCTCTGGCTCACGTTCCAAAACAGGAAGAACGCGAGCCGCCGCGCCTCGGTGCGCGCAACCTTGGCGGCAGCGCCCGCGCCGGCGCCCGCCGCGCCGGCCGCCGCGTCGGCGGCCGCGTCGGCGGCGGCCGCCCCGAGCGCGTCGGCAAAGGTGAGGCGCAGGCGGGAGGATCGGATGTGTCGCTCCACTTTGTGCAGGCGGTCGAGGAAGGCGGCGTCGGGGGGGGCGCCCTCAGCGGGGCGCGGGGGGAGCGGGGGGGGAGCGTCGGCAGTGGCCGAGGTGGTGCGCGGCGTAAGAGGGGGCGCCGCCCGGTACCGGGGCAGGCTGACGCTGGAGAGCAGGCGGGTGAGGTCGACCATGGACGCTTGGGCCTGGAGGCGAGAGGGAGGGAGGGAGACAGGGTGGGCGGGTCGCGCGCGCAGGGCACCGCGCGCCTCTCCCACCCCCATCCTTCCCCGTACCTGGGCCCTGACCACCCCGGGCGACGCTGTCGTCGTCACGTCGAGCATCGACTCCCCCCTCGGCCCCCCCCACGTCGCGCCCTCGGCCGGCGGCAGCAGTCCGACCCCCGGCGGCGGCCCGCGCCCGACCGCGGCCGACGCGGACGCGCAGGAACGCTCCACCTCGAGCATGGGCCGGGGCGGGAACGCGTCGCCGACCGCGGAGACGGCCGACCGCTCGACGCTGCCGCGCGCGACGGTCGCGGTGGCGGTTGCGCCGCGCCCGCCACCTCCCACCACCCTCCTGCGGGGGACCGACAGCGCGATGACAACAAACTCTTTGCGCAGGGCGTCCTGCATGGCGTCAAAGTGGGCGCGCGCGTAGAATCGGACCGCCAACGCTTTCGCCCCGACCGCCGCCGCGATCGACGCCGAGCACGCGATCGCGGCGCAGGCAAAGATGTTGAGGCCGGCTTTGGTGGCGGCGGCGGCTGCGGCGGCGGCGGGGCCGGGGGGCGGCGGCGGGGTGAACAGCCCCGCGAAAACGGCCGCCCCGACGCCGACGCGCGCCAGGCGCTCCACCCAGCGGCGCACGCCGGTGAGGTAGTAGAGGGCGCCCCGGGTGGTGAGGAGGTGGGTCTCCGCGGCGGCGAGCGCGGCGCGCACGGCGAGGGAGCAGGCCAGGGCGTCCACGGGGGCCAAGGCGGCGAGGGCGAGCCAGCGCCACATGGCATGGCCCCATAAAGTGACCTGGGGGGCGCCCACGCCGACGCCGACGGCGGCGGCGGCGAGCGCGAGCGCGGCCGCGGCGGCCGTGGCCGTCGCGCGGCGTCTGCGGCGCCGGCGCAGGCCTCGCGGGTGGGGGGAGTCGTCATCCTCATCCTCGTTGTCGTCCGACGGCGGCGGCGGAGGCCGCGGCGGCTGAGCGCCCTCGGCCGACGGCCGCCCTGAGCCGCCTCCCGCCTTGGACGGCGGGGGCGGCGGGGGCGACGCCAGGGCGGCCGTTGCCGCCGCCGCACGCATGCGGGCGGCGGCCAGGGCGGCGGCGGCCGCGGCGTGGGGGCGCAGGGGCCGGGGGCGCGAGCTGCAGGGAGGAGGGAGGGTCGGCGGAGGGTTGGCGACCGCCCGCACGCCGCCCGCCAACGCTCGCCCGCCGCCCCTCTCACCTATCACCATCGCCCTTGCCCTCGCTGTCGCACGGCAGCAACGTCTCGGAGAGCGCGCCCGCCGCCGCGCTGGCCGACCGGCGCGGCGGCGCGCGCGGCGCGGCCGTCGCCGGCACCGCCGCCGCCTCTGGCCCACCCGCCACCACCACGATGTCCACACGGGCGGTCCCGTCGGCCGACGCGGGGCGGCGGCGGGGCAGCATGGTGTCGGCCGGGCGGCCGTTGGGGGAGGAGCGCCCCAGCAGCACTGGGGAGGCGCGCTCTGGCGCCCGCTGCGGCCAGGCCCCCCCACACCTGCTCCACACGCCCGCCCCGCGCGCCGCCGCGTCCCCCAGCGGTCCGGCCTTCCGCGCCGGTCGACCCCGAGTCGGCGCGCGCCACCAGCCGCCCTCGCGGCCCCCGCGCGCCGCGCCCGGCGCCCGGCATCTGCCGCTCTCGCGAGCCGGCACCCGCGCCGTCGATCGAGTCGCGATGAGAGCGGGTGCGTCGGGGAGGGAGGGGGCGCCATGCGGGGCCGTCGGCGGAGTTCGGCGCCGACACCCTGGCCCGCTGGCCGCCGCGCCGGAGCGACGCGGCCGGCCGGCCCGCCGCCGCCTTGCCCGATTGAGCGATGGTGGCCGCGCGGTCCCCACTAGGGGCAGCGGCGCGCCGGCGAGCGGGTGGTCGCCAACCGCCATCGGCGCGCGCGCGCGCGGCGCGCGCCGGCGCGCGCGCCGCCCCCGCCGCCGCGGCGACCCTCCCGGACCCGCCCACGCTCGCCACTCGCGCCGTGGGGCGGGTCCTGGGGGCGGCCCGCGACCCGGGCCGCGGGCGCATGGGCGCTGCCCGCACGAGGGACAAGAGGGCCTGGCCGCGCGGCCGACCCCGCCACCCTGTTGTCCCCAGCCACCGCCCTCGCCCTCGCCGCCCTGGCCGCCGCCGCGGCCGCCCAAGCGCCCGCCGCGGCGCCCGCGGTCGCCGACAGCCCCCGGCCGCCGCCGCGCCGGCCGGCGTCGACCACCCCGGTCCCCGAAATCAACTCCGGCATCCTCCTCGTCGGCCCCCCCGACTACCGCTGGTTTGGCGGGTCGTACGGGTCGCGGTGCACGCAGATGGTGGACCGGGCGGCGGCGATGAAGCAGACGCGGGTCATGATCACGCCAACGCTCTTTTGGGTCGACGACGACTTCAAGGTGCGGGGACGAGGGTTTCGGGGCGCGCGCGATCGTGGGAACACGAAGCCGGCCCCCTCACACCCCCGGTTCCTCCGTTTCAGAACCGCGCGACCGTGAATTCCGCGTCCAAAGTGTCCTACTACTGCTACGACCGCCACCAGCGCGACCAGGACGCCCCCCCCGACCCCAACGATAGGACGACGTGCACACCCGCGGACCTTGGGGGCGTGGACATCCTACGGGCCGGGATGGCGGCCTGCTTCAAGCACGCGGTGTCGAAAGGGCTCGACATCTGGCTCGCTCCCCACCTCGACGACGGCCTCGGCCTCGGCGGCTGGCGCAACGGGCTCGTGTTCGACCCCCTGGCCCGCTATGGGTCGATGAGCTACGCCGAGTTCATGCTCTACCCCTTGGCGGACGCGCTCAACGCCGCAATCGGCCCGAACACAAAAGTTTCCTTTGCGCTCCAGGGCGAGATGTCGGCTACCGTCTTCTACCACCCCCGCTCCTACGCCACCCTCATCCCGTACGTGCGCAACCGGGTGCTGGCGGGCAAGCCGGCGCCGTGGGCGGCCAACATCGAGATCGGGCTTTCCACCAATCTCAACAAACTGTGCGGGTGCGTGCTGCAGGACATGATCGACCCGAGCAAGTATGTGGACCAATTTCCGGGGGCGTTCGAGGCGGTCAAGAGCCAGTTCGACATTCCGGCCATCACCGCGCTCTACGACGCGTCCGACTTCATCGGCATCTCCAACTACCCCTCGTTCCCCGGCGCCGAGTTCAAGGTCAAAGACCTGGAGTCGGCCACGTGGCAATTCGCGTTTGAAGCCAAATTCTTCGGCGTCGACGTCAAGGACCTCATCTTCAACAAGGGCAAAAAGCTCTACTGGAACGAGTACGGCGTCGGCGGCGGCGTGACGCAGGACGGCAAGAACAAGGCGACGACCGCGGCGGCGGCGGCGGCGACCCCGTTTTTCGGGGTCACGGGGCGCTACTCGCGCGCAAAGGATCCGTGGACGCTCTTCGACCTCGCCACGCCGAACCCCGTGCGCGACTACATGCGCTATTTCTATGCCCAGACCATCAACTACGCCAACAGCCGCGGGGTGAGGGGCGGGGAGGGGGAGGGGTTTCCGGGAGTGGGGAGGGAAAAGGGAGTAAGCGCACGCGAACTTTGCGCTGGGTCCACCCCGAAACAATCCTCAAAGACCCCCCCCCCCACCCGCCTCCCCCCTCCCCCCCCCCCCTCAGGCGTGCGACGGGTGCGAGTACCGGGTGGACGGCATCTTCATCTGGAACAACGCGTCGTGGGACATCCAAGGCATCTACCCTGAATCGGCGACCGACGGCGCAGGCTCCTACCGCGACCCGGTCGTCGTCGCCATGATCGAGGCGCATAACTCGGCGGTCGCGTCGGGGTCGAGGCCGCCCAACGTGGACGCGGTGGCGCCGGGGGGGGGGGTGGCGCCGTATGCAGACGGCGGCGGCGGGCGAGCGCAGGTGGCGACCGCGTCCGCGGGGCGCCGCTGATCGGTGGAGAACGGGGGTGGGTGGCGGCTGCGGCGGCGTGCGCGGGCTCGCGCGCGGGCGCCGGGCCGACGCGGGGCGTCGGCCCAGCGCGTGCGCGCGGCCCGCCGCGCCGCGCGCCGCGGGAGAGACACGGGGGCGGCGCGCCGGCCGGGGCGCTCCGAGAGGTATGGGGACACTTGCGTGACTCGTGACTGACGGACGTGTGAAATTTGGCCGCGGCTGGAGGCTCCGCCTCGGCGTGCAGGGCGAGCGGGAGCAAGGCGCGGCGGGCGGGGGTGGTGGGTGGGAGGGGCCCGCTCGCGGCGCGGGGGGGCGCGGCGGCGACCGCACCCGCTCCCCCTCCCCCCACTCCTCCCGCCTCTCCCTCCCGCGCTCGCCCGCCCACGCATGTGCGCGCCCGCGCCGGCCGGACGCCGGCTGCGGCTGGCGGCCGCGGTCGCGGCCGCGGTCGTGCTCGCGTCCGGGCGCGGCGTGCGCGCGCAGCTCGACCCCGCGTGCGACCCGTGGGGTGACGGCAATACCGGATGCTGCCCCGGCACGCCCCAGTATGAGAGTGCGTGGGATGGTGGGAGGGGGCGGTGGCGGGCGCGCACGTGCGCCCGCCCGCCGACGCGCTGCCGCCGCCCCCAGACTGCGACTGCGAGTCCTGCCCCTACGCCAACGGCTCGTGCGGGGACGGGTTTACGTTTGCCTACACCAAGGGTGCGTGCACAGCGGCTTCACCGCCGCCGCCGGCGACGACGCGGCCACCACCGCCGCCGCCGGCGACGACGCTGCCCCCTCCTCCGCCACCGGCGACCACGCTGCCAGCTCCGCCGCCGCCTGCGACGACTGCACCGGCACCGCCACCGCCCGAGACGACGGCGCCGGCTCCACCGCCACCAGCGACGACGCTGCCGCCGCCGCCGCCGCCGCCCGCGACGACCGCGCCTCCTCCTCCCCCGCCCGAGACCACGCTGCCTCCGCCGCCACCACCTGAGACGACGCTGCCTCCTCCGCCTCCTCCCGAGACGACGGCGCCGGCTCCACCGCCACCAGCGACGACGCTGCCGCCGCCGCCGCCGCCGCCCGCGACGACCGCGTCTCCTCCTCCCCCGCCCGAGACCACGCTGCCTCCGCCGCCACCACCTGAGACGACGCTGCCTCCTCCGCCTCCTCCCGAGACGACGGCGCCGCCCCCGCCGCCGCCCGAAACTCAAGCGCCGTCGCCGCCGCCGCCCGAGACCACTTGGCCGCCGCCTCCACCGCCCGAAACAACACCAGCGTCTCCTTCACCATCCGATACGGCCGCGCCCGAGCCGCCGCCGTCGCTCGCGACGCCGGCGACGCCGCCACAGCCACCGGAGACTCGAGCCCCCTCCCCACCCCCGCTCGCCATGCTGGCGCCCTCGCCACCGCCGCCCGAGACGGATCAAGCGTCGCCAACACCGCCGGGGACGGTGGCAGCCGCTCCCGAGCCGCCCCCGCTGTCGCCGCTGCTTCCTCCTCCTCCGCCGGTGCCGGTCGCCACGGTCGCGTCGCCGCCGCCCGCCTCGACCTTTTCGCCTCCTCCTCCGCCGCCACTCGACGCGGTCGCGCCGACAGGCTGCGATCCGTGGGGCGAGGGCAACGCGGGCTGCTGCCCCGGCACCCCACAATTCGAGGTCTGCGGCTGCGACGCCTGCGTGCTGCCGGACGGGACGTGCGGCGACGGCTTCCGGTTTGCGTACACGCGCGGGAGCTGTGCCGGCGTGGTGGCTGCGTCGCCGCCGCCCCTGGGAGTGTCGCCGCCCCAACCGCCGCCGGTCGAGCAGCCGGCGCCCCCGCCCGCGGCCCTGGCGCCGTCCCCGACTCCAGCAGGGGCGGCAGGGGTGCCGCCGGCCGCGTCAGACGCCGAGTCGCCGGCGCTCGCGGCGGTCACTCTGGCGCCCGCGCCGCGCGCCGCGGCGCCTCCTCCTCCCGCCGACGCGCCCAGCCCCGCCGCGGGCGCTAATTTGGGCGAGCCTGGAGCCGCACCCGCGCCCGCGCCGCTGGAGCTGGTGGCGGCCGCTCCGGGCGGTGCGGTGGCCGCTGCGCCGGCGCCCGCCGACGACGCTGCCGCGCCTTCACCCGATCCGGTTTCCGCCACGCCCGCACCCGCGCCCGGGCCGTTTGAGGCCGTGCCCGCACCCGGACCGGCCGCGGCCGCGCCGCCCCCCCCCCCGCCGCCCCCCGACCCTGCCGCTGCGTCTGTTTCCTTTTCTGTCGACTTCGACGACCCCTCCTCCCCCACCGCGGCCCCCGCCGCCGCCGCACTGACCGCGGCGGTGACGGCGTGGTGCGCGCCGGCGCGCGTGGTGGTGGCGGTCGCGCCGCGCGCGGTGCGGCGCGCGCTCGCGGCCGCCGGCTCCCTCGACGCAGTCGCCACTCTCACCGACCCCTCGGTCGCCACTCGCCTCGCGGCCGCCCTGGAGGCGCCCGACGGGGGAGCGACCGTGCTGGGCGGGGGCGAGGGCGGGCCGCGCTTCGCGCCGGTGCGCGCGGTGTCACTCGCGCTGCCCCAGGAGGCACCGCCGCCGCCCCCGCCCGTCGCGGTCGACCCGCCGGCGCCGGCGCCGCCCGTGAGCGTCGGCACACGGCGTCCGCGGCGCCTCGCGGCTCCCCTGGGCAGCGCGGCGGGCGCCGCGGCCGCGCTCGCGGCCGCAGGCGGCGCCGCGTGGGCGGTGCGCCGCCGCCGCCGGCGCCGCGTCGCCCAGCGGCGGTGAGCGAGGGAAGGAGGCAGGGCCAGGGCAATTCGATTCGTTTCAACACCTTTCCTCCCCTCCCCCTTTTTCTTTCGCCGCCGCCGCCGCCGCCCGCCCCTTGCCCGTGCACCGCGACAGCCCGACTGCCATGTCCACCCCCGTGCCGGCGGCGATGAGGACGAAGAGGGGGGCGTACGATTTGCGCCGGAGGCACACCGGGACCGACACGGCCGCCGCGACCAGCGACGCCGCCATGCTCGACCCCAGCACGCACGCCGCCAGGTCGGCGCGGGCGATGTCCAGGTCGCTGTGCGGGGGTGTGGGCGGGGCGGCGGCCGCCATTGGGGGCCGCCGGGAGTGCGCGCGGCCGACGCAGACGCCGACGCTCGCCCCTCTCTCACTCTCTCCAATGGCGGGCGACAAGCGGCCGTCCGACGGCGCCGCCGAGGACGCGCCCGCCGCCAAGCGGGCGCGCGGCGGCGATGGGGGCGGCGAGCCGGCGCCGCCGCGGCCGGCCGTCTCGCTCGCCGCGCTCGACAAGGCGAAGAAGGCGCTGCAACTGCAGGCCGCGCTCAAGGCCAAGCTGGCCAAGCTGCCCCCCCAGGTGTGGGCGGTGGAGGGCGGTGGCGGGGTGGTGGCGGTGCGCCGATGGGGCTGCCGGCGACTGGCCTCCCTCTCTCTCTTCCACACAGCCCGAGAAGCAGCCGGTGTCGGCCCCTGGAGCGCCGGCGGCGGCGGCGGCGCCGCCCCGCCTGCCGCCGCCGCCCCCGCCGCCGGCCGCGCGCCTCCCTCCTCCTCCCCCTCCCCCAAAGCCGGACGCCCTCTTCCAGGACCCCGCCCTGCGCCGCCGCTTCGGCCGCCCGCCCGACGGGCGGCGCCCGCCCGCGGGCGCGCTGCAGTTTGTGGCCCCCGGGTCGGTCGCCGCGGCGGCCGAAGCGGCGCGCGCGAGCGCGGCGGCGGCCGAAGCCGCGGGCGCGACCGCGGCCGCGCCCGAGCCGTCGCGCACCGCGGCGGCCGCGGCGGCGGCGGGCGCGCTGCCGTTGCTGCCCCGCGTCGAGTGGTGGGACGCGCGGCTGCTCAAGGAGCCGACCGCGTATGGGGGCGCCCCCGGCGCCGACGCGTTCGCCCCCTCCAACCTCAACGCCGGCGCGATCACGGCCCTCGTCGACCACCCGCCCCCGCTCGCCCCCGCCGTCGCGCCCGCCGCGCCGCCGCCCGCCCCGTTGCGCCTCACCGCCAAGGAGCGCAAGAAGATGCGCACCCAGCGCCGGGCCGAGAAGCAGGCCGAGAAGCGGGACCTGGTGCGGCAAGGGTTGGTGGCGCCAGAGGGGCCAAAGGTGAAGCTGTCAAACCTCGCGCGCGTGCTCGGCGCGGCGGCCGCCGCCGACCCGACCGCGGTCGAGCGCGAGGTGCGGCGGCAGACCGCGGAGCGGCACGCGGCGCACGAGGACCGGAACCTGGCGGCCGCGCTGGCGCCCGCGGAGAAGCGCGCGAAGAAAATCGCCAAGGCAGAGGCGGCCGCCGCCCCCCCCCCTGGCGGCGCTCTGCGCGCCGACCTGTACGCGATCACCGGACCCGCGCTCTGTGCCTCCAACAAGCTCAAGTTCAAGGTGCGCGCCAACGCGGACGAGTTGCGGTTGGCGGGGTTTGCCGCGGCGGCGCCTGCGCGCGCCGCGATCCTCGTCGTCGGCGGCCCCGCGCCCCTCAAAAAGTTTGCGCGCCTCGTCACCGCGCGCATCGACTGGGCCGCGCCCGACGGCGTGGCCGGGGCGCCAGAGGGCGACGATTTCGTGCCCTCCACCTGCGCGCGCGTCTGGTCGGGCGCGCTCGCCGCCCCCCCCTCCGGCCCCGCCTTCCTCTTCGCCGCCCACCCCGACGACGCCACCGCGCGTGCCGTGCTGGAGCGGCGGGGGTGCGCGAGCTATTGGGACGTGGCGGCGACGGCCGGGGGAGGGGGGGGGGCGGACGGCGGTGGCGAGTGATGGCGCGTCCCTTGTTTTCTCGTTGCCGCTCTGGCGCACGGTCCGGCCGCACTGCAACACACAGCCAGAGAGATAGAGCGGCGAGAGAAGGGGGAGGCGGTGGAGTGAGCCGCGCCCCGCGTTGCTCTCTCGCCGCGCCGTCTCTCTCACCCCACCGCGTCACTCTTCCTTTTTCTCCCCCCCACCGACCGCCGCGCCCACCATGGCGTAGATGCGCCCCGCGAAATCTTTGGGCGACTCGACGGGGAAGCCGCCGGTGATGAGGGCCGCGTCGTACAAAAGTTCGAGCCCCGCCTTGGCGCCGCCGTCGGCGTCGCCCGCGGCCACGCGGGCGGCCAGCGCGGTGACGACCGGGTGCTCGGCGTTGACCTCCAGGGAGCGGCGGCCGCGCATGTATTCCGCCGACTTGGCGTCGCCGAGCGTCTGCGCGCGCATGACGCGCTCCTGGTACGCCGACCACCCAAACTTAGACGTCACCTAAGAAATGAGGGGTGGAGGGGGTCGGGGCGTGGTTTGCGGGCTCGGCGCGAGCCCGACGACCCCCCCCTCTCTCTCTCTCCCCGCGTCTCACCAGCGCGACCGGCGAGTCGGCGAGGCGCGTCGACACCTCGACCCGCTCCACCCTCTCCCCGAGCGCCTCCTTGGCCCAGTCCAGGAAGGGCTTGAGCGTCGTGGCGGCGGCCGCGGCGGCCGCTTTCTCGGCGTCGTCCGAGCCGACGTCGAGCCCTTCGCGCGTAACGTCGACAAACTTCTTCCCTTCAAACTCGGCCACCGCGTTGAGCGCGGGCTCGTCGATGGGCTCGGTCAGGTAGAGCACTTCAAACCCTTTGGCCGCGAGGCGTTCGACAAAGGGCGCGGCGGCCGCGGCGGCGGGCGAATCGGCGCAGATGTAGAACACGTCGCCCTGGCCCTCCTTCATGCGGGCCACGTAGTCGCTCAGGGAGGTGAGGCCGTCGCCGGACGCGGAGGATGGGAAGCGGAGGAGCGGGGCCAGTGACGCTTTGTTGGCCGCGTCTTCGATCGCGCCGAGTTTGATGAATTTGCCGAACCCCTCCCAGAATTGGTCGTACGGAGTGGAAGGAGCGCCCTCTTCTTTGGGCTTGTCGGTGAGGTCTTTCAGCATGTCGATCGTCTTTTTGACGAGCTGCTTCCGAATGACACGCACGACGCGCGACTCTTGCAAAATCTCGCGGCTCACGTTGAGCGGCAAGTCGGCCGAGTCGACCACGCCCCGCACGAAAGACGCCCACCGGGGGAGGAGGTCGCCGTCGAACTCGTCCGAGATGAAGACGCGCTTGACAAAAAGGCGCACGTTTTTCGAGGGCGCCAGCCAGTCTTGCTGCTCAAAAGGGGGCATGCCGGGGACGTAGAGCAGGGCGGTGAATTCTTGGGTGCCTTCGACGGAGAAGTGGGCGACGGCGGCGGGGTCGACGAATTCTTTAAACGTGAGCTTGAAGAATTGGTCGTACTCCTCTTTCGTGACCTCTTTCGGGCTGCGCGTCCACAGGGGCGCGGACTCGTTCTGGCGGCGCCAGTCCCACGCCTCGCGCGCCTTGGGCACGGTGACGGGCGCCACGGGGTCGGCGGCCTCTTTCCCGCCTTCTTTGGCCTTGGCGTCGGCCGCCGCCTGCGCCGCCGCCGTCGCGCCCGCGTCCTCCACCTGGTCGTACTCGGTCTTGGGCGCCCAGACGTCGATCGGGAACGCGACAAACTCGGAATATTGTTTGACGAGCGCCGCGACGCGCGCCGAGTCGGCGTACTCGCCCGCGTCCTGCTTCAGGAACAGCGTGACCCGCGTGCCGCGCGCGGGCGCGGCGTCTGCGCCCACCTCGCGCACGGCGTACGAGTGCGCGCCCGCGGAGGACGCCCACTCGAAGACGGTGTCCGAGGCGGCCGACCGCGAAGCGACCGTCACCCGGTCGGCCACGAGGAACGCGGAATAGAAGCCGACGCCGAATTGGCCGATCAGTGACGCGTCGCCGCCGGCGTCCTTGACCGCTTCCGCGAATTTGGCGGTGCCGGACCGCGCGATCGTGCCCAACGACGACACCATGTCCTCCCTCGTCATCCCCACCCCCGTGTCCTCGATCGTGATCGTCCCCGCCCCCTTGTCCGCCTTGATGCGCACGCGCAGGTCGCCCGCGTCGGCGCCGTCTGTCAGCGCGCCAAACCGCGCCTTGTCGAGCGCGTCCGAGGCGTTGCTCACCAGCTCCCGCAGGAAGACGTCCCGGTTGGAGTAGAGGGAGTTGACGATCATGTCCATGAGGCGGTCGACCTCCGCTTGATATTGAAAAGTTTCGCCGGGGGGGGTGGTCGTCGCGTCGACGTCGACCGTCGTCGCGAATGGCGCCGCCGGGCCACGAGCGAGTACACGAGGGCGGATGATGCTCCGGGCCGCGAGTGTGGCGCGTGGCGCGGGGCGGAGGGCGGCCGCGCGGGGCGCGGCGGCGGCGGTGGCCTGCGGTTGGGGAGGAGGGGAAGGGGTGTGAGGCCGCCGCCGCGCGCCATGCTATGCCGGCGCTCCCACAGGGGCGGGCGACGGGCGGCGGCCCGGCGGCGGCCGCCGCGCGGGCGCCAGCTCCATGCCGTCGGCGGCGCGGCGCCCCCAGCGGCCGCCGCCGCCCCCCTAAACGCGCTCCCGCCGCGGCCCGCGTTGATTCAGGTCAAGCTCGAGCGATCCACGGCGGGCGAGCGCGGCAATGCGCTTGCCGCGCCCTGCGCCAGCGCCGCCAAAAACGCCGGAAGGCGGCGCCTCCGACCGCCGCCACGAGCGTCGCATCCCGCTCTGGCCCTGCCCACACGCCACCACGCACAGTAACGGCTCGCATGATGGCGGTGCGCGCGGCGGCGGCGAGCATGCACGGCGGGGAGGGGAGTGCAACGACGGCGGCGGGCGCGGCGCCACACTCTCGCCTCGCTGTCGCCCGCCCTCGCGGTCGCCGCGCCCCCGGCGCGCCCGCCTTCTCTCCACATGGCGGGCCAGGCTCCCCTCACGGTCTGGCCGCTGGCGGCGTACGGATTCGGGGCCAAGGCGCCGCCGCCGCACCGGGACCGGTCCGAGGGCGCGCGCCTGGCGCGACTGCAGGCCAAGTGAGTGAGGAGAGAGAGGAGAGAGGTGGCAATTGCGCGCCGGCGTCGCGCCGCCGACCGCCACCCTTCCCTCCCTCTTCAGGTTCGCCGTCGAAGGCCCGCGCCGGTCGGTCGCCGCCGTTCTGCTCGCCCACGAGCGGCGGCACCCGCACGCGTTGCTGCTGGCCGACGCGAGTGTCGGGCCTGGCGCTGGCGGGCCGCCGCGGCTGCCCGGGGGGCGGCTGCGGCCCGGGGAGGATGGTGAGAACGAGAGATCGAGAGAGAGAGAGAGGTGGCCGAGCGCGGGCGTGGCGGCAACCGCGACCGACGCCGACGGCCCCCTCGCTCTCCCCTCCTGCAGAGGTCGCCGGCCTGCGCCGCAAGCTGCGGTCCCTCCTCTCCCCGCCGCCCGACCCCGGCGCTCCGCCCGCGGACTGGGACGTGCGCGAGTGCGTGGCCACGCTCACGCGGCCGGGCTTCTCCCCCGATTTTTATCCGTACGCGCCGCCGCACGTGACCAACCCCGCCGAAACCCTCAAACTGTTTGCGGTGGCGTTGCCGGACAGGCTCGCGTTCGCGGTCGCGGGGCACGTGCGGCTGGTGGCCGTCCCGCTCATGGACCTGTTCGGCGGCGGCCCGCCGCGCTGGGGCGCGCCCGCGGCCTCCATTCCCCTGGCGGTGGCCCGCTTGAGGCTCTCGCTCGCGGTGCCTGCCGTCCGGGAGGCGGTGCCGGCGCCGGGGCCGGCGGGCACGGAGCTGGGGGCGGGGAGGGCGGCGCCGGCGCTCGCGGCGCCGCCCGCGGCCGCGGCGCCCGCGGCGGCGGCCGCCATCGAAGCGGCGCCGGCCGCCGACGGCGACGATGGAAGCGTCCAAGTCAAGGCGGAGCCCGACGTGGCGTGAGGGTGCGAGAGTCGCGCGCGAACCTACCCTCCCGTTTCTAGACCCCCTTGCAACGAGCTGCCCATGCCGCCATGACAGCGCCACGTGTCTCTGCGCGCGCGCGCGCGGGCGCACACGAGCTCGCGTGCCTCTCCCTCACGCGGGGCGGCACCCGGGCGACACCCACGTGTCCGCCCACACCAGGCCCCGCGGAATGGCCCGCCCGCGCGCCGAGGGGCCGCCGCCCGCAAACTCCCACTCGAGGGCGAAGCCGCGGGTGTGTGGGGGGGAGGACGGTGGCGCGTCGTACGAGAGCTCGACCGCGACAACCCGCGGGGGCGCGCCCACGGTCACGTTTGCGTCGGGCCCCACACGACGGCCATCGAGCGACATAGTGACGGTCGACCCGGGGTCGGCGATAGCGTGGAATGCGTATTCTCCCGCCATGGCCAGCAACGCAGTCCCGCGCGCCTCCGCCGACAGCGCCACCCGCGCCCGGTTGGCCGGCAGAGGGGTGGAGGAGTCGGCCGCGGGCGTTCCCTCGGTCGTGGTGCCGGGCGCGCGGCCGAAAGCGAGGACGCGCGCGCCCGCGAGCGACGCGGCCGGCCTGCCGCCCCTGGGCACGGGCGGAGTCCACACGTTCAAAGACACGCCCGCGGGCGCGCACGCGTCGGGCGCGGCCGCCGTCGGCACGCACGCCGCGACCGCCAGCGCGGCCAGCGCGGCCAACGCGGGGCGGGGGAGGAGCATGGCGCTAGGCCATGGGGAAGGAGGGCCCGGTCTGCGGCGGGACTCCGGGAGACTGTTGGCGGCGGCGCGCGACGCTGCCGGCAGCGTCGCGCGCCACTCCCCGCCCCGCCCCGCGCGGCGTCCCCTTCCCCGCGCGCGCCACCTCGATCGCGCTCTTTAAGGCGCGCCGACCGCCCGAGAGAGGGTGAGTGAGGGGCGGGAGGGAGGAGGGGGCGGAACGGGCGCGCACATGCGGCGTCGTGCGCGGGCAGAGGGGCGCTGGGCCGCCCTAGCCCCTTGCCCGCCCCAACCCACGACGGCGGACGACCACATTGGATCGACGGTGGGCGCGACGCGCCCCCGCGGCCGCCGGGCGGCGGCGCGGGGCACCGTCACCCGGCGCGGCGCCCGCGTGCCTGGGCCGGCGGCGCGTTGAACGCCGCCGCCGCCCTGGAGCGGGCGCAGGCGGCGTGCCAGTGGCCGTGTGCACCGCGCATGGCCCATCGGGCGCGCCGCACCCAGCCCGTCGGGCGCGCCGCACCCGGTCCTCCGCGCGCGCCATTTCCACGACGGTACCCTAACCCTAAGGCCATGCATGGCCGCCGCGTCGACCACCCTCCGCCCTCGCCACCGCCCTCGTTTGAGCGCTTCACCGCGTGCGCGACTTGGCCGACAAGCGACCGCCTCCCCACCCACACTCGCAGGCTCTCCAGCTCTCCAGCCCCGATGCGCGCCGCCCTGCTCGCCGCGCTGGCGGCTTCCCTGCTCGCGTCCGCCGTCGCGCCGCGTGAGTAGTGGAGAGGGGGTGTGGTGGTGGTTGGGAGGGTGCCGAGGGAGAGGGAGCGCCGCGCCTCGAGGCGGGCGACGCGCGCGCCTCCCACCCTCCTCACCCCCCTCCGCTCCCTCCCCCCTCTCCTCCAGTCCCCGGCCAGGACGTCGTCATTGCCGATGCCAAAGCCAAGCTGGCCGACCTGCAGGCCCAGGTGAGAGGGGTGGGGGTGGAGGCGGGGCGCGCGGCGCGCGCGCGCGCGGCGGCCGACCTCTTCTCCCTCTTCCTCTCTTTCTCCAGATCGCCGCCAAAAAGGCAGCCCTCGCCCTCAAATTCAACAAGACCAACCCTTCCTCCCCGCTCTACCCGGTGGGCGGCGGCAGCGGTGGCGGCGGGTCGAACGGCGCGAGCTCGCAGTCTGTCACCCAACTGAATGCCACCTCGTCCGGCCCGCCCGCCGACCCGCAACCGCCCGTGCCGGCCGCGGCGCCGCCGCAGCCGACGCCGCAGCCGGCGGGCGCGCTGGCGGCGGACGCGCTCAACGACATCAACGCCAACCTCCAAATGAGCTCCGCCATGAACGCCGACATGGCCGGCCGCCTGGACGCCGCCGGGCAGCAACTCGGGGACATGAGCGTGCGGCTCGACTCGGAAATCGCTCGTTCCACCAAGGCCGACACTGACGCCGCGGGCAAGAACGCGGCCGACCTCGCCCGCCTCCAAGCCCAGATCGCGGCCGAGACCGCGCGCGCGCAGGCGGCGGAAGCCAGGCTGGGGTCGGAGATCGGGGCCCTGGACGGGAGGCTGACTGTCAACGTCGCGGTCGACGCGGGGCAAGACGCCGCGATCGCCGGCCTCGCCGACCGCGCCGCCGCATCCGACGCCCGGCTGACGGCCGCGCTGACGGCCGAGATCGAGCGCGCGGGGCGGGCGGAAGCCGGGATCGCCGCGGCGGCGGCCGACGCGGTGGGCGCAGTGCAGGGCGGCCTCGCCGCCGAGCAAGGGCGCGCGGCGGGCGCGGAAGCGTCGCTGCGCGGCACGGTCAACGCCAACCGGCCCACGTCGTCGGGGCAGGCGGGGACGGCGGGGATGTCGCTGTCGCTCTCGACGGGCGCGCGCGGGTTCACCGGGGGGGCGGCCGCCGCGCCGGGGGCCGTGGCCGCGCCCGGCGCGCCCGGCGCGCCGGCCGCGCTGCCGATGCCGCCGCCCGCTGGCACCCCGGCGCCCCCGGGCCCTCCGGGCTGGACCTCCTCGTCCTCTTCCTCCAACGGCATCCCCGGCGCGGCGCCCCCCCCCCCCGTCGTCAAGGGCGGCGCGTCGGGCGCGGGCACCAACGCGTCGTTCGCCTACCAGTGGGCGGGCGCGTGGTCGTCGGGGCCGGCGCCGGCGCCGGGGGTCGTGGTGGTGCCGCCGCCGACGGCGGCCGCGCCGCCGCCGCCGCCGCCGGTCGCCGCGACTCCTCCCCCTCCCGCCACCCCCGCGCCCACGCCCGCGCCGCCCGTGCTGCTGCCGCCCGGCGTCGCGTCCCTGCCCGCGACGCGGCCGACGGCGGTGCCGGTGACGGGGGGCCGCCCCGTGCCTGCGTCGCAGGGCGCGCCGGGCGCGACGCCCGCGGCGTCGTCGTCCGTCTCGTGGGCGGCGGCGCCGGAGGGGGAGGCGGTGTGACATGGAGCGGGTGGGTGGAGGGAGCGTGGGGGGGTGGGTGGGTGGCGGGGGAGAGGGTACCGCGGCGCCGGGGGCCAGGGCCGCGCCCGCGCCGCAACCAAAATCGGCCGAGA
>Ga0315273_10002247_pt1 | contig 22662 bp, 29 predicted proteins | sample YL17G02_0_MG_FD_205753 | JGI IMG/M metagenome (GOLD analysis project Ga0315273, IMG submission 205753) | Sediment microbial communities from Yellowstone Lake, YNP, Wyoming, USA - YL17G02_0 | ecosystem: Environmental > Aquatic > Freshwater > Lake > Sediment | place: USA: Wyoming | collected...
CGTTATTTTTTCCGGCTGCCAAATCCCCGTCGATAATATCCCTGATGAAATTTGTAGCCGATTTAGGAGTTTCCATGGTCTTATTTGGGTGTCTATTAAAAAATTGGTTGCCCGGGGTAATGGTATATATAAATATATCTCTTACCCAACAGCGTCTTATTATACTACAGAAATCAAGAATTTCAACCGTTTAGAGATCAATTTCATACCCTAATTTGTCCATTTTTGTCCACTTCTGAGATAGACACAGAATCATAACATATTGAAATGTATATTGTTGCAGAGATGTCCAGCGATGTCTACGGACATGCAAATTTGTCCCTAATGTCCAACCTTAAAAATGTTTACTTTTTAAAGAAATTCGTTAAAACTCTTCACTACTAATCGTCATCATCTTGGGCGTCTTCTTCAGGAGTTGTCTGTCCAAAATCAGGATCATTAATATTCCTACCGTGGCGGTCTCTTATATCTTCATCCAAAGTCCCAAAATTAATCTGATTCAGTTCAGCTTCCCGTAAAGCCATCTCCAAAGCATCCGGCCCGTCATCATGATCGCCTCTAGGGAAATATTTGAGCTGATCTAGCAGAACTCCTTGACTTCGAGAGAATAGAATCGTGCCTGTTGTGATGTATGTCTCCATCCCGAAAATTCGTAATTCCTTGTTCTTGGTATTACGTATTTCCTTGAAAGGCGCAATGACGTTTTCCTTATAAGCCTGTTCACGCACGGTCTTTAATAAAAGTTCCGGAAACAAATTCGCTTCTATAACGAATGTATCCATGTGGTGGCGGATTTTACAGTAGTTGATAATTGCCTGAACTAAATCTTCCTGTGATCTTGACTTAATATCCGCATCAATGACATAGAGTTTACCTTTATGCAGAGCTAAAATAATGATCGCAGAGTAATCCGAGCCGCTATTCATCACGCCAACGCTGGGGTCACAAGCGCCAATTATACGATAATCATCTCCAAAAGACTTAAGAAGCTTATCAGCGTCTGTGAATTCACCATCCCAATAATGGAATTTCTCGGGATCGTACCGGCTATCTTTAGCGTTAGTTGGGTCATTTTGTTTCTCGGAATCAAAACTGTATGAACCTTCAATCTCCTTAATCTTCATAAGGGTATAATAATTCTCGACTTCTTCCCAAAGGACTTGAGTACCTTCAAGCATCGCAACCTTATTTTCCTCAAAGAACCGGCCTGCTGCGGATAAACCCACTTCATCGTTGAAGGTATCTCCCCGGTTAAACAAAATATTCCCCCATTTCTGCCACAGATCCGTCCTTGGAGAAAAGCTAATAACCGCTTTATAAATAAGCTTCTGCCAATCAGGAAACTCTCCTTGCTTAGTCAACCGCCCAAGCAACGAATCAGGATGAAGCAGCGTCCCCACTGCAACAATATTTAGGGTTTTAGTAACTCCTGCCTTAAGAACGGTTTTGGCAAACCAATCAAAAACCTTTTTCCTGGCATCGGTATTGTAAGTATTCTTTTCTCCGTCAACATCATCGAGGATAATTAAACTCGGTCTATACTGGTCGTGCTTGATCCCTCTAAAATTCTGGCCAACGCTTCGTGCGGCGACCATAATATTGTTAGGCGTTACAATCTCCTCTTGAGTACATTTCTTTTTTGCTTTCTCTTTGGGATTGAATATTTCCGGGAAATCTTCCTGGAGAAGTCGGTTAGTATCAAGCGCGGTGGAAACACTCGTTAACAACTTTTCTGCCTGATTGGCAGTCGCAGAAAGAATCAGGATAAAGTGCTCTTTACAATAACATATCGACCAGAGCACATATAAAAAACTCACCACTGTGCTTTTAGCATGTCCGCGCGGCGCAGCTAAAGCTAACCGGCCATCCCGTTTTTCAGACATATCGGCAAGAATTTCAGAGATATCTTCATGAAATGCGCAGGATTTATGGGGTACGTGCTCCGGGAAATAGGTTTGGGCGAACGCGAGAATAGAGTTTCGGCCCAATTCTTTGCGGAGATCTCTTAATGTGTCACTTGCATTCAACCGGGTTCCTATCCTTTCTCAATCTCGTCAATCCGGGATTTAAGTTCCTTAATTCCCGCCTTGGCTTCTGCCAAAGCGATCTGTCTTTTAACAGTTTCAATCAGCTCATCGATTTTGGGATCAATTGTGTTTTTAGCCTTAACGATCCCTTCAAGCCGGGCCAATTCTTCCTTCAATTGTGCTGGAGTCACCTCGTCTTCATGACGAATATTAGTCTCGATCTTAAATGACTGTGACGGGGCCACTCCTAAACTTTGCGCGATTTCAATCTGCTGCTTGATCATTTTCCATGCGTAGAAACCTGCCTCCGTTTTTTCCTTGACGGAACCCTCAGATGAACGGGATAAACGCACCATGTGCTCATGCGCTGAGGTAGCTTTCTCAAGCAGTTCCCCAAAAACTTGTACCGTATAATCCGCTGAAGGTTTTTTAGCATTACGTTTGCGGATTACGTCCTGATCCCTTCGGATGGTTTTGTCACTCACGTTTAACAAAAGAGCGATCGTAGCAACAGGATGACTTTCCACAAGCCACAAATGCTCAACGCAGTCCTGACGAATTTCCGGGGCTAAATCTTTAGGATCGAGAATACTTTCTTTAATCTGTTTCAATATCTGAAGGACTGGCGTGTTGTCATAATTTTCTGGCTTTTTATCTTCTGGCATACTATTTGCCTCCTTATGTGAGGCCATATTTGGCTAATACCTCTTTGGAAACCTTCTCTTCCCCGGCAAACTCAACATAACGTTTAACAATCCCATCGCAATAAGCAGGATCGATTTCCGTACCGAAACACCTTCGTTTTAAGGATTCTGCCGCAATCAAGGTCGTTCCTGACCCTAAGAACAGATCCAACACGACATCACCCCGTTTAGAGCTGTTTTTAATGGCTCTGTGGGCTATTGCAACGGGTTTTTGTGTGGGATGGATATATTCGGCTGTATTATCCCGTTTTATCTGCCAAAGGGTCGATTCGTTGTTTGGGCCGTACCATTTATGCGCTCCGCCCTCTTCTTTCCATGCGTATAAACAAAATTCTGTCTGCTGTTGGTAATCTCCATATCCTAAAGCGAATGTCGGCTTAGCCCATGTAATCACACAGGAAATATGGAAACCCAGTTCTGCGAGCATAAGATACATCGGCCCGAACTGTTTATGTCCGTTCCAAACGTAAACAGCTGCTCCTGCAGCCAAATAAGCCGATGCATTAGCTAAAATGACTTTAAGCCATTTCTCATATTCTTCCTGAGGCATATTGTCCGAAGAAATCCTATCCCACACTTTATGATCCGAAGGCCTTGAATTCTCACTTGGCCTTGCCCCGCTGTAATAATCGACGTTATACGGTGGGTCTGTATGTAGCAACCCGACCTTCTCTTTTCCTAAAAGTTTGGATAGATCTTCGGATTTAGAAGCGTCACCGCATAAAATCCTGTGATTACCTAATTCAATAATGTCACCTAATTTTGTCTTTGGATTTTTTATCTTATTTACTTCTCCATCGAAATCAAAGGTATCTTCCTTTGCTTGCTCTAACTGATCGAGGATTTCGCTGATTTCAGGGATATCGAAGCCGGTAAGAGTGACATCGAAATCAGGACTTTTGCTTAATTCATCTAAAAGTGCCCCAAGTTTCTCATTATCCCAATCACCACGAATCTTGTTCAAAGCTAGATTCAAGGCTTTTTCCTTTTCGGGATCGAGATTCACGACACTAACATCTACTTCCTTAACACCTTGCTCAAGAAGAACTTTAAACCTCTGATGCCCTCCAACAAGGTTACCTGTGCGGCTGTTCCACACTAATGGCTCGACATAGCCAAAGGTATCGATGCTTTTCTTGAGCTTTTCGTATTGGGGGTCTCCTGGTTTTAAATCTAGACGGGGATTATACGCTGCAGGGTTAATCTGATCAATTTTGACTTTTTGAATCTTCATTTTTCATGCCCCATAAATATCGCCATTAACTCTTTACCGGTTGCGACATTCTTCATTTCATACTTCTTGCTAACACTTTTTGCAACACGGCGGGTAACAATTACAACGTCACCATTCTCCCAAGGGCCCGGATCATGGAGAGTTGGGTTATACATTTGCCACTTCGAATCATCTTGCAACCAAATCAAGTCTCCTGCGGCTTTCTTGATTTTTATATCTACATTGAGATTAGCGTATTCTTCTTCTGCTGCCCCGCTTTTTCCCAAGGATTTTCTGATATCATCTCCTGAGCTAACCGGAATAGCACCGGCTTCCTGGTTTTTGGTATTATTGGTCACTCTATACAATAAACTAGAAAATCTACCTTCTTTTTTATGGTGGATGATTTCGTCACCTGTTTTCCATGATGAGGGGAATTCTAAACCTGGTAAAGGTTGCCATTCTGAATCGTCATTTAACACCATTTTTTGTGGATTAATGGATTTGATATTCAGTGTCATCTCCCTCCTCCTTTGAAATGTTGTCTATTTCTTAAAAAAATCGTATTTTGCCACGTAATCACTTGATAGATACTAATAAAAACGAATAAAACGCTATGCAATGAAAAAATCCAAGACTTTTTTGTAGATTTTCGCAAATTCCTTGAGTTGTATTATATCGACCCTTCGTTGACCGGCTTCGATCTTCGAAATATAAGACTGAGTCCTATCAAGCAATTTCGCAGCATCCTCTTGCCTAAGCCCGGCATCCTTACGGGCTTCGACAAGTTTTTCAACCAATTCCTTATGTTCTTTAGAATATATAGTTTTTTGCATGTCGTTGCGGTATCTCCAACAATATGGTATACTCCTAAATGGAATATGCCAAAATGGAATATAGCACAATGCAGACGGCTAAAAACCCAATGAATGAAAAGGAAAATATAGCTAAAGATTACCCCCCTTACTTGGTTTATCTGGACGCTGAAGGACAAACCAAGGAAGAAGTGTTCATGAATATAGCTTCGTTCTCTGAAAATAAGGGGTTGATACCTGATAAGGCCCTGATTTATCAGAAACTTCTCGATAATGAGAAAGCTAAAGGCACAACTGCCGTTGGTTACGGAATGGCTTTACCAGAAGCATATTCTGAAAAACTTCAGTCCCCTTTCGTGTTCATTTTCTGCCGAACGAAAAACCCTATAGATTTCAATTCGGCAGATGACAAACCGGTAATCATTATTGTGGTTTCTTTAATTAGAGATGCTACTAATCCAGAATCGCTAAGGGCTGCGGCAAAAATGACTCGTTTATTACGAAAAGAGAGTTTTCAAGAAGCGTTTTTAAAAGCGAACGACGAAAACGAAGTCCTTTCATTATTAAGGTAAAAATAAAATGGATCCAGTAACGTTATTCAAAGAATCGTTGGAGTGGTTAAAAAATAATTATAGTAAGTATCAGTTTTTTATCGAACGGGATATAGTCTGGACTATGCAAATGCATCTTAGAGAAAAAGTCGCAGACCTTAAATTGCCTTATAGAATCGTTACGGATTGGCCTATGATAAAGGGCGAGAGAAGATATCTATGTGCTGATTTGGTTATATTAGAAAACGATCAACCTGTAGTCGCCGTTGAATTTAAATACGAACCGAATCACGATAGAAAACAGGATTTTTCGGAGAATAAGCTCAAAGATCCAATTGTTTTCTGGTCCGGAAAGCATAGCGTGGAAGAGGATATTAAGAGAATCAGACATTTTACCACACTTAAGGAATTTACAGATAAATTGGTGGGAGTTTCAATTTTTATAGACGAGGGTGGAAAGTTTTACAAAAAACAGAAAATTCTTCCTGGCAGCTCTTGGGAACTATGGGACAACGGTGTTGCCGTCTTAATCGCTTGGAGTAACGATGATCACTGAGATTATAGGTTGGATTGGCGTTGCAATCGGGATAATGGTGTCTTTTCCTCAATTAATCAAATCATATCGAGATAAATCAACTCAAGGAGTAAGCAGAGGAACTTATCGACTTCTCTTTTTAACGATGTTATGCTATCTTATACGTGCAATCGCTATAAAAGAGGTGATTTTTATTGTGAGCAATGCGGTAAATCTGGTTATTACCGGCATGGTTCTTTATCTTTTTGAAAAATATCCCTCCTGCAATCAAAAAACCGGAGAAAACCTTCCAGAAAAGCCGCGTTAACAAAGAGGTCAAAAATGGCTATTTATTCTCATTCCCGGCTTGAATGTTTTGAAAACTGCCCCCTTCAGTTCAAATTCTCCTATATAGACAAGATCAAACGCTATGAGGAAGGAATCGAAGCTTTCCTCGGATCGCGATTTCATGAAACCATGGAGATGCTTTATAAGGATCTGAAATGCAGGGAATATAGCCTTAAAGAGCTGCTCGATTATTACGAAAGCCAGTGGGATAAAGAATATCGGGAAACCGTTGTTGTCACGAAAAAGGGTCGTACCGCCCAAGATTATAGAAATATCGGCAGGAAATGTATCGAAGATTATTATAAACGGTATCATCCTTTCACTCAAGAAAGAGTAATAGGGCTTGAAAGAGAGATCTCAATCGATCTGCAAGGGGATGGAAAATATCGAATAAGGGGTTTTATAGATAGGCTTTCCCAGGCAAAAGACGATACGTACGAAATACACGATTATAAAAGCGGGGGATATTTACCCGAGCAGAAACATTTTGATGAAGACAGACAGCTTGCGTTGTATCAGATAGGAGTGCAAACCGCATGGCCTGACGCTCAAAAAGTAAGGCTTATTTGGCATTACGTGGCGTTCGATAAGGAAATGGTTTCAACCAGAACCAAAGAGCAGCTTGAAGATTTAAAAAACAGGGTAACGAACCTTATTGAAAAAATCGAGTCAACTACCGAATTCCTGCCCCAAGAAAGTAATCTCTGTGAATGGTGTGTATATCCTGATCTTTGCCCTAAGAGGAAGCATTTGTATAAAGTGGAAACTTTGCCTATAAACGAGTACCTCAATGATGACGGTGTGAAACTCGTTAATACCTACGCAGATATTTCAGCTAAAAAGAAGGAGTTAAAAGATAAAATAGACGAGTTTGACGCTGAGCTCGATAAACTGAAGGAAGCGATAATAGCTTATTCCGATAAAGAAGGAATCTCAGTCGTTCGTGGTAGCAATAATAAACTCAAGATTTCAGAGAAAACGAAAATATCTTTCCCAGCGAAAGGAACGCCTGAACGAGGGGAACTAGAGGAAATCCTACGTAAATCAAAAAGGTGGGATGAACTGATTGAACTCGATACGAACGCGTTGGAAAAAATAGTGAATGAAAAGTCGCTAGATCAGGAAATACTCGATAAAATTCAAAAATACCTTAAAATCGAAAATAAAAAACAACTTTACCTGTCTAAAGTGGCTGAATCCGAGAAATAAGACCTTCCACCTCTAATCTACTCTCGTGCGAAGAAATGCGGGTTTAATTCCGGGGTAAAGTAATGTTTCCGCTTAATCCAAACGAACCCATCCCCTTTTGAAATAACTGCCACATCGATAGGTCCACCTACGGTTTCCTCAACCATTGTAACTTTTTTTCTAAAAGATGTCAGGCTCACTAAGGCTTCAGCAACGGATGCTAGTTCAGCTTTAGGTAAACACGCAACAGTATCCACGACAGGTTTGCCGAATTCTTCCCATCTATAGTCCAACATCTTATTTTTATATTTCTCAAATGTGTCCATACTCAATTTTAGTGCCTGATCCAAAATTTTCTTCTTATCGGCCTCACTTTTGAATTTAAATGGATCTATAAATACCCCCGGCAGAGTCTTAAATACTTCAGCGAGATAATCGTTGGAAAGCTTATCCAGTTTCCAATCTATACCTTCCATAAAAAGATGTACCATATCGCCCTGAGCGAATCGTGCTATTACGGCTTCGTTCTCAAAATCCACTATTTGCTTTCCAACCTCTTTGTATTTCAGTTTACCGTCTATCAAACATTCCAGCTTGAATTGCTGCAAGGAAGGGAAAACTTCATCTTCCCCGAAACCGGCTATGATTATTTCCGAGTCCGATGGCGAAAAGTCTTCCTTGAAGAATAGACTTGCGCAGATCGTTCTAAGTTGAGTTAGGATTTTATTGTCTAAATGATATTCCTCAAACGTTTCTTTTAAGGCATTATTAACCAAGGCGCCATGCAAATCTATAAAATGACTCAAGTCCTCTTTCCCAGCTGTTTTAATAAATGATTCTTTTCCCCACTGTTCATAATGACTTCCTACGATTTCGGCAACGATCCTTTTGATTTCGGCCTTCTTCTTTAGATCATCCCCGGAAATGGCGGTTGTTTCTTTGGATATTTGTTGTTTTATAAATCCGAGATAAAAAGATATCGTGGAATTAATGCAAGTTTCTTCTGCTCCTTTAAATATGCTCTTAGAAGTGTTCAAAAAATTAATGAAATCATCGGAATAATCTTTGAGTTTCTTGAACTTTTTTTTGTCTAATCGGCTACGGTACATCTTTATAATTGTCTCCCACGGAATTTTCATAAACTGGGCGTTTCCACACTGCATAATCCCCACAGGATGACATTTAGATAGCATAAACAGTTTATTCGCAGAATTGTTTATTTTAAGATCTTTCTTTGCTCCTGTTGATCGAAAAGCTGTTTGCGCGCTATCCGCCGCTAAAGCTATCGCGTATTTATTCATTACAGCTATTTCTGCGCTCATTATTTATCTCCTTTCTCTAAGACTTTATTTTACATTTTCTTGGGGAATATTTTAATAAAACTTTGCAATAACTCTATCATTTTTAAAGCTGTATTTTCTCCAATCATTTCTTTTTGATGAAGTATTTTATCAGCGTTATTCCCAATTTTAGTGTATAAAGTAATAACATCTTTATCTATCTTCAAAATATTTAAACATATATCCTGTACACTCATTGTCTTAGCTTTGTTATTCGCTCCTGCCAATAAATGACCATATCCTTTATATTCAATAAATCTTTTGGCGAGAGTTTCTGTTATAGCGCGGCATAATACGCAACTCGCTTCAAAAGCACCATAAATATAACATCTGACAACTTCATTATAGAAATGGGTTGTTTTTTGATCAAGATGGGTCGTCATACGCAAGTGCTTTAGTTTATGAATTCTGTTTTTCATATCTTCTTTGAAGTTAAGCAACTGAATATCAAAATGCTTTTCTATTTCTTTCCCATCTTGAATTATCTCTTTTCCATTATCAAAAACATGCGTTTTCTCTCGATCTTTTAAATATGTGTCTAAATCTTTCAACTGCTCTTCACTAAGACCCACCAATGGAATATATTTTGTATCTATTAAGAGTTCATTTATTTCATCTTGGAGATCAATACTTTCGCAAAACAAATCCTCAAATTTAGAATTATCGGCTGGGTCAAACGATTCATCCGCCATAACCTCGAGTGTTTCTTCATTTATCTCAATGATCTTGCGTATTTTTTCAAAAAGTTCTTTTTTTATTTTATCTTCATACATAAGCTTTCCTTTTTATAAACTGGTAATTTTATTTTCTGACATTTAGTTTGTTTGAATAATAAGAATCCGAATACTTTACTTAATGCCATCGTTTATTTCCCCTACATACTTTTCTCTTTCTTCTTTAGTGAGATGTGTTGTATCCTTGTCGTTCGGCTTGTTTGTTATCCAGACGAACTTTGGGAAACCATTAAACCTGGCATTAGCATTTGCCAGATTGTAACCTTTGATCTCGTATATGTTATAAGTAAAATAGTTGTGTTTGGCTCCAGCATAAACGTCTGTAATTATTACTTCGTATTTGCCGTCCTTGTCAATGTCTACAAAATCTTCTAAGCCGCCCCTTATGGTTTCATAGACAATCTTCTGATACGATTTGCCGTCTTTATTGAGATATATCTCACCTCGTCCTCCTGCAAAACTGCTTGCTCCCCAGTGGTAGAAGGCTAAAAAATCCTTGAAGCCGTTATTATCGACGTCCCCCCAGTATACCGCGTAAGGTAGAGGATCTCCGTTTTCCTTAACCTTAGCTAATACTAGTGTTCCATCTTGGATAATAAGTCCAAAGGGCTTTTCTAGCTTTATAACAACTCGGCCGTCTTTGGACCTGTATTCCGGAGTATCATAATCTATGAATGCATCTGTTTCCAAATGCTTGTAGGGACCATCTTTGAACTTGTAAGGAGGATAATTATCCATGTAGGCTGAAGCGATAGAAACCCAACCGGACAATACAAGACAAGCAACTATTAATTGTTTTTTATTCATTCTTGTCTTTTACACTGTCCGATGATGACAAATCATAATATAATAATCCCCAGTGTTCTAAATTCCTGTTCCCCATTTTCCCCCCTCTATCAATATTCTCCAGGAGTAGTAATAAGGTAATTTGTTCTCTTGCCCACACATCATTTGGATTTTGGGCAAGATGTTTCTTAATAACCTCAATGACTTCCCAACGCTTTTCGTTATATTCTTTATTGGGAATCTCGGACATATTTGACATCCCGTGGTTAATACTTTGTTCTGTTGTTCTCCATTTATAGAAAGCCTCATAAAGCGCTGGCGAGTACCTTTTAGAGTCCACGATTTTATTAAGCAGCTTTAATCCTTCTTCGTTCTTTTTTTCCAACTCTTTACTTTGTTGACTTGCAGCCATCAGGTAACAATCTGATATCCTAAGGGATATACAATCACCACCTGCACTATTTACATATTTGCTGCTTAGAGGCTTCAAAAGACTATACGCCTTAGTACAATCATCCGATTTTTTAGTTTCAATCAATCTATATGCCTCCCTATAAATACGCTTGTCCTCATCGGTTTTTATGAACTTGGTTTCTTCTTCCAGTTGATTTGCTTTATCTTCCGATAAGCCGAAATAATCGTTTTTCTCAAAAACCCCGATAATTTCTGCCGAGAATTTTGACCTTAGCTCTGCCACTGCTTTAAATTCTTTTTCTGACATCTCTTCTTTTTTGTCTGCAATACCATTGTATGCCTCACGTATTCTATCAATTGCCTCAATTTCGATGTCTTTTGCTTTCTGGAGTTCATTGGGAACTTTTAATCCCATAAGCGAACTCTTAATAAAATCCAACTCCTTCTCTGCCGCCTTGGATGTTAAGCTAACGCTTTCTTTATCATCACTAAACCAACCCAATACTCCATACATTTCTATAGTCACGGCTGAAACTTGTAAATCTACGAACATTAATCTATCAAAGTAATCCTCAATATCAGAAAAAGCAAAAGCATTGCTAAAACTAAACAATATGAAAAAACAAGCGACTACCAATTGTTTCTTATTCATTTGTTTCCCTTCAGTATCCTATTCCCCTAAGCAACTATTAATTGTTTTTTTCATATGTCTATTATTCATCAGCAGTTATAAGTGCAAATCTTTCTTATTATCCTGTTCATCTTAATATGTATCTTATAGGGTTTCGGCTACCTGTTTTAACGTATTTTCTAACGCTTTTGCCGATATAGTAGTTTCTCAAGTCTGGAGAAGCAACTTGACCAATAAATTCCCACCTTCCTTTGTAATGAACTTTCGGTATTTTCTCTCTGTATTTCATCTTAGTGGTCCCGGCGGGATACCACTTTGAAATTCTATAAACTTCCCTGACTATCCCTCGGAAGACCGCAAAAGCATATTCAACCTGATTACGTCTAGGTCCAGTTTTCCATACGCCACGAGTTGCTTCATATAGTTCTTTTCTATTAATACCGTAGTAATAAAGCCTGTTGATAATTATTAATATTACTTTATGTTTAATTTTTACAGGCTTTGCTTTATACCAAGCTATAATTTCTTCAACTGGAACTCTACCCAATAAATTTGATTTCAAGCCTCTTGCTAGATTCGTTAAATTACGTTTTCCTAGCAAATCTATAGCAACGGCCTCAAGCAAATTCGCCTCTCCCATTGACAACCCAAAGCGGAGCAATTCTATTTTTGGTTCTAATCCCATCTTACGAATTGCTTTTATCCTGTTTACTTTGGTAGTATCAGAAATCTCATCCAAGTGATGGAATACACGATTGCCCTTACCTTTGCCTATATAAAAAATTATATTGTTTCTCGGATCAATGTAAAGGTATACGTAAGATTTTAGCTTTTCCTGTATTTCTGGAGAAAATTTCATAATTATTCGTAACAGTTATTCTCTATTTTAGATTCTATCTCAAAAGGTTGCCTTATAGTTATTCCCAGCTATCAATTGTTTTTTATTCGTCTTCCCTTTCAAATAATAAAGGCAACCCCCTATTTTAGAGAGTTGCCTTTGCAATCGCTATTAAAACCCCATATTTTGCCTCACTAACGGCACGAGAAAGCTGCCTTAAAAAACACTTCAATAATTATTATACTCCCTGCTAAGGATTATTCAATAGCAAAGCTTGCGGTTACTACTGCGGTTACCTTTTTCTCAAGCGAGCTGGTATCGTTAACTCCCCAGTCTGAAACCTCGGTTGAATTAACCGGAGTTATCTGGAAGACACCCATCCTCGCGGACCTCATAAAGCCGATTTTGTTACCGGTGGCTTTGACCATGCTTTCAGCTCTCTGCTTAGCGTTTTCGCTGGCTTTAGCAAGCATTTCCACTTTAAGTTCATCCAGTTTAGTGTAGGTGTACTCCGGTGTACCAGAAAAGAACTCTATTCCCTGGTTAATTAACTCAGTCGACTCTCGGGAAACTTGAGTAATCTTATCCACTTCACCCGACCTTATTTCAACATTCTGGCCTAAAAGATAACCCTCAATATCGTTAGTATCATTACCCTTCTCGTTCTTCTTGTAAACCGTTGTCGTGTAAATCTGTGAGACTATGATTTCTTTCTCGTTTGCTCCTTTTGATATGAGGTATGCTTTTACCTTAACCAGATCATCCTGCAGCTTTTTGTAAGCTGTAGCCAGGTCTGTTTCCCGCCTTTTAAATGATCCTGTCCAGATAATGTAGTCGCTTTTGATAATCTTCTGAGCTGAACCTGTTACCGAAATCTGTTCCCTGGTAAACTTCATGACTTTCAAAAATCCTTGAGACAAAATAATGCTTGAAATAATCGTAGCTGCCGCAATACAGATACCCAGAATGATTATCTGAGAATTCCTCAATACTCTTCCGCCTTCCATTATAAGCCTCCTGACTTTCTAATACTTTTAATAAATCTAAATTTATTTATTGTTTGCTCTGATATGCCTCAAATCCCTCCTTCCTATTGATATCAGCACAAACAATTATGCATAGAGAACAAAAAACCTCCGCCGGTCATAATTTGACCAACGAAGGTTTTACTTTTTTAACGTCCGGGAATTCCCCCTTCAAACACGGGACTCTTCCTTAATTCTGATATTAATAATACTACAAAAATGGCGTTTGTCAAAATAAATAATACGCTAGGTTTCTTGGTTAGGCACATACTCTTCTTCTTTCTTACCAAATGTCCAGGCTATCGCTTGTTTTACTCTCTTCATTGATGGAGGAACGCGCAGAGTGTAAAAGGCGCCGGTTGAGGGGCACTTCACTTTTACCAGGCAAACCGCCTCTTCCCGCTTATGCCAAGCAATCCTGACCAGTTCGCAATCCTCTTCTCGATGAATAATTTCATGTGGCATTTGATTAAGGAATCTTCCGTAACCAAATTGTTCAAGGCAGATCCTTCTTAGCCCAGTATTGCGTATTTTAAGAATAAACTGAGCTGTCAGCTTGCCTGAGTTTATGATTTCTTGAACTTTTGGAGGAACCAGCACCCCGCGCGAATATATTTTCTTCTCTTTGATATTACCGTTTTCATCCCGCTGCTCACAAACGCCGTGCAGCAATCCGCTTTCGTAGCCTTTCCTTTGAAACAACTTCCCATTCGGATGCCACTCTAAAGATAGACCGTGGCGTCTGCCGTTCAAATACACACATTGGCATCTCAATTTACCATCCAAATACCATAGCTTTGAAACACCCTGCCTTAACCCTTTTTCGTAATACTCCTCTGATTCCAAATTACAGTTTAAATACCATTTTCTTCTTACGCCTTGTAACATACCTTTTGCATATGTCTCTTCCAAGGATAAATGGCCTTCCTCATCCCAAAACTTGCAGGATCCGTGTAACTCGCTATTCACCAAAAAATATTTGAATTTCAAATTACCGTTGAGATGATACCCGAGGGCCTCTGTCCTGTTTTTACCTGCATCACAATACCTGTACTTCAAAGTCCCTTTTAACCATGAAAATTCATCAGTCTCTAACATATCTCCAACCCCTAGGTTCATATTCCCTCTGTCTTATGACTTTGTATTCTCCCGACTCAAAGGTTACAACCCCATGTTCAGGATGTTTAAGCATAGCGTTTTTGCCCTGAGTAACTCTAAAATATAAAACCTTCGCCTTCTCATAAACCTCGCCTGAATCCAGCTCGTGCACGTGGCCGGTTGTCTCGCCTTCTGCCAATATTCGCGAATTGTGCTTTACCGCATCCTCAGGAATTTTGTCAATTTTTACAATCAATAAATCTCCCTGTCTCTTCATCATCTTTACCCTCCTTGTTAGTTATAACTAATCCGCCTTTCTTCTATCGCATACTCTCTTTTTGAAACCACTTTACCCTTTTTATAGACAACCTCACCCAGCGGTGTGCCATCAGTGTCATAAGCTATAACTTTTCCGTTAAGACCCTTATGCGGATGCTTACGAATCAGTTTCATCCATTCTCTGTATTTCATATGTATATATCCATACAAATTTTCTATTATCAAGTCAACTTACTACGGTCTTCGGTAAGATATTCTTGAGTGTAACATAGGCATGCGACAAGGTGATGTCGCATTAAAAAATAAAAAAACCTTCGTTTGTCAGACTTTGACTAGCGAAGGTCTTAATTTTTTAACTTCCTGGTTCTCCCTTAAAACTCAAAGCGACTTATCCTTCCCCTAGATGTTTTGGGCATAAATTTCCGATAGCATAATGTTCAAGCAAAGCTCTGAGCCTGGATTTTAACACTGGAAGATACTTTATTTGATATTTTCCCCTTAATGACTTACCCTTACCATTCAGAGCCTTTTTAATAAATGAAGATCTGCCCGCCAAATGATCTCCCATTCTTCCCAGTATTCCATCTTTACCGCGAGGGGTACTTCCGACATGATATATTTCTTCGCCTTTGTAGATAATATAAACTCCTTTCTTATTAGTAACTTCATTTTTAGTCCATAACCCGTGCTTAGGAAAGGTCGTTTTTCTGCTTTTTAGTAACTTGTTAAATTCGTACTTCAGCAATGCTTTCTCTTTTGACTTACTCGATCTTTTTTTCATATTCTCTTACCACCTCCTTTATCCGTTCTTGAAAATTCTTGGGTTTAATAATAATTAAATGCGGTATCCAGTGCAAAATTACATGCATAATCTCTTCATATTTAGATATCTTGCATTCGATAATTAGGGAGCCGTCTTTATTGTCCCTTTTAATCTTCTGTAGTGGAAAATAAACCTTTCGTTTAAAGAAATGCGCCACTTCCTTAGCTACCTTTAAAGTTATCTTTTTATCCCTTTTCTCTGGAAACCAGATATTGACACTTTTATCAAGTATGGTTTTTATATTCTTTAGTGCCTCAAAGTATTCACCAAGCGAACTTACATCTTTAATCCTATCCAAGCGAAATTTTAAAATATGCTTGTTTTTTTCAGTTTGTGCCAAAAGGTACCAGAAACCATCAAAAAAGATTATTTTTAGAGGGTTAATTCTGTATTGCTTTTGCTTCTTATTGAGCACGCAATAACCAATTTCTATTTTCTTAGATTGATTTATTGCAGATTCGATGTTTTTGACAAATGGCATGCTTTTGTCGAGCCTTACGCCTTCCGGAAGCTTAACATAGAACGGTGAGTCATATCCTTTATGCATCACTTTCTTCAGTATAGTCCGGAAGGAGCTTTCGAATCTTCCTCCCAGTGATTTGGCTATTTCATAAAGGAATGACAGTAGAGATGCCTCCTCATTGCTGATTCTCATTTGCTTCAGAGAAAATCCTTCCTGAAAGGAATGTTGTCCTCTGTCTAAAGCGACTAAAGGGAACCCTACCATATTCAACAACTCTATGTCTCTTTGCACTGTACGTAAAGATACGTTGAACTCATCTGCTAACTCGCTAGAATAAACGACCTTTCGCGAATTCAGCTTATTGAGAATACTCATCAGGCGAAAAATCTTCTTATCGTAATCTCTCTGTTTGGGAAGCATATTAATTTATACTATTTTATACAACAGTCGCGACAACATCATGTCGTTTCTAGCTGGCTTATACACCATAGTATCGTTAGGTATCAACGTTTATAATATCGTGGCATAATACGGTATTATAAAGAAACAAATAAGGGTAAAATTTTCTCAGAAACTTAAAGAACTGCGGAAGAACTGACCATTTCTTTGCAATCTCGTCCGGTCTGTCCTACCCTACGCCAAACTTTACAATTACAGTTTTAATTACGAGTCCCATTATTCCAAAAATAATCGTTATGAAATAAAAAAATACTGAAGATATCCTATTAAATAAATCATAAAATACCATATAAAGAAAGCCACAGATTAATATTGTCATTAACCAGTAGTAAAAATATGACTTTAAACTTTCATCTTTCTGTGGCTTATAAAATTCATTATGAAAAATTGCTCTTAAACTAAGCCCAAGAGTTGCTGCTGTTATAAAAATTAATACTCTTTGCCAGTCCGTCTGATTAAAATTCCCCCAAAAAAATAGATATAACTCTCCTAAGAGAGTCAAAATTATAATGATCATCGTAATCAAACCTATGTCGCGCACTTTTAAGTCTTTGAGTTTATTCATATTTAATTCACTAATAAAAAAGGCAACTCTCAAAAAGGGGAGTTGCCTTAAATTTAACCCATATCGGTTTTCATTCCTACCTCTTGTTAAGCATTATTCTATACCTGACACATCTCTATGTAAACACCTTTTTGGGCTGTTTCAAGGCTCCTAGCAGGGCTTTTAATTCACTAAAAGACAAATACTCTTTCAACCTTACTTCGTGCCGCAAGAACAGATTTAGCCTTACCAATGCTTTTGTTTCTTCCAGTAGCCCCTTTGGCATCTTAACCATATCTCCCACCTCCTACTATAATAGACGTAAGAAGTGGAGAAATCTAACAGGTTTTTTTAAGAATCGCGTGATAATTGACGGCGTTCCTTAGTGGATAAACATGCATCCGTAAATCGCTTGTGTTCATTCCGCTTCAACCACTCAATCCCTTTAGCTAAACTCTTATCTTCCGCTTTTGACAGCTCCATTAAAAAAGGATACTGCGGATGCCTCCATCTTCTCATGCCTTTTATTTTGATGTTGCCATTCTTCTTCTCCTTTACTACGATCAACCCAGGATACCTTGGGTGCTCATAAGGAACTTTTGGTTTACTCTTCATTTTTCCTCCTATGCTTTGATATTACTAAATACTGATTTTTCCTGGACTGCCTCAAGAAGAGCAAAACACTCATGGCATATATAATACTTCAACTTGATATCTTCATCGCTATAATGCTGAATGGTCTCTACCCAGGAAAAACTTAGCTCGGTTGCATTAGCTCCATTTGCCTTTGGGTCATAATAAACTCCCTTATGATCTTGATTCCGCTTGCAAAGGTAACAGCGAGCCATACCTTTCAGTTTATTTTTCATCCTCATAAACTCTGGTTTGCTGATGCCGGTGATCACTATCTCTCTCATCTTTCTACCCTTTCTGACAAAGAAAAAGCCCATGGCTAAAAACCACGGGCTTCCCCTGGCTTTTTAGCACCTTGGTAAGGCGGCTGCAATATGCTTCAAATCAACCCGCCACAAAAAAACCCGCGAAGCTCACAGCGCCGCGGGTCTATAAATAAAAAATCGGCACTTTAGCTTATTTATATAGCGGAAGCAAGTAACCTTCTTAAATGACCGCTTTCTAAAAAATAGCGCTTTAGCACATTTATATAGCGGAGCAATACGCTTTAAATTACCGCTTGTTAACTAAAGTTTACCATACTTCTCACAGATGTCAAGGTCTCCTAATAATAGACGCAAAAATTGGTAAAATCAAACAGGATTTTTTTAAGAAATTTTGGGGGGAAGAAATTATTTGGAAGAATTGTCTATTTTGCTTAACAGTGAGGCTTGTACTCTAACTGAAACAAAAAAAGCTATAACACAGAATATCTCATAAAAAACCCACAATTTTACGCTAAAGATAAACCGACCAAACAACAGACCCAATAAGCCAAAAATCAAAGAAGCCCTTTGAACAGATTTCCAAAGACTCATTTCTTTCATCCTAAAATTATACTTTTCAGGATTTTGATTGTATTTAACTTCCAATTCGCCAATCTGCTTTTTTATAAAATCGTGATTATTAACAAAAAGATCCAGCCCCATCGTCCTTAGAGAAAATTGCAGTTTATCGTTATAGAAGATTTGTTTATCATCAAGCCAAATAAAGCCATTATCTAGAAGAAATTTAATTAAAGAGTTTATTTCTTCATCAGAGGATCTTTCCAAGATTGGATTAATTTGTTTCAATCCTAGGGGTGTGGGTTTCATAATTAAAAGTAATTTGATCCATGATAATCTATTAAACAAAGTTTTGGATTTATTCTAATGAATAATTAATTACTGTCGTTATTAGGCTTTGTACAGCTTTATTGCAATTTTTAAATTCAAACATGTCTAGCGCATCTTCTTTATAAGATTGAAAAAATCCGCTTATTAAAGCGTGTATAAAAGATTGCGTGGAAGAATCTATATCCTGAAAATCAATGATAATTCTCCCTTGGCCTTGCTTTTTTAAAAATGGCTTTATCTGCCCATCACGTATAGTTCTAGCAATATCTTTATTTTCAGCAAAATTTCCGGTGAAATCTTTAACAATAATTATCATACGAACCTTATCTTGCTATGATAGTCTTTCTTCTGTTTCTTTATGCCTATACGGTAAGCGCTACCGATTTGAGCCATTAAATTATTAAAAGCGTCCGTGTCTTCTATATAAATGTCAATCCCTAGCAATGTTCCCTGAAAATAGGGTAAATTTTCCTTTTCAGTCCTATTATCATCTTTTGGATTCGGATTAAAATGAACTAGTTTTCCCTTTGGGGTTGCCCGCAATTTAAAATAAGCATCACCTGAATAAATAATAAAGTAGTTTCTAGTTGATTGAGCGATACACTTGGTAAAAAAAAGGCCAGCCCCAGCATTTTCCTCTGTGCCACCTATATGAGGCGTTGTACCAGAAATACCAGGTGTTAATGCGGCATACAAAGCCTCTAGCGAATTCTTTACTTTGTGATATTTTTTTAAACTACTGTAAATGCCAATTCCCGAATCAGATATACCTATGGAAATTTTCTTGCGTTTTCGATTATAAGAAGCACACACATTCCCACCAGATGCAGAGAAGGAATGCTCAAGAACATTCCTCAGCAACTCGCTAAAAACATGTTTAATAACTCTTGAGGTTTCACGTGAGGTATGCAAAAGAGGGTCGATATTTCTAATGAATGTTTCTAACTCTCCAGCAGAGGTAATCTTAGTCAAAGGAATGAATCTCCCCGTTTCTTCGTGTTCAACGGTGCTTATCGGATTACCATATCCTAACGCATTGAACAACCCCATTCGCTGAAGGTAGGGGATTGATCTTATCTGCGGATTAATTTCTCCGTGAGATGTAAAATTATTCGAACGGAAATAATCACCAAGGGCTGCATAAAATACTATTCCCATGGGATGCATTGCAACATAATTCGGATGGAAAATAATATTTACATTTTTATCATCAAATTTGAATGTATTATTTTTAAATATTGACTCAAAATTTTGGAGTCCAATACTATTAGGTATATAGAGTGTACTCATTGTATAACCTTCTCTTGAGTTAATCTTATTTTTTACGCTAATTTTCTTATCTTATTTATCTTTCTTTTCATGATTTTTTTAAAAAAGGGCAGCCCCCATATCCAGAGAGTTGCCTTAAGTTTAGACTACTTTAACCTTCATAACCACCTCTTTACGGCTGTAGAGATATTATACTACTTCTAACGCATATAGCAATCCCTCAAGCTCTCTATGTGAAAGTTTATCAGCAATCTTCAGCCCACAATCATGTTGCAAAAACAAATATAGCCTAACAATAGCCTTTGTTTCCTCCAACAATTTCTCTAAAACAGTTTTATATCTCATCTCTCCACCTCCTACTATAATAGACGCTTAAAGTGGGAAAATCTAACAGGAATATTTTCGAAAATATGGAAGATATAAAGAAGAGGGTTTATTAACTAAAGGGATAGAACAGCCCAATCAGAGAGGTCGTGTGGATCGTAGCGATACCTTGCTTTGCTGTTTAGCCTCCAACTACCATTGACATAGATAACAATTCCACCCCAAAGATTCTTTCCTTCTGCTATCGATTTCTTAATGTATCTCTGAAGTCCATCTGCCCTCGGGCCAGCGTCTCCTGTTTCGGCGGTTCTATCCTTCTTAGTATCAAAAATTCCTATTGCACCATCTTTGAACTGAACAATAAAATCGGGGTAGAATGAACCACCATCTGGCCGCAGAATAGCAAAATACTTAATTTCCCCTTGCCCATTTTTGAACCACCACTTAACTTTATTTGAACTTTCAAGCATCTCGATAAAATCTTTCTCTGGATCGCTTGCGTGAGCTGAGTAGAATGGTTTTATTATCGACTTAATCTTTTCTTCTTTTCCATATTTACTATTGTAACTAATCAACACCGGAACTTCCCAATCTTCTACTAGCTCAACTTCTCGTGTTTCACTAAGCCTCTGGATTACCGATGTTTTGTATCTTTCTTTAGCCAAGTTGATAACATTAATAAAAGTTTGATAATTTTCTTTACCCAAAACAATTCTTTGGGCCTTAGGGTCATACTTATCAATTTTATACTTTTGTTTAAAGAAAAGGTAAATTGCCGTTTTCATTCTATCACTTGAATCAATTGGGGCATAAGGAGAACAGGCTTGTGTTATAAATCTATCAAATCTTGCTGATAGCTCTTTTTCGTTTAGCTCAATACTTATTGTGCCTTTATGCGCTATTTCTCCGGGCTTATCAACATCCACAATCCTGCCGTCAGCTATGACTGGGTTTATAACAGTCGCTGGTTCTAAATCAATCTTATCATCTAACTCATTTTCCTCTGCTACTTCAAAGAATATGTTAACAAACTTTCCAGAAAGTCTTGTCCGCTCCCTTTGTCGTTTGAGATAGATTGAAGGAATAGATATTTCGCTATATAGTTTATTGTCTCTTTTTCCTTCATATATCGTGACGTAATCCTTTGCGTAGTCTTCCGTGATCTCAATATTGGATAAATTTGTAAATACAAAACCTTTATTAAGTTCTGGATTTTGATAATATTGTAACTCGGGCATACGCATGATTCTGCCGATTGTCTGGATTGTGAAGACAAAACTCTTTAACTCTCTAAAGATAACTAAGATCGAAGCCCTTGGACAATCCCAACCAAGTGCAATTGCTTGCTTAAAAATTAAAACCTCAACTTCGTTGGTATTCTTTTCAATATTAGGCAATGTATCCGATTTCTCTTCAGAAAGCCAAATGGCTAGCTTTCCATTATTTTCTGTAATACCCTTCTTTCGTAAAATTTCAACGATTTCATCTTTTTTATCTAGTAAATCCCCCTGCTTATCTGGTAGCTGAACTAGCATTAAAGGATTGATATTCACACACTCCTTTGTAAACAATCCAGCTAATTCTTCTCTCTTTTTTAATCCCTGCTCTATGATTAATTCATCAGAACTTTTGGTGCCTACCTTGAGATTGAGGAATTCGGGATTTACTGCTATTTCTGATTTAATCATCTCTTCGTCCTTAACCTCGCCAAGATTTACTTTAACCCATCCGCCAATATTTTCACTTAAATGAGGCGTGGCTGAAATTTCTAATGTAATTTTTGGCGCTATGACCTCAATTAATTCTCTGGATTTCTCAGAACTTGCAGTGTGGTGGCTTTCGTCTATGACTAGCACTATTTCTCTGCCTTCATATTTAGTATTCTCTATTATACAGTTTAAATTGTTGTCCTGTTCGTTTTCCCTAACATAGATATTAATGTCTTTCTTATTAATACTGTGCCAATTAATAAACAATATTTCATTCTCTCCAATTCTTCTATCTACCAAGTCTTCGAAATATGAACACTGGATATTTCTGTCGTCTTCGTAATACTTTTCTAGCTTTTCCTTACTCTGTTCATGTAACATTCGTACGGAAACCCAAATAAAAGAAAACTTTTTTTCATCTTTTCTATTCTTAATGAGTTCTTTAAGCAGTGATGCGACCATTACGGTCTTACCCGAACCAGTCGGTGCTTGAAAAATGCAGATTTCTCTTTCGGATGAGTTAAGAAGTCCTTCTATGGTATCTTTTAACTTCTTAACTGCCTTCCTCTGATAATCTACTAATTCTACCATTTAGTTATCCTATAGTTATCGATCTATTTTAACGTGCTACCAACTTTTGCTAATAACATTTTGACCAAATCGTCTTCTGCATAAAATTTTGTGTATTTTTTAACATCTACATACCACGATTCTCCCACTTTACACCAGTTTCCCTTATCGTCTATGTGAAGACTATAAAATTCATAAATCCACACGCC
>Ga0315273_10002248_pt1 | contig 22655 bp, 21 predicted proteins | sample YL17G02_0_MG_FD_205753 | JGI IMG/M metagenome (GOLD analysis project Ga0315273, IMG submission 205753) | Sediment microbial communities from Yellowstone Lake, YNP, Wyoming, USA - YL17G02_0 | ecosystem: Environmental > Aquatic > Freshwater > Lake > Sediment | place: USA: Wyoming | collected...
GCCGGCTGTTCGGGTGGTGCACTCATGTTATGCAGCGAAACCATGATTTGAAGAACCGCATGCGGGAAATCCGCTCGTGCGGGTCCGTGGGGGCCTTGGGTGGGTGACCACCCAGGGCTACCCGGCGGGAGGAAGATGGCTTGGCCGTGCCATTGTCCCAGTTAAGACCTATCAACGCCGCGGACGAGCGGACGAAGCAAGCGGTTGAGGATTGGCATTACTGGGTAAAGATGGGCTACGAGTTTTGAGGAAGGAGCCGGGCTTAACCAGTCTCTGCCGCCGACTGGTGCGGCCATGAAGGCTTCCTCTGACATCCCATCTTCGCAGGCGGCTTCAGCGGCTGAGCTTCATCGTTCGACATAACGAGGGAACAGGCATGATTATTTCGGAACATAATAAGAAAGAGAGGCGGAGGTGCTATATCTCCCCTGTTGATTTCTTCTCTACCGACCTAGAAAAGATCAAACTGAATTGGTTCCTCTTCGAGTTTGCAGTCGAATTAGAGATGTTCATCGCACGTGACAGGCAACTTCGCTCTCGGTTACTTCGCAAAGGTGTAGCTGACGCACAAATAGGTAGGTTCTGCGTTCATTACGCCAAGCACATGAGGGGACAGATACTCGACCGGATTGTCGGTAAAATACCACACGTCCGGATCAGTTACGAAGAAATCGAGTCGTTTTTCCCACTGATCGGTGATCTGCTTGTCGATCGAATACTGACCGTGGCCGCAAAAGCATGGGATTCCCAAACAGAAGGGTGCGAAGTTTGTCCGACTCGATGTATCTCAGAGAAGGATGAGCGCGCTCTAATGTTCGATGATCCATACTACTGGGAATAAGGAGATCGAACAAACCGTTCCAGCGAGGGCTATCCGCTGCCGTTGCGTCAGAGCATTGGCCACAATCGATATGTTGCCCCGCACCGTCTCAACACGAGCGGAGGGCTGGCGGTAGCGAGGAGCGTACCGCCACCGTGGCCCCCCTTTTGAGCTTCCCCCTCCCAGACGACCAAAGGGTACCATAGCCGGGGCGTAAGCGGAGGGGGTGGGCCTGGGAGGGCGACAGCGGCAAGGGGGGCGAGGGAAGCCCGAAGCGTCCCAACCCACCGAAGCAGGGCCGACTTCCCGAGCGCTACCTGGACCGATGAGATCGAATTCCCAGTACTGTTCCTTCTCCTCCCTTTCGAATCCAGGGAATCCCGCCTACCCCATTTTTCTCTTTTCTGAGTGCCATGGGTTGTGATAGGTTTAACGCGGAAGAGCAGATGGGCAACACTTGGGTCGTCGACATGTCGCATTGGGACTATTCCGATGACGAAGCCCACAGATTTCCTGCGCGGACCTTGAAATTCTGGGGATACTTCGGGTCGATCGTCGAAGCTACCGTGGGTAAGTCCCCTTTCAGGCTCTCGACAGGTATTCGCTGTCGAAGACGCCCCGGAAAGATTCCCTGTCGCGGGGTAATCGAGTCGGAGCTGAACCCCGGGGGAAACGAGCTTCACTGGTGGTGTTCCGTGTGCGGCGATAGCGGGCGCATCTCCAACTGGGCAGGTACTCGCTGGGATACGGCGAAGACTGATCGGGCGATGCCGGAGATAAGCTTCGCAAGACTGATTGAAAGAACGATGCCTGAAAAAGCGATTCTTCAGAGCGACGACAAACAGACAGGCTACGAGAATATCCAAGGCACCATAGAGTGCGATGAGGAGAGTGAGGGCGCGCTCCCCAAGATCGTGACGGGGGACAAAGAGTTCAAGTGGGCTGAATTGGGGAGGGAACTGATGACGTACGAAGGTTTTCGAATCACCATCAAAATCATTGATTCTGATCCTTGACGGAGATCTTATGCTGACCTCCTGATTGGAGCCAACGTGCATTCGGAAGTAGCCGCGTCAAACGTTACACACGCCATCCGCGACGCCGCTGCTCTTATCCGCTTCGCCCGCTACCTCACTGCCTTCACGGGCGCGGGCGTCTCGGTTGAAAGCGGCATCCCGCCCTTCCGCGGGCCCGGCGGCCTGTGGAGCAAGTATGACCCCCGGATGCTGGAGCTGGACTACTTCCACTGCAATCCCGACAAGGCCTGGCTCTCCGTGAAATCTTCTACGACCATTTCGGCAAGGCGCGGCCCAACAAGGCCCACGAGGTCCTGGCCGCCTGGGAGGCGCGCGGGGCAGGTCCTGACGGCCGCGGCGGTCTCCTGAAAGCGCTCATCACACAGAACATCGATTCTGTGTAATGAAACCGATAGGAAGCGCTCTCTAACTCGTTACAGGACAGGACTTCATTTTTCGGTAGCACAGAATCACGATCGAAAAACTCGAGCTCCGAAAATGTTCTGTGCTACCAGGTGCTATCTCATTGGCACCACTTCGACATTCATCCGCTCGCTCACCTCGTGATCCGATTCGAGGAGCTTGTCGATCGCATCAAGGGTCTTGGCGTGGAAGTATCTCTCCCCGCACTGCGTGCAGACTTCCGCTTCCACGTTTTCGACGATATACAGCTTGGCCTTGAGCCAGTGCTGCTTCTTCACGGTCTTCTTCGCCGTCGTGCCACCGCAAAACTCGCAGATCATAGTGCACCCCTTACCGCGTACACGGTAATGATCATAAGGTCTCCCACCTCCTTGAATCTACACACAACGTGAACGAGGCGGCCATCTTCCGCTGGACCCGCGATTCGATACCGGGTCCCCCTCGCATCACGGGTCATTCTCTTGTCGACCTTCCCTCGAATAATGGCGTTTTCGATGTCTTTGCGCTCAAGCCGACTCTCGTTGAGAGAGGATCATCGGCCCGGCAACAGGGTACCATATGGACAGCGGACGGGCAATCTTAAAATGAGGTACCGACAAACGGGCAAAGCTTCATCTCTCTTTCCTCCCGTGCGGATGCGCCCTTCGCACCACATCCTTCAGGCCTGCCCGTGAGACGTCGGTGGAGAGCTCGGCGCTGATCAGACCCGCGTCCTACCATAAAAGATAACTTGACACTCTCCTGCTGATTCTTAAACTGGATCCAATCCCATGCCGAACCAGGACCTCACCGCTACCATAAGAGAAACCGCCGCCCTCATCCGCTCCGCGCGCTATCTCACCGCCTTCACAGGCGCGGGGATCAGCGTTGAGAGCGGCATCCCGCCCTTTCGCGGGCCGGGCGGCCTTTGGAGCAAGTACGATCCCCGCATGCTCGAGCTGGACTTCTTCCGCGCCCACCCAGAGAAGTCCTGGCCCGTGATCAGGGAGATTTTCTACGACAACTTCGGCAAGGAGAAGCCGAACAAGGCCCACGAGGTCCTGGCCGCCTGGGAGCGCGACGGCTGGCCGCGCGGCGCCGGCAGTGGCGGCACGAGTCCAAGCCCAGACGGCCACGGCCGCCTGCAATGCCTCATCACACAGAACATCGACAACCTGCACCGTGAAGCAGGTATCCAAGAACTCCCCATCCTCCTAAGACTTCCGGGGTGACCGAAAACCGATCGTGCGGTGTTGAATTCACGATCGCCGGACTTTCCTTGCCGCACACGGACCTGCGCGTCCGGGCTTGTGAGATGCCATAGGCAATCATCCTGAGGGAGCAGTGAATGCAAAGCGGAAGTAGTTCCGTCCACCACCTTAACCGCGGCCTTCGTATCTTCTTCTCCGAGTTCGTCAGAGTAAACCCTTCACGGCCGAGCCAGGCCCTCTTTTTCGCCCGCACGTTCCTCTGGCAGAGGAGAGCGGCGCGTGTAAGGGCGGGGTGGTTGAGGGAGGGGGTCTCCGTTCCGCCCATCGTCATATTCAGCATCACCTATGGCTGTTCGTGACGGTTGTTTTTCTATGGCCGGTCCAGACTCCTCCCGTTCATTGTGCGTTCTTCTGGTACGGCTCTATTACGTCAAGTCCTGAAACATTCTCGTAATGTTTCTTGTTGCAAGTGTGAAGCGGTAATCCCATGTCCAAAGCCAGCTGCCCTATCAAAGCGTCGATGATCCCGATGCCGCCACTGAGGTGGTACCTGGCCAACAACTCCGTGGCCTGGTTGCACGTGTCTTCCGAAGGCCACACGACCGCATACTCCTCGATCGTTTTCCTCATCTTCTCCTGTTCTTCCCTATTCCTCGCCCCCTGGATCAATTCCATGACCACGTATCCAGGAAGGACGACCTCGTTTTCGGCCACCGTCTTCTCCAGCCACTCGACGGCAGGAGTATACCTACGAAAGACATCGATGAGCACGTCCGTATCAACGATGACCATGAGAGCCTATCCCCACCGCCTCTGAGCCTTCTCGCGGAGTTTCCGCGCGAACTCCACGCTGTCGCCGATATCCGTCCGGTCTTCCCAGATCCCCACCAGTCCCGATTCAAGGAGCCTCTTCCCCGTCAGCGGAATTCTCTTTTTCGTGGCAACTTCCTTTCGAATCGTCATCTTCACTCGATCCCCCTTCTTGAAGGGAAGACCGTTGACGGAGAGCTCACCGTCCTTGTTGAGAACGGCGTCCAGATTGATCGAATCCATAGTCCCTTCACTCCCTCTCTAACGCGAAGATATGAAGAACCCGAAATACATTCAAACTCACCAGCATTTCTATCCTATCACCTTTGCTCTCTTGGAACCACGGATTGGCCCGAGCTCAGCGCCGCCGCCCAACCCCTGACACCGCCGGTTCATCGGCTTTTCGCTCTTCCTTGTCAGGTCAGTACTGAGTACAGCCGTCTAACAGCCTGCTTTGTAGCCTCATCGAATGGAGGTGGGGTAGGGCCTGGCGTGCCGTAGGTCGACGTTGCTTGATGGCAGGGAGGACAGAGTACTTCAGCGTTGTCCAGTCCGTTCCCATCACGCCGTATGATGAACATCAAGACCACGGGTTCAAGTACATCGTCCCATTTAACTTTTCCTCCTTTGCACTATTCGGATTTCGAAACACTGGTCGTAGAATAGCATAACTCGCCAGCTTGACAAGGTCCGGCCTCCCCCTAAACTGTTAGATTCTCAGATGGCCACGAACCGAGACATCACCGATACGCAGTCAGCAATCCACCAGGCCGCCCGCCTCATCCGCGGCGCGCGTCACCTGACCGCCTTCACCGGCGCGGGGATCTCCGTGGAGAGCGGCATCCCCCCCTTCCGTGTCCCCGGCGGATTATGGAACCGCCACGATCCCCGAATGCCGGAGCTGTCCTACTTCCGCCGCCACCCCAGGGAGTGCTGGGAAGTGCTGCGGGAGCTTTTCTACGACCACTTGAGCCAGGCGCAGCCTAACGAGGCTCACTGGGTTCTGGCCCGCTGGGAAACCCGGGGGCTGCTCAAGACCCTGATCACCAAGAATATCGACAACCCTCATTGTGGAGCGGGAATCCAGTAGAGCCGCTTCAGACTCCGATTCCACGGGTGACAGAATTTGCTTCAATCGGTGTTGAATAACCAAGGCAAGACCGAATAGTGTTCGCACAGGACGCCCGCGCGCGGCATGCCGTGGGGCTTTCCGCCTTGCATTACAGAGCGAGCAACCATTGAAGGGAGACGACTGAACGCATGGCAACGCGAATGTCCACAACGACCCAACTCAACCTAGGCCTTCGTATCTTCTTCTCGGAGTTCGTCCGCGTGAGCCTGGCGCGGCCGGCTCAAGCGCTGTTTTTCGGCAGGACCGTCCTGCGCCAGCTCGGGGCGGCCCGACTGCGCGCCCGCCTGGCCCGCGAAGGGGTGCACGTTCCCCCTATTGTCATTTTCTCCATCACCAATGGCTGCAACCTGCGCTGCAAGGGCTGCTACGCCCAGGCGATCCGCCGGGACGGGCCTGAGGAGCTGAGCGAGGAAAGAATGCGCGGCATCGTAGCCGAGGCGGACTCCCTCGGCGTGTCCTTCTTCGTGATCGCCGGCGGCGAGCCGCTGACCCGTCCCGGGATCCTGGACATCACCCGGGAGTTCCCACAGATCATTTTCCTGCTCATCACCAACGGGCTGCTGCTGGACGCCGGCCTAATCGCCCGCCTGGCCGAGCAGCGCAACACGGTGCCCGTGCTCAGCCTGGAGGGCACTCGGGCGGAAACCGACGAGCGGAGGGGCCTGGGCGTGCACGAACGCCTCGAGGAGAAGATGCGGGAGCTCAAGGCCGCGGGGATCTTCTTCAGCATTTCGCTCACCGTGACCCGGGCGAATTTCGACATCGTGACGGACACCCGCTTCCTGCGTGGCGCGGTCGCGGCGGGCTGCAGGCTGTTCTTTTTCCTGGAGTACACCCCGATCCGGGAAGGCACGGAGGAATGGGTCATCACCGAGGGACAGAGGCAGGGCATGCGGGAGCTGGTGGCCGGCTTCCGGCGGCAGTTGCCCGCGGTGTTCGTGGCCGTTCCCTGGGATGAGGAGGACACCGGCGGGTGCCTGGCCTCCGGACGCGGGTTCGTGCACATCAGCGCCAGCGGCGACCTGGAGCCCTGCCCGTTCGCCCCGTACTCCGACACAAGTCTCAAGAAGGTCAGCCTGAGACAGGGCCTGCAGTCGCCTTTCCTGGCGGCGATGCGGGCCAGCCACGACCGCTTCGCCGAGACTGAGGGCGGCTGCGCGCTGTGGAAGCAGCGCGAACAGGTTCGGGAGCTGCTGGGAGCCTGCGGCGCGGGAAGTCGCTCGGGCTAAGCGCCGCCGCGGGCGCAAGAAAAAGGCTCCCTCGCGGGAGCCGATTCTTTCTCGTGCAGTCCTGTTTTTCTTACAGACTTAGTTGAACTTTACGTCGATCTTCCGGGGCTGAGCCTCGGGCTTCTTGGGCACGTTCACTACGAGCAGCCCGTTCTTGAACTCGGCCTTGATCTCGGCACGGTCCGTGTCCCTGGGCAGCACGAAGGTCCTGCAGAACTCGGCGCTCCGCCGTTCGCGCAGCAGGTAGCCGTCCTTTTTCTCCTCCTTGGACTCTTCCTTTTTGGAGGAGAGGGTCAGGATGTTGTCCTCGACCTTCAGCTCGACGTCCTTGTCCGTGAGGCCGGGCAACTCCACCTCCATCAGGTAGCGGGTCTCCTCTTCCTTCACGTCCACCGCCGGGGTCCGGGTGTTCCAGACCGGCACGTCGTTATAGAAGCTGTCGAGCATGCGGTTCCAGTCGAACAGCTCGGCCGGGTGGGCGTAGCGAATCAGTCCGTTCATCGTGTACCTCCTCATCCTTGCACTTTTTGTTTCAGACACTTATATATATGCAGGATACGTGCCAAACTTATTGTTATTTGTATTTATATATAATATAAGGAATAAGATGTTATTGCAGGCGGCGGCGGCGAAGGTATAGAAAGAGGGTTGGGTCAATATTACACAGTGCGTTATTATTGGCTTTTACGTGTGTCATTATTACACGTTTGAGTATGCTGCGGATACCGGGACCAGGACGGCCAGGAGCGCCAGGTCCCAGGGAGAGAGCGCGAAGGGCATGGCCGGCGTCAGGCCGTCGTGCGCGAGAGCAGCTCGCGGACCAGGCGCACCGCCTGCTGCGGGGTGTCCGCCTCAGCGTAGTAGACGGACTGCCCCCGGTTCTGCGCCGGGTCGACGCGCCAGCTGTGCAGGCCGATTACGGGGATGCCGGCGTTGTTGGCCAGGGCAATCTCCGACAGGGTGCCGAAGGCGCCGGCCACGGCCACCACGGCGTGGCAGGACTTCACGACCAGCACGTTGCGCGCCTCGCCCATCCCGGTGACGATCGAGTAGCTCAAGTAGGGGTTGCCTTCCGCACGCGAGTCCCCGAACAGGATGCCCAGCGTGACCCCGCCCGCCTGGCGCGCACCGCGGCAGGCCTCGGCCATGACCCCGCCCATGCCGCCGCACACCAGCACCCACCCCTCGCGGGCGACGCCCTGCCCCAGCTCGTAGGCCAGGCGGCCCTCGGCGGGCGTGCAGTCCCGGCCGCCGACGACCCCCACATAGCGGGGCGTGTGGGCCGGCGAGTGGCTCACGTCCACGGTCGTCTTACAGCCCCCCGGCCACTAGATCTCCCACCTCGGCGGTGGAATAGCCCATCTGGCCGGCGTTCATGCTCTTCATTTTCCCGATGGTCCTGACCACCGACTGCTCCACGGCCGCGGCGGCCTTGGCCTCGCCGAGCGTCTCCAGCATCATCTGTGCGGCCAGGATCGCGGCGATCGGGTTGATGACCCCCTGCCCGGTGTACTTGGGCGCCGAGCCGCCGATGGGCTCGAACATGGACACCCCTTGGGGATTGATGTTGCCGCCGGCGGCCACGCCCATGCCGCCCTGGATCATGGCGCCCAGGTCGGTGATGATGTCTCCGAACATGTTGGGGGTGACGATCACGTCGAACCACTCGGGGTTCTTCACCATCCACATGGTGGTGGCGTCCACGTGGGCGTAGTCCGGTTTGATGTCCGGGTACTCCTTGGCCACTTCGTTGAACGCCCGCCACCACAGGTCGTGGGCGTAGGTGAGCACGTTGGTCTTGGCGCAAAGGGTGAGCTTTTTCATCTTGTTGCGCTTGCGGGTGAGCTCAAAGGCGTAGCGCAGGCAGCGCTCCACGCCCTTGCGGGTGGCCACCATCTCCTGCAGGGCCACCTCGTCGGGGGTGCCCTTCTTGAAGAAACCGCCCACCCCGACGTACAGGTCCTCGGTGTTCTCGCGCACCACCACGAAGTCGATGTCCGCGGGACCCTTGCCCGCCAGGGGGGTTTCCACGTTGGGGTACAGCTTCACCGGGCGCAGGTTGATGTACTGGTCCAACTCGAAGCGCAGTTTCAACAGTATCCCGGTCTCCAGGATGCCCGGCTTCACCTCCGGGTGGCCGATGGCGCCCAGGTAGATGGCGTGGAAGCCCCGCAGCTCGCCCACCGCGCCCTCCGGCAGGGTCTCGCCGGTGCGCAGGTACCGGGTGCCGCCGTAGTCGAACTCGCTGAACTCGAAGCGGATCTTGAACTTCTCCGCCGCCTTCTTCAGCACCTTGAGGCCTTCCCGCACCACCTCGGGCCCGGTGCCGTCGCCCGGGATGACCGCGATCTTGTACATGGACGCCAGAGTAGCGGCTTCGCCGCGTCGAGGTCAAGGACCATTGCGTCCCGCAGACCGCGGGGCTATACTGCCTGCGGGGGAGGGGAGCACGATCCGCGCGTTCACGCTGCACAACCGCAAGTATCTGGGCGCCAAGCACCGCCTGCTGGATTTCATCGATGAAACCGTGCTGGCCCGCGTCCCCTCGCCGCGCGTGTTCATCGATGGCTTCGCCGGGACGGGGGTCGTGGGGCTCCACTTTCGCCGCTATGCCCGCCGCATCGTCTCCAACGACCTGCTGTACTCCAACTTCGTGGTGAACCAGGCCTTCCTCAACTCCACCCCCCGCAACGTTGACCTGGGCCGGGTCGAGGAGCTGCTCGCCGCGTTGAACCGCCTGCCGCCTCACCAAGGCTACGTGCACGAGCAGTACGGCGGGCGCTACTTCACTGCGGGCAACGCGGCACGCATCGACGCGGTGCGGGAGGGCATCGAGGAGCTGTACAGCCAGGGACGCTGCAGCCTTCAGGAGCACTACCTGCTGCTGGCCAGCCTGCTGTACGCGGCGGACAAGGCGGCCAACACCGTGGGCCAGTACGACGCGTTCCTGAAGCACCTGGAGGGGGGTGCGGGAGCGCGGCGGGCCGGCGCGGGAGCGCGGCGGGCCGGCGGCGGCGCGGCAGTCCGGCCGGCCCGGCACCTGGTAGACAGCAACGTGCACAAGCCCCTGGTTCTGCGCCTTCCAGACGTGGAGCTGGGCGAGGGCGACCATGAGGTCTACAACGAGGACCTCAACCGGATTATCGGCCGGCTGCGCGGTGACGTGCTCTACCTGGACCCGCCCTACAACGGGCGGCAATACGTCGATTGCTACCACGTGTTGGAGAACATCCTGCGCTGGGAGCGCCCGCCGCTGTATGGGGTTACGCGCAAGTTCCTGCGCGGCCCCCTGAAGAGCCGGTACTCCCGCAGGCAGGAGGCGGCGCAGGCGCTGGCCGAGCTGGTGGAGGCGGCCGCCAGCAAGCACATCTTCCTCAGCTACAACAGCGAGGGCATCATCCCCGATGAAGCCATCGCGGCCATCCTGGGCCGCAAGGGCCGCTGCGAGGTCTTCGAGCGGGAGTACGCCGTGTTCGGCAATGGCGCCGGCAGCGCGCGGCGCCGCCTGCTGAGGGAGCGGATCTTCTATTGCCGCGCCTCCGGGGCGTAGGGGGAGCCATGCCGGGAAGCGGGGACAAGATCGAGTTGTTCGACGAGGCGGGGCGCAGCCGGGGGTACTACTCGGGCCGCAACCGCCTGAACGAGCTCACGGGCAGGGAGTGGGTCTACTGGAGCAAGAGCGTGATCAACCGGCCCTACCCCCCGAACCTGCAGCACCGCCTGCGCTCCCGCCACGGGGGGCAGAAGCCCCCGGAGCTGTGCGCCGACCTGATCCGGCTGTTCACCAAGAGCGGCGGCCGGGTGCTGGACCCCTTCGCCGGGGTGGGGGGCACGCTGCTTGGCGCCTCCCTGTGCGGGCGCAGCGCCCTGGGCATCGAGATCAACCCCGAGTGGGTCGAGGTGTATCACCGCGTCTGCGCGCTGGAGGGGCTGGCCGAGCAACGCCTGGTGTGCGGCGACAGCCGCGACAGGCTGGGCGAGCTCGCCGCCGAGGGCTTGCGCTTCGATCTGCTGCTCACCGACGTGCCCTACTGGCACATGGACAAGGCCCGCCGGAGCACCGGGAGCTTCAAGCGGGTGGGCGAAGCGCAGCGCCCCAACCGCGCCTCCAAGCTCAGCGCCTTCAACGACCTGGAGCCCAGGAGCAAGGAGGAATGGCTGGCCGGGTTGGTGGCCGTTTTCGAGTCGGCCCTGCCCCTGCTGGAGCCCCGCGCCTACCTGGCGGTGTTCATCGGCGACATGTACCACGGCGGGTGTTTCCATTTCCTGAGCTCGGAGCTGGCCGCGGCGCTCGGCGAGCTGGGCCTGACCATGAAGGCCGACCTGATCTGGTACGACGTGAGCAAGCACCTGCACGTCTACGGCTATCAGTACGAGTTCATCCCCTCCATGATCCATCAGAGCATCCTGGTGTTTCGCGTTTAGCCCGGCCGGCCGGGCGCAGGCCGACAGCAGTCGGACTTCGCGCCGGCTATTGCCGGCCTGCGCGCCGCAATCGCGGGGTGTCAAGCCGACAGTAGTCGGGCTTCGCGCCGGCTATTGCCGGCCTATGCCCGTCTTCCCACGCCGGCTGTTCCCCGTTAAGATGGTGAGCGCTGCTGTGGGGCTGCAAGGGGGGAAGCACGCATGGGAGTCTTCAAGACCTACGACATCCGGGGAATCTACGGCAAGGAGATCGACGAGGCGCTGGCCTACAAGGTCGGCCGGGCCTTCGCCCGCTATCTGGCCAAGGACTCCTACATGCTCGGGCACGACGCACGCCTGCACTCCGCGGAGCTGTACCGGGCCGTGGCCCGCGGGTTGAGCGACGAGGGCTGCCGGGTCAAGGGCATCGGCCTGGCCAGCACGCCACAGCTGCACTTCTTCCAGATGCGGGAGGACTACGAGGGCGGGGTCATGGTCACCGCCTCCCACAACCCCCCGGAGTACCACGGCTTCAAGCTCTTCGACGGGCGCGGCGGCTCGATGAGCTACGCCAAGGGGTTGAGCCAGATCGAGGCGCTGGTGGCCGGCATGGGGCAGGAGCCGCCGCGCGCCGGCGGGCAGTTCGAGGAGGGGGAGCGCATCGATGCCTACATCGACTTCCTCAAGGACGTGGCCGGCACGGAGAAGCTGGCGCGCAAGGTGGTGATCGACGTGGGCAACGGCTCCGCCGGGAAGGTGTTCCGCCGCTTGAGCCAGCGCCTGGGCCTGGAGGCCGTGATCCTGCACGAGGAGCCCGACGGCCGTTTTCCCCACCGTAACCCCAACCCGCTGAAGCCCGAGAGCCGCCTCCCGGCCGCTCGCCGGCTGCGCGAGGTCGGGGCCGACCTGGCGGCCCTGGTGGACGGGGACGGGGACCGGGTGGTGTTCCTGGACGAGCGGGGCGAGGCAGTGGAAAACTATTTCATCGCTGCCCTGATCGCCGAGGAGCTGCTGGCGCACCGCCCCGGTGCGGCCGTGGTCTACGACCTGATCTCCTCGCGGGCCCTGCCGGAGCGCATCCGCGAGCTGGGCGGCAAGCCGGTGGTCTCCAAGGTGGGCTACACCTTCCTGTACGACGCCATGGTGGCCGAGGGGGCGGTGTTCGGGGCGGAGACCTCCGGTCACGTGTACTTCAAGGTCACCGACCGCTTCTACACCGAGTCCGCCGCCTACGCCCTGGTGGTGCTCCTGAAGCTGCTGGCCAAGCGCGGGCGCCGGCTTTCCGAGCTGGTGGCCCCGCTGGCCGGCCGCTATGTGCAGTCCGAGGAGATCAACCTCGAGATCCACGACAAGGAGGCCGCGTTGGCCCGGGTGGAAAAGCACTTCGCCGCTGGCCGCCTGGACAGACTGGACGGCATCGGCGTGGAGCTGGAGGACTGCTGGTTCAACGTCCGGGCCAGCAACACCGAGCCCCTGCTGCGGGTGCGGCTGGAAGCCCGCAGCCGCGAGGCCCTGGCCCGGCGCACCCAGGAGGTGAAGAGGCTCATCGCGGGCCAGGGGGAGTGATGCCGTGCGGATCCGCTACAACGCCCCGGTTATCCTGACCTTCACCCTGCTGGCCACGGCCGTGCTGGTCGTGAACCAGGTGCTGGGGGGCTTCGTCCAGACCTACTTCGTTTGCCCGGTCCGGCTGTCCGGGGCCGGGGCCCTGGACTACCTGCGCCTGTTCACCTACGTGCTGGGGCACAAGAGTTGGCTGCACCTGATGTCCAACTTCTCCTTCGTGCTGCTGATCGGGCCGGTGCTCGAGGAGAAATACCGCTCCGGCCCCATCCTGTTGATGCTGTTGGTCACGGCACTGGCCACCGGGATCCTCAACGTGCTGCTGTTCAACACCGGGCTCATGGGGGCCAGTGGGATCGTGTTCATGCTGATCCTGCTCTCCTCCTTCACCAACATCCGCTCCGGGGAAGTCCCGCTCACCTTCATCCTGGTGGTGGCGCTGTTTCTGGCCAAGGAGATCCTCAACGCCTTCGCCGAGGACGACATCAGCCAGTTCGCCCACATCCTTGGGGGGTTCTGCGGCAGCCTGTTCGGCTTCCTGTTCACCCGGCGGCACCGGCAGGCCTGAGCCGCCTTACGTGTTCCTGCTCTTTTCCTGCCGCAGACGCCCGAGCAGCGCTTCCACGTACTCGCGCAGGCCTCCTTGATGCCCAGAAGCAGCGCGGCAATGCGGTACACGTTGGAGCGCAGCTTGATGTACTCGGCGGTCAAAAAGGAGATGTAGCCGCAGTAGGTCCCCACCCACTGCAGGAAGCCGCTCAACTGGTCGCCGCGGCCGAGCTTCTCCTTGACGGCCAGGCGCTTGCTGTTCTCCTCCAGGCGCAGGTACTCGCCCAGAAGGTCGTGAGTCAGGTACAGGACCACGTCCCCCCCCGAAGCGCATCCGCTCCCTGGGCCGGCCGATCCATTCGGCGCAGAACTGGTCCACGAACCGCTACAGCGAGGCCAGCTCCTCCGGCGAGGATTGCATGGACTCCCCGGCGCGCAGCACCGGCTGGATGACCGACTTGTCTTGCATCGCAGGCTCCAAACCTCCATCGTAGCGCTTGCGCCGGGGAGGCGCAAGCGCGATCGATTGAACAGTTTCCTCTTTTTTTGTTACCTTTGTAGTTACCTGGGAACATGAAATGCTGGATAAGCTGGAAGCCCGCGCCAAACGTTACGAGGAGCTCGCCGCTCTTGCCGCCGCCCCGGCGGCGATCCGCGACCAGAAGAGGTACGCCGAGCTCATGCGGGAGCTCAACGGCTTGAGCGAGCTGGTGGAGGAGTACGGCCGCTACCGCAGGCTGCTGGAGGAGATGGAGCAGGCCCGCGAGCTGGCTAAAGAGGGCGCTGACAGCGAGATGGCCGGGCTGGCACGGGAGGAGCTGAAGGGGCTGAAGGAACGGGAGGAGGCGATGCAGGCGCGCCTGAAGAACCTGCTCATCCCCAAGGACCCCCTGGACCTCAAAAACATCATCATGGAGATCCGGGCGGGCACCGGGGGGGAGGAGGCCGCCCAGTTCGCCGCCGACCTGTTCCGCATGTACGGCCGCTACGCGGAGGGGCGCGGCTGGGCGATCGAAATCCTGTCCTCCCACCAGACCGAGATCCGCGGCTTCAAGGAGATCGTCTTCTCGGTGAGCGGCAAGAGCGTGTACGAGAACCTGCGCTACGAAAGCGGCGTGCACCGCGTGCAGCGGGTGCCGGTGACCGAGGCGGGGGGGCGGATCCACACCTCGGCGGTGACCGTGGCGGTGCTGCCCGAGATGGAGCCCACCGAGGTGGAGATCAAACAGGAGGAGCTGCGCGTCGACGTGTTCCGCTCCAGCGGCCCGGGCGGCCAGAGCGTGAACACCACCGACTCGGCGGTGCGCATCACTCACCTGCCCACGGGGCTGGTGGTGATCTGCCAGGACGAGAAGAGCCAGCACAAGAACAAGGCCAAGGCCCTGCGGGTGCTGCGCGCCCGCCTCTACGAGCAGGAGGAGGACAAGAAGCACGCCGAGCGGGCCCAGGTCCGCAGAACCCAGGTGGGCAGCGGCGACCGCTCCGAACGCATCCGCACCTACAATTTCCCCCAGAACCGCCTCACCGACCACCGCATCAACCTGACCCTCTACAAGCTGGACGCGGTGATGCTGGGAGCCCTGGCGGAGGTCATCGACGCCCTGAAAATGAACGCCCGTGAGGAGTACCTGAAAAGCTCAGGGACATGATCACCGTGCAAGCCGCCCTCCAGCGCGGCCAGTCCACCCTTTTCTACGCCGAAGTCGACACCCCCCTGTTGGACGCCACGGTACTTCTGGGCGAGGCCCTGGGGTTGAGCAAGGAGCAGCTTCTGGCCAGGCCCGAGGCCCCGATCGAGGAAGAGGGCTGGCGGCGTTTCCAGGAGTTCCTGGACCGGCGCTGCCGGGGCATCCCGGTTTCCTACATACGCCGCAAGAAGGAGTTCTTCAGCCTCGAGTTCTTCGTGGACGAGCGGGTGCTGGTCCCTCGCCCCGACACGGAGCTGCTGGTAGAGGAGGCCCTGCGCCTCCTGGAGCGCTACCGCTGCCGCGAGGCTCACCTGGTGCACGACGCCTGCACCGGCAGCGGCTGCGTGGCAGTGGCCCTCCAGCACTCCAGGCCCGATCTGCTGGTGTCCGCCTCCGACATCTCCACCGGCGCGCAGGAGGTCTTCCGCCTCAACTGCCGCCGCCTGCTGGGGCGCGAGCTGCCCTTCCATCACTCGGATCTGCTGCGTCAGGTGGCCGGCCCCTACGACCTGATCACGGCCAATCCCCCCTACCTGCGGGACCGCGACGTGGAGGACATGCGCAAGGTGGGCTGGCCCGAGCCCGAGCAGGCGCTGGCCGGCGGCACGGACGGCACGGTCCTGCTGGCCGGGCTCATCCGCCAGGCCCCCTCCCGCCTCGCCCCGCAGGGCTACCTGCTCCTGGAGGCCGACCCGGCGCAGGCGGCCTGGGTGCGCCAGCGCCTGCTGGCCTCAGGCTTCCAGGACGTCGCGGTGGTTCCTGACTTGAGCGGCCGGCCGCGGGTAGTTCGAGGGAGGCGCGGGTGAGCGACCTTGCGCCTCTCGCACGGCGCTTCGCCGACAAGCTGGAGCGTTACCCCGAGGAGGACCGCGCGCGCATCCTCTCGGCGGTGCGCTGGGCCGACGGTTTGCACCACAGCCAGCAGCGGGCCTCAGGCGAGCCGTTCTTCATTCACCCCCTGGCCGTGGCCGAGATCCTGGTGGACGCCCACATGGACTCCCAGACCGTGATCGCGGCATTACTTCACGACACGCTGGAGGACACGGGCCTGACCCGGCGCGAGCTGCGCCGGGAGTACGGCAAGGAGGTGGAGGCGCTGGTCGGCGGGGTGACCAAGATCTCGCAGATCCGCGGCATGAGCAAGACCGCCCAGCAGGCCGAGACCATCCGCAAGATGCTCTTCGCCATGGTCAAGGACATCCGGGTCATCATGATCAAGCTGGCGGACAAGCTGCACAACATGCGCACGCTGGAGTACCTGGAGGACGGGAGCCGCAAGCGCATCGCCACGGAGTGCTTGGAGATCTACGCGCCGCTGGCCGGCCGCCTGGGCATGTCGCGGATTAAGGACGAGCTGGAAGACCTCTCCTTCAGGGTCCTCAACCCCCGGGCCTGGGAGCAGATCCAGCGCTACGTGGACGAGGGGGAGCACGGGCGCAGCGAGTTCCTGGCCGTGATGGAGCAGGGCGTGCGCCGGGAGGCCGAGGCGGCGGGCATCCAGGTGCTGGTAGAAACCCGGGTCAAGCACTTCTACTCGATCTACCGCAAGATGAGGAAGAAGGGGCGTGCGCTGGACGAGATCTTCGACCTGGAGGGCTTGCGCCTGCTGTGCGACACCACGGGGCAGTGCTACGAGCTGCTGGGCCTGGTGCACAGTCTGTGGATGCCGATCGAGGGACGTTTCAAAGACTACATCGCCATGCCCAAGTCCAACCTTTACCAGAGCCTGCACACCACGGTCATGGGGCATGAGGGCAAAATGCTGGAGATCCAGATCCGTACCCATGCGATGCACCGCACCGCCGAGGAGGGCATCGCCGCCCACTGGCTGTACAAGCCGGACGCGGCCGGGCAGGCGGTCAAGGCCGAGCAGCTCACCATCATCAATATGCTGAAGAGCTGGGACTCGAGCGCCGTGGCCTCTCCTGAATTTCTGGAAGAGATCAAGCGCGAGCTGCTCAAGGACTCGATCTACGTGTTCACCCCCAAGGGCGATGTGATCGAGATGCCCAAGGGCGCCACGGCCCTGGACTTCGCCTACCACATCCACACCGAGGTGGGCAATCACTGCTCCGGCGCCAAGGCCGACGGGGTACCCCTCCAGCTCAAGGAGGAGCTCGCCAACACCCAGGTCATCGAGATCCTCACCGCCCAGAACGCGCGCCCGCATTTGAACTGGCTGCGCTTCGCCAGGACCCACCGCGCCCGCGCCAAGATCCGGCACTGGCTGGCCCTGAACGAGCCGGACCTGATCTTCGACCGCAACATCGTGGCCCGCAAGAAGGCCGAGCCTCCCCCTTCCGCCCCGCGGAAACCGGCAGAGAAGCCCCCTGAGCCGGAGACCCGCATCCTGGACCAGACCAAGGTGGGCATCCGCATCGGCGAGGAGCGCAACCTCATGATCCACATCGCCGGCTGCTGCCAGCCGGCCTCCGGCGACCGGATCGTGGGCTATATTTCCCGCGGGCGCGGCATCATCGTGCACAAGGCCTCCTGTCCGAACGTACGCAACATCCCCGAAATCCAGGAACGGCACATCGAGGTGCAGTGGGAGACCGTCTCCCCCAAGGCCACCCGCCGCTTCCAGGTCACCGCCCGCGCGGGCGGGAATCTGTTCTCCGAGGTGGAGGGGGCTCTAAAGAAGTTCCATGGGCATTTAATTGAAGGAAAGCTCGAGGACAGCGGCCTGGATACACTGGAAGGTTTCTTCACCGTGGAACTGGACGACGCCGGGGACTTCGGCAAGGTGATGAAGAGCCTGCGCACCATCCCCTCGGTCGTCAACATCCGGGCATCCACTTAAAATCCGTTCAGTTTTTTCCCCCTCCCCGTGATATCTAAGTCTGATTGGAGGCAGGTTTTCTCTATCTCTCTTCGGCACTGATGCCTGCCGAGAATAGAGCATAGACCCAGACACGGCATGAAGAAGAAAATCATACAGGTCGTGCCGACGCGGATCATCGACAACGACACCAACCGGTTCTGCATGGGTGTCGATACGAACTCCCACCCGGTGGTTGGCTATACCAACGACGGTATCGAATATATCCGGCGGCTCGCGGACCTGCCATGAGGGTGATGCTTGAAGTTCCATCTTCCTTTGCGGAGGAGCTTGGTAATGCGTAAGGTTATAACCATCGTCCTGTTGCTCATTGTCAATGGTATCCTCTGTTGGGCCTTCGGAAAACCCGAGGCCGGCGAGTACCAGCCCGTGCAGGGGTTGGAGAACTGGGACTACCGCCTGGAGCTGGGGGAGCGCAAGGCGGGGAAGTACAACCTCATCGTCCGCGGTACGGACCAAGCCGGCAACATCCGCTACGAGGGCCCGTACAACATCTTCGTGGACCCCGACTCCGACCTTCCGGTTGCCCGGATTTCCCACCCGACAGCTGGAGCTCGCGTGGGCTCGCTGCTCAACGTGGTCGGGACCTGTATCGACGACGACGGGGTCCAGGCCGTGCAGGTCCAGCTCGACGACACAGACCCGCTTCCTGCCAAGGGCACGGAGTTCTGGTCGCTGACCCTGGACGTGAAGGACCTGCAGGACGGCTTGCATACCTTGAGCGTGAAAGGGGTGGACGTCAACGGCACGGAAGGCCCGTCCGCCTCGGTGCGCTTTAATATCGACAAGAAGGCGCCGCTCACTCGGATTGTCTCCCATTCCAGCGGTGCGCTGGTGTCAGGGCAGGTGAACCTGGAAGGACAGGTGGAGGATCTCAATGGCGTCGCCTTCCTGTCGTTGAGCCGGGATGGCGGCTCCACCTACGAGCCGCTGCGCCTGGACCTGGACAAGCCGGGCAGGCAGGGCCGATTCCGCGTCGCTCTGGATACGCGCCGCGGCCCCGACGGGCCGCTGGTGCTCTGGTTCAAAGCCGGTGACCGGACGGAGTCCGTTGCACAATACGCGTTCCTGCTCTTCGTGAACAACGAGGCGCCGGTGCTGGAGATCCTCTCGCCCCAGGACGAGGCGGCCGTGAACGGCCGGGTGCTGGTGTGCGGCCGGGCGAGCGACCGCATCGGGCTGCGTGGGCTCTCCTACGAGGCGGGAGGCAAGGCGGAATCGGTCCAGCTTGCCCCCGGCAACCCTTTTTGGGCCCAGGAAATAGATCTGGGGACGGGGAAGGCCGGGACTGTCCAGGTGCAGTTCACATTGGAAAACCTGGCGGGGGTCCGGCAGACGGCCAGGCTGCGCCTGCGGATCGACCCCGAGGCGGACCGCCCGCGGCTCGCGGTCCTGGCCCCTCCGCAGGGGGCGCGCCTGGCGGGGCCGGTACTGGTATCCGGCGTCGCGCAGGATGATGACCGGGTGGACCACGTCGAGTACTCCCTGGACGGAGCCGCGCCGGTACAAGTGCCGGCCGAAGCGGCTTTCGACCTCGTGCTCGAGCAGGTGCCGGCCGGAAATCACAAACTGGTGCTTAAAGCGATTGACGCCGGCGGCGCAGTGAGCCAGCCGGTCGTCGTTACGTTCAGCCAGGCGGGTACCCCCCCGGTGATCCAGGCCGGCAGCCTGATCGCCGCCGCGGGCAGCCTGCCTTTCACCCCGGGCGTGGTGCTGGCCGGGGACAAGGACGCGCGTCTCACCGGCACGATCCGGTTCGACAGCGCGAGCCTGAAGGCGGAATACATCCTGGCCGGCGCCGCCCCTAAACCGCTGACTCTGAAGAAAACAGCCGCCGCCAACGAACAGCAGTTCGACCTGCCGCTGCCCAAGGGACTGCCTCCAGGCCGGATCGATTTCAGCATGAAGGCGACCGACGCCGCCGGAGGTGTGGGCGAATTCCGTTCCTTCCTGTTCAAGGGCTCCGAACAGGGGGAGCCAGGGATTATCCTGGTCGATGCCCGTCTGGGCTCGAATGCCGTGCGCCTGGAGCTGGGTCCCCTGGCGGGCTTCGTGACCGGAGGGGGCATCCTGGCGGCGGAGCTTGATCCCCCGACCGACCGCGTGCGGCTGGAAACCGAGGGACCGGTGTTCCGCGTTGTGGCGGGCGAGCCCGGGGTGAGCGAGCCCACGCGCATCAGAGTCACGGCTGCCGACGGCAGCCGCTATTCCACCGAAGCGCTGCGCTTTACCAGCGATTCCGGGGCGCCGCAGCTCGAGATCGAGCGCCCGCGGACCGGGGACTGGTTCAGCTCCGAGATGGTGCTGGAAGGACTGGCAACGGACCCCACCGGCCCGGTTGCAGCGGAATATTCATTGGACGGGGGAAACTTCGTGCCCCTGGACCTGGCGCGAGGCGGGGCCGCAGGCCGCTTTTCCGCACCCGTGCCCCTATCCTCGCTGGCCGACGGACCCCACTTGCTCGCCCTGCGGGCCGCAGACCGGGCAGGCAACGCGGTGAGTCGGCAGGTTGTCTTCCACAAGGATGGAACCGCCCCCACCCTGACGTTCATCGCGCCTCGGCCGCAGGACGAGGTGAACGGGGTCACAACCCTGATCGGGCGAGCGGAGGACGCAGGCCGGATCATCCGCGTGGAGGTGAGCGAGGGCGGCGGCGCCTTCCGGGAAGTGAGCCAGCAGGCTCTTTTCCGCCTGGAGGTGAACCTGTCGTCTCTCGGGGAGGGAGGGATCGTTTTCCGCTGCCTGGATGCGGCCGGCAACTCCGGTCAATTCCGGCCGGAGCTGAAGCTGAACCTGGCCGCCGACCGGCCCGTGGTCCAGGTCCAGCTCCCGGCCGAGGATGAGCTCCTGCGCAATGATTTCGCGCTGTCCGGCATGGTCTTCGACGACGATGGCATCGCGGCGATCTACTACCGCGTCGACGGGGGGGAGTTCCAGCGCCTGGAGCCGGGAAACGCGTTCAGCGTCCCGCTGACCTTCAAAGAGATAGGCGATAACGCGCACACGGTGGAAGTGCAGGCTGAGGACCTGGGCGGCTTGCGCGGTGAGATCGCCAGCCGCCGTTTCCAGGTATCCACCTCGGATCCGCTTTCGGAGCTGCTGTCCCCCGCCATCAGCGAACATCGGCAGGGGGTCGTGGTTCTGGAAGGTAAGAGCCAGGACCCGAACGGGATCTCGGAGGTCTGGGTATCGTTCGACAACGGACTCAGCTTCTACCAGGCCGAGGGGACCGAGTCCTGGCGCTACCGCTTGGAAAGCCGGCTGCTGGCGGACGGCACGCATGCCGTGCTGGTGCGGGCGGTGGATGCCACAGGGGCGGCAGGTCTATACACGACCACGATCAACATCGACAACCAGGAGCCGGAGCTGGTCCTCGACAACCCGCTGGACGGGCAGGTTTGCACCGACACTCTGCGCCTGGATGGACGCTGCCTGGACAACATCGGTGTCGCTTCCCTGGCGGCGAGCGTCTCCCCGGTCAACCACTCCAAAGGGTCGAGCCCCGCGGACCTGAACGTTCGGCTCACCGTGAGCGGCGTGTTGGGGCAGGAGATCGACCTGCGCGCGCTGCCGGCGGGCTGGTACAACCTGCAGGTGGAGGCAGCCGACCGGGCCGGCAATCGCGGCTACGTGTCCCGAAATTTCCTGAAGCAGGCCGGGACCGAAGCCGAACGGGTAGAACTGTACTACCCCGCCGCCGGCGAGCGCCTGGCCGGTCCTTTCGCGGTGAGCGGGCGGGTGATTGCCGGCTCGGTTCCGGAGAACGCGTTGATCCTGGTCGACGGGCAACCGTTCGCCACTTCAACGCTGAGCCCGCAGGGCCATTTCCGGGCGGACGTGGAGGCGGGCGCGCTGGAGGCGGGTGAGCACACGCTGGCGGTCGAGGCGGAATTGCCTGAGGATGTGCGGCTGAGTTCCGGACCACGCAAAATGTGGTACCTGCCGAGCGGTCCCTGGGTGCGGATCAGTTCCTTCGCTCCCGGCGACTACGTGACCGGCCGGCCGTACCTGGCGGGTGAGGTGGGCTGGTTCGAGGGACCGGAACTGGCCGAGGATGCGGATGGCAAGGGCTCCGCCAAGAAGCCGGCGGAGCACAAGGTGCGGCTGGTGGAGGTCAGTACGGACAACGGCCGTTCCTTCCGGAAGGCCGACGGCAGGGAATCCTGGAAGTACCGCCTGGAATCCCAGGAGCTGCCCAAGGGAGCCCTGCGCCTTCTGGTCAAAGCCACATTCGAGAACGAAACGACCGCGGTGACCCGCACCCAGCTCAGCGTGGATACCCGGCTGCCGGAGGTCAAGCTGCTGGAGCCGGAGGAAGGCGGGCGTTTCAACGAGTCCGTGCAGCTGCTGGGGACCGCCTTCGACGAGTCGGGGCTGAAGGAGGTGGCGGTCAGCCTGCGCGACGGTGACAAGAGCCGCTACCAGGTGCCCTCCTTCATCCAGGGGCTGTACCTGGACCTGCACACCATGGGCGCCACGTACTGGGACGTGGGGATGGGCCTGACCTTTTTCGACGACAACGTGAAGCTGCAGGTACAGATCGGCATGTCGCCGCCGGGGCGCTTTTCCGGGTTGGTGCTGGGCGCCAAGCTGCTGGCCAACGTCGCCAACCTGCCGTTCGGGTATCTGTTCGGTCCCTCCTGGGACTTCTTCTCGATGTCCCTGGCGGTGGGCGCGAACTTCTCCTATTTCACCATGTCCCAGGACACCGTGGCCTTCACGGACGCTGGGCTGGTGCTCGGGGGCATGGTGGCCCAGCTGGAGTTCGCTCGCTTCCAGATCGCCTCCTGGCGCCTGCTGAACACCTACGCGCTGTACACGGAATACCAGCTGTGGTTCATCTCTTCGGACGTGGAGGCGGGAACAGCCAGCCGCATTTCCTTCGGCCTGCGGCTGGGTCTGCTGTAGATAACTGACAAGTGAGTTGCGCTTGCTCGTGCGGCTACCTTAAGGGCCGCGGGGAATTCGGCAAATTGATAAAAAGCGTGC
>Ga0315273_10002249_pt1 | contig 22654 bp, 15 predicted proteins | sample YL17G02_0_MG_FD_205753 | JGI IMG/M metagenome (GOLD analysis project Ga0315273, IMG submission 205753) | Sediment microbial communities from Yellowstone Lake, YNP, Wyoming, USA - YL17G02_0 | ecosystem: Environmental > Aquatic > Freshwater > Lake > Sediment | place: USA: Wyoming | collected...
GGTGGGCCGGCGCTTCCCCTCGCTGATCACGCTGCCCAAACCCTGGGAGGAGTACTACCGCGGGATGATCGACACGCCGGGGATCGCCAACCCCAGGCGCCACACGCTCAAGCTGGCGTTCTGAAAGGCCGCGAGGGCCGCGGCCTGATCGGCCACGGCCCTCGCCACCAACATTCTGCGCTCCACAACCTACGGGTCTCAGCGCGCGGCGCGCGTCAGCGGGGAGCGGTAGACGATCCAGGCGGCCACGCGGGCCACGGCAGCAAGGCTGGCCGGGGAGGTCTGATCGGGCAGGTCGCGGTGCGTGTGCCAGGCCGGATAGTCGAAGTCGATGATGTCCACCGCGGGAATGCCCGCATCGAGCAGAGGGATGTGGTCGTCCACGATGGAGTAGCGCGGATCGGGCTTGAACTGGTGGGCCCCGGTGACCCGAGCGCCCTCGAGCACCAGCGCCACAAGGTTCGCAGCCCGCTCGGCCGACTGCACCTCGGGGTAGATCTCGAGGTCCCGGTCCCCCACCATGTCGAACAGGAAGGCCGCCAGCGGCTTCTCCTCCCCCCTCGTCCCGAGCTGGCGCGCGTAGTGGCGCGCACCGAGGCAGAATCCCTGCGGTTGGTTCGCACCTCCCTGGTCCTCGCCGTCGAAGAAGACCAGATCCACCGGCAGGGGCGGCGGCCTGCGACTCATGAGCTCGGCGACCTCGAGCAGCACGGCCACGCCCGAGGCCCCGTCGTTCGCGCCCGGCACCGGCAGGGCCCTGAGTACCGAGTCCGGGTCCTGGTCCGCCCACGCCCGGCTGTCCCAGTGCGCACACAGCACGATCCCCGGGGCGTCGGCCCGGCCGGGCCCGGCCTCCCGCACGCCTCCCGGGCCGCCGGTGGGCCCGAAGCGCGCGATGACGTTGGTGAGCGCGAGCGACCGGCCGAGAGATGAGTCGGTGAAGGCCTGCCGCTCGACGCGGCCGCCGAGCCGGATCAACTCCGCGTCCAGCCACTCGAGGATGCGCGCGTGCGCGGCGCTGCCGGGCACGCGCGCTCCTGCTGCGACCTGGAAGGCGACCCTCGCCTGGGCGCGGGCACCGTCCACCTCGAGCCGGGCGGTGCAGCCGGCCGGCACGACGAGCGCGGCCGCCAGGGCGAGGGACCTCAGAGCGCGGGCCACGAGCCTAGAACGTGAACTGCGCGCGCAACTCGACGCGCACGTTCCTCCGTTGGGACTTTCTCTGGCGGTCATTGGTCTCCCCATAGCCGAGCGAGAGGTTCCCGGTGACGTTGGTGCTGAAGGAGTAGGAACCGGTCCCGTTCAAGGAAAGGCGGCTCTCGTCAGTCGGGAAACGGACGCTGGTCACCTGGTTGCGCGTGGCGTCGGCGTACGACTTCGTCTCGCCGGTGTGGACCTCGTACTGGCCGTTGAGGCCCACGCTGACCGTGCTGCTGATCGTCTTCTCATTGCCCAGGACCTTCACCTTCTGACCCTTGGAGTAGGAACGGTTGATGCTGAAGTAGTTCGTGGTAACGCGGTTGGTCGTGACCGAGTGGCCGACGAGGAGGTTCTCGGTCTCGGTGACTCGTCGCTCCGTCTTGAACTCGATACGTGCCCCGCTCTTCAAGCTGCCGGTCAGACCGAGGAGCGGCCGCCAGTCGCTGCTCGACATCCGGCCGGTGGCGTTGGGGCGATTGTTGGCGAACTCGGTCGTCCGGGAGCGACCGTAGGTGCTGCGCAGTTGCGGATTGTTGATCACGCGGTCGAGGCGCAGCACGCTGGCCACCCGCCCGTACTCCAGCTCGACGTCGGGGAAACGACGGGCCTGCGTCCGGTTCCTCATCCCGTTGTTGTCGTACGCGCGGGAGGTGAAGTCGAAGCGCGTATTGGCCGAACTGCCGTACGGGAGCTTCAGGCGGGTCCGGGCCCCCACACGCCAGTCGGTCGAGACCGAGGAACCGTTGCCGAACGAGGGCCGCATCCGCGCCGAGTCGAGACTGCTCGAGAGCCCGAACAGATAGGCGAAGCTGGGCGTGCCCATGAGCCGGCTGTAGCCGCTCGAACGGTTGAACCCTGCGTCGGTCGAGACGGTGCCGAGCGAGGCCAGGAGCCCGCGCCACGACAGCCTGGGCCGCATCCCGCCCAACACCGCGAGCAGCCTGTGTCCGGCCGCGCCCGGCTGCGCGACCGCGACACCGGCGCTGTCGGAGAGCGCGACACGAGCGCTGTCGACGAGCGCCGCACGGGCGCTGTCGGGGGGCGCAACGCGGACGCTGTCGGAGAGCGCGACGCGAGCGCTGTCGGGGAGCGCCGCGCGGGCGCTGTCGGGGGGCGCGACGCGGACGCTGTCGGAGAGCGCGACGCGAGCGCTGTCGGAGAGCGCGACGCGAGCGCTGTCGGGGAGCGCCGCGCGAGCGCTGTCGGGGGGCGCGACGCGGGCGCTGTCGGAGAGCGCGACGCGGGCGCTGTCGGGGGGCGCGACGCGGGCGCTGTCGGAGAGCGCGACGCGGGCGCTGTCGGAGAGCGCCGTGCGGGCGCCGTCGGGGGCCGCGACGCGGGCGCTGTCGGAGAGCGCGACGCCAGCGCTGTCGGGGAGCGCCGCGCGGGCGCTGTCGGGGGGCGCGACGCGGGCGCTGTCGGGGGGCGCGGCATGGGACCTCTCCGGGACTGCGTCGCGGGGCATCTCCGGGGCCGCGCCGCGGGGCTTGCCCGGGGGCCCGCCGTGGGAGTTGCCCGTAGGCGCACCGCGGGAACTTTCGGGGGGCGTGATCTGGCGCGCGCGGTCGGACCGCGCGGGCGGCCGGGTGGCGCTCGCGACCTCGAAGCGCGAGAAGGGCAGGTCCATGGTCATGCTCAGCGCCTGGCCGTTGCTCACCGAGCGCACGCCCAGGTCCCGGGAGACTTCGGGGCCGTTGTTCTGGTTGTAGGACGAATTCCAGGAGAACGTCGGCCGCAGCCAGGGTCCGCGCGTGACGCTGTAGCGTGCGTCCATGTTCTGCCGCCAGCTCGTCACCCGGCCCAGATTGATGAACCCGATCCGGTCGCTGCGTACGTCACTTTCCGGCAGCATCAGGTTGCGAATCCCCTCGATGTGGTGGTGGAGGAGATCGATGGGCCGCGAGTCGGCGCCGAAGTTGACGAAAGCGGACCGGCCGGTCACGTCGATGCGCTTGCGGAGCGAGTCACGCTGGGCACCCACCCGGTCGAAGGAGACGTTGCGGGTGCTGATGACCGAGTAGTTCCAGTAGGCGCGCTCCGGCAGAAGGTAGAAGCGGCCCTTGCTCAGCGGGATCCCGATCGTGAGGAGCTTGCGAGGCGCGATGTTGTAGTTCACCGACGCAGACTTGACGACGCTGCTGTCCACCGAATAGGGGCTGAGGCCCTTGTTCTGGACCCAGTTGTAGCCGGCGGTGGTGCCACCGAGCGTGTAGCGCAGGAACGGATTGGAGCGATCGCTCCAGGCGCGCGAGTAGGAGGTCGAGAGCGCGCGCGACTCGTTGCGGGTCTCGCTGGCGGCCTCGAGGGCCCCGGTGCGGACGACGTCGTCGCCGGCGCTGAAGCGGGGCCACGAGCTGTTGCGCGTGTAGGCGAGGCTGACAGGCAGCGAGATCCGGGTCTGCTCGAAGAAACGGTGCGGTTGGATCGAGGTGCTCCATGAGAGCTGGTCGAGCGAACTGCCGGACCCGCGGCTCTCGCCCACCGAGAGGAAGTCCGCCCCACGGCCGTTCCACGCCAGGTTGTAGCTCATCAGATTGGCCAGCTGCCCGTTGACCTGGACGCGCTGGGCGTGGTCCATGTCCTTGGCCACGTCCGTGGCGCGCAACTCGTTGAACCACAGCTGTCCCGAGCTGTAGCGCGGACCACTCTGGTTCAGCAGCCCGAACGAGATACGCCTGAGCCGGGTGAACGAGGGCCGGCCGATGACGAAGAGGCTCTCCCCGGGGGCCGCGCCGGCCACGCCGTAGCGGTTCGGGTCGGCCTTCTGGAAGTCCGGGTTCAGCTTCAGGTTGGACAGGTCGGTGAGCTGGAGACGCATCTCGGTCCAGGAGATCTGTCTCGCACTCGAGTTGGCCGGCAGGTTCGCACGGTACTCGTAGTAGTTGCGCCCCTGCTCGTCCGAGGCGAAGCGCACGAAGTAATACAGCCCGGGAGTCGAGACGCAGACGGCCTGGCTCGAGTCGTGCACGTCGAAGGCCGCGGCATACCAGCTGAGCTTGCCGTAACGGCTGTAGTTCTCGTCCAGCGAGAAGGTCTTGAAGGTCTCCAGCGTCGAGCCAGGCTTGAGGTCGGTGAACTCCAGGCTCATGGACTGCTCGCGGCGGGTGAGTTCCTGGTTGCCGTTGCGCGTCTGGCCGGGGTCGAAGGGCGGCACGTAGACGTCGGCGTTGTCCAGCGAGTTCACCGCGTTCAGGGTCATCGTCGTGACCGGCAAGGTGAGCGAGGCCGTGTCGAGCGCGGCTTGCTGCCAGCGGCTGCCCACGATCTCCAGTCCGCCCAGCATGAGCAGCGGCTTGCGCACCTCCGCGGGCGACTCGTCCGACTCCACGACGCCCTGGATCCAGACCCGTACGCGCTGGACCATCGTCAGGTTGGGGTTCCCGAACTTCACGGCTCCGGATCCGGCAATCGGGATGCGGTAGCGGCGCCAGCCGTTGTCCTCGGCTGTCGCCGGGAATGCCTCGTGCACGTTCGTCACCAGGTAGGGGGCCTCCGGGGATACGTCGCCCAGGTCGATGGTGTACTCGAGGTAGTTGTTGTTGGGGTCCAGCGCGCCGTTCAGGTTCTGGTCCTCGGTGTCGGGCACGGAGTTGATGGTGCGGTTGCCCTCGGTACCGTTCACCGAGACCCAGTTGCGCGGATCGATGGCCCGGCCCTCCTCACGGGTCACGATCTCGTTCGGCGGGTGGAAGTCATCGCCCTCGGGATCCGTGTCCTTCGAAGTGACCAGGTCGCGAGGAAGGCCCGCATCGGGGTTCATCAGCCCGTCGAGCCCGGTGTCCTCGTCCACCGTGAGCACGTTGTCACGAGCCTCATCCTCGGTGTCCAGGAACCCGTTGGGCGGCTGGTCCGGCGAGCGCATCTGGTCCTCGCTCATCGTGCCCAGGTCGACGTGGAGCCTGACGTGCCTCCCGCGCACGCGACGCACCCCGTCGTTGGCATGCAGGTCGTTGAAATCGTTCACCCACAACTCGATGAACTGCGAGCGGGCCAGGTCCAGGCCCACCGGATCGAGCATGTAGTCCACGCCCGCCCACAGTGGAGTTTCGGGAGTGAGCGCCCCGCTCGGCCGGCGTGGCACGCTCAGGCACAGCACCTGGCGAGGGTTCTGCGCGCCCTGGGCGTCGCTGAGGTTGGGCTTGAGGTCGCGCTCCCTGACGTAGTTGGGTGGCGAGTACCAGCGCAGCTCGACGTTGTGGAGGGTATCCGAGATCGCGATCCCGCCGACCGTATCGACGAGTGGCACGCTCACGCCCGGTGCGATCTCGATCCGGGGTGCGCTCGTCGAGTGCCAGCGCTCCTGCGTCATGGTCAGGGAGACCGCGTCGCGTACGCCCTCCATGTCGTCGATGAAGACTTCGTTCTTGGTGTTGGGATTGGGGAACGACATGCCCAGCTCGGCCTGCACGTGGAAATCCGAAGGGGCGGTGGTGCGGATCCCAGCCAGGCGGTCCACCATCCGGGTCATCCAGCTCGGATGGAACGTCCACTCGGTGTTGAGGTCGGTGATGAGGCTGCGCGAGGGCTCCTCCCCCAGCCGCGGGCGCTGGTCCTGCGCGCCCTTGCTCTCGTACATGAAGGCCCCGCCGAAGCTCTTCTCGCGCCCGTCGAGGCGGAAGGCACTCCCGACCAGCGTGCGCCCGGCCTGCTGGAAGAGCGGCGCGTAGGAGTAGTTCACATTGAGCTCACCGCCGGTCGGCAGCTGGCGCTTGAGCGTGAGGCGGCCGAGGTCGTAGTCGATCGAATAGTCCTTGTCGCGCACCCACTGCTCGCCACCCACCAAGACGACCTCGGAACCTTCGAGCAGGTTGCCACGCCCCAGCATGATCTCACCCTGGGCCGCCGCCGAGGCGAACTCCACGTCGACGAAATAGGTCGAGGCGAGGTCGCGGCGCGGGTTGTAATCGTCGTAGATGGCCGGGTTGGAGGCACGCTGGTCCAGTCCGCCGGCGCTGGTGTGGGGATCGGGGGGCCCGACGAGCGAGTCGCGCCGCGAGAGCAGGTTGCTGACCGCCTGCTCGAAGGGTTTCCCGCCGGGACTGAGCCGCGGCGCGAAGGGGCGCGGATCGGGGAAGAACAGCACGCCGTTCTCGAAATCCACGAAGGTGCGGATATTCGTCGCGAGCACCGTGCCGTCCACCTTGTTGTCGTGGGCGCCGCGCACCGCCGAGCCCCCGGATTCGTCGTAGTTGTCCAGGCCCAGCATCTCGATGTAGGGGATCCCGGGCGCGGCGGGCTCCGAGTACTGCGGCGGGTCGGTGTAGCCCAGGCGGATGTTGATCCTGATGGTGCCGGGGTCGATGCGCTGACCACCGAGTTGGTAGAAGTTCCTGAGCTCGAGCTCCCGCGTCGCGTTGAAAGGCGCCTGGACAGGGTCCGACTCGAATTTCGTGCCGGTGGCGTCCGGCACGATCAGGTTGGCGGGCGCGCGCAGCAGCTTCATCTGGATGGTCGGCACCCCGTCGGTCTCGGCCACCGCCTCGGCACTCCCCACCTGCACGTAGGGCCCCGTCGAGCCCGCAGGGCGGGCGCGATACGTCACCCCCAGGCGCTGGTCTCCCACCATCTGGCGCCGAAGCCGGATGACCTTGAAGTCCGGGCCGTAGACGTCGCGCAGGATCTCGTAGTCCTTGTCCGCCCCGGCCGTCAGCTGCGCGAAGAAGCCGAGCACCGCCGTGTCGGACGCCGCGTCCGTCGGATCCATCCACGCGCGGCCGCGCACCGTGCTCACGTTGGTGGTGTAGTCCGCGTTGTCACGGTAGAGCGCGATGCTGGCGTCTTCGATGTCGAGCGTCGGGGTGCTGGGGTCGTAGAGGAAGTAGTAGATCCCGCGTACGTAGTCGAAGTCGTTCAGGGTCTGGGTCTGCTTCGAGGCGCCCCCGGCGTAGCTCGCGCGCTCGCTCTTGCCCTCCTGCTTGCTCGCCAGGATCGTGAAGTCGAGCGGACCGTAACGCAGCGCCGACTTGACGCCGAAGAGGCCCTCGTTGCGACCGCTGTAGGAGACGTACTGGGTGCCCGGCAGCGTCAGGCTGGTGTTGCCCAGGTCGAGCGCCTGGACCAGGTCGTCCTCGCCGCCGCGATAGTTGATGGCGATGCGGTTGGCGAGCGGGATCTGGGCGGCGGAGTTCTGCAGCAGATTGACCTTGATACGGTCGGAGAGCTGCCCCTCGAGGCGGATGTCCAGGTCCTGCTGCATGTTCAGCGTCGGGAACAGCGAGTGCTTCTGGCCCAGCATGACCGTCTGCTGGTTGCTCCAGTCGCTCTGCCCCGAGAGCCGGATGTTCTCGGAGCCGGAGACATTCAGTGCCGGGCCACCGGGCCCGAGCAGGTTCTGCACGCGCGCCGGCAGCGGCGAAGGCAGCTTGAACGAGAGCCCCGTCGTGGAGGCCCCCCGGCCCGAGCCACCGCTCTTGACGTTGATGCTCCGCTGGGAGGTCTCGAGCCACAGCCGCTCGAAGGTGAGCCGGCCGGTCTCGCGGGAGAAAGCCGAGAGCGAGCGCGCCGCCCCCGGGCCCAGGGGGATCTCACCCAGGCGCGTGGACGTGCTCACCGTGCCGGAGTCGGGATTCATGCTCACCCGCAGGGAGCGCGGGTCGGGGTTCAGCCTCAATCCCGGGGGGTGCAGCCGCAGGGGCCTCAGGGTGCCCAGGACGAACTGGTCCTCCAATGCCAGCCGCGAGGCGCTCTTCCAGGCCGGCGGGAGCGAGTCCCCGGGGAACGCCATACGGCTGGGCTTCAACCCGAAGTGGGGGAACCCAATGAGCAGCAGCAGGGCCGGAAGAGCGGTCAGCATGCGGGCAACCTAAACGGCTGCGCCCCCGTGGCAGGAGGCGCAGCCGATGACCCTAACAGGGGAACCCCTGCCGGTCAAAGGCCCTCGAATGAAATCCGTCGCTCCCGTCCCGACTCATGAGGTAGGCTGCGCAGCCATGCGTATCCTCCACTGGTACATCCTGAAGCAGCATCTGGTTCCGTTACTGCTGGGTTTCGGGGTGGTCACGTTCGTCCTCGAGATGGACGTCCTGTTCGACTACCTGGACCTGGTGATCAACCGGGGCGTCGCCCCCCTGGCGGTGCTCCAGCTTTTCGTGCTCTCTCTGGGCTACATCGTGGCGCTGTCGGTACCCTGCGCGGTCCTGGTGGCCGTGCTGATGACCTTCGGCCGCCTCTCCCAGGACAACGAGATCACCGCGCTGCGTGCCAGCGGAGTCAACCTGGCCTCCATCCTCATCGGCCCGCTGCTGGCGGCCACGTTGCTGGCGGCGGGCCTCACGTTCTTCAACGACCGGGTATTGCCCGAGTCCAACCACGCCTTCGCCAACCTGCTCATCGACATCGGCCGCATGCGGCCCACGGTGAAGCTCCAGGAGGGAGTCTTCATCACCGACTTCCCGGGCTACAACCTGCTGGTCCAGTCCGTCAACGGGCGCACCAACGAGATGCGGGGTGTGACCATCTACCAGATGAACGCCGGCGGGCCACCCAACCTCATCCTGGCCAGGCGCGGCTTCCTGACCTACACCCCCGACGGTCGCACGGCCGTGCTCAAACTGAAGGATGGGGAGATCCACGAGATCCCGGCCGACGAGAGCGGCCCACGGAAATACCGGCGCATGGTCTTCAAGACCCATATCATCCACATCCAGGGCGCTGGCGCCATCCTGGAGCGCAGCGTGCGCGATGCACGCGGCGATCGCGAGATGAGCGCGGGCCAACTCTCGCAGGAGCGGCAACAGGTGATCGCGCAGGACCAGCGTTCGACCGCCCAGCACCTGGAGCACCTCGCCACCTACGGGCTCACCGCCCGCGACCTGGAGACCCTGATCCCCACCGGGCTCTCGTGGGAGGCGCGGATGGCCACGACCCTGCGGGCGCTGTCCGGTGGCAGCCCGGCGCTCGAGCGCGTGCAGCGAGAGAGTCCCCAGGTACGGACCGAGCTGGAGCTCTGGCGGCTGGAGCGCGAGGCGCTCGAGCGGCGGGCGGGCTCGCTCTCGGTCGAGATCCACAAGAAGTTTTCGCTGCCGGCGGCCTGCGTGGTGTTCGTCTTCATCGGGGCGCCGCTCGGCATGCGCGTGCGGCGCGCGGGGCCCGCGGTGGCCTTCGTCTCGGTGGCGTTCTTCCTCTTCTACTATCTTTGTCTGGTCGGTGGCGAGGAGCTGGCCAACCGGCTGCTGCTGCCACCCTGGCTGGCCATGTGGCTCCCGAACCTGGTGCTCGGGACCTGGGGCCTGATGGCTACCCTGCGCGCGATCGAGATCTGGCGACCCCGGGCCCTCGGGGTGACCCCCTGGGGCCGCGGACGCGAGGGCTCCCGGGACGCGCGGCCCATGGGACCATCCGCAGGAGGACCACCCGCGTGAGGATCCTCGATCGCTACTTGCTCCGGGAGTTCGCCGGCTACCTTGCCCTCGGGCTCGTCGGCATCCTCGCCATCTTCGTGGTGGTGGACGTGTTCGAGAAGATCGACGTGTTCTTTGACCACCATGCCGCATTCTCGCTGATCGGGCGCTACTACCTCTACCGTCTGCCCGAGTGGCTGGTGCAGGTGCTGCCCATCGCCCTCCTGATGGCCACCTTCCTCGCGCTCGGCCAGCTCAACAAGTTCGGCGAGCTGACCGCGATGCGCACCTCCGGGCGCTCGCTGTTCGGCATCCTCGCGCCGGTGCTGGCGGTGTCTGTCGCCTCCACGCTGTTCTCCCTCGGCCTGAGCGAATCTGTCGTGCCGGAGACGAACCGGCAGCGGGACGTGATCTACGACCAGGAGATCCAGGGCATGCGGCACCACCAGGTGACCGAGCGGGCCGACGTCACCTACCTCGGCGAGGGCGGCCGCATCTTCTACATGCGGCTGTACCTGGTGGGCGAGCAGCGCATGCACGAGGTCTCGCTGCAGGAGTTCCGCGGCGGCGCCCTGGTGCGACGCATCGACGCCGCCGAGGCCAGTTGGGAGGGGACGCGCTGGGTGTTCTCCTCGGGCTTTCTGCGCGAGTTCTCGGGTAACCGGGAGCAGGTGAAGGCCTTCGACCGCATGGCGGTGAACGGGATCGGCGAGCAGCCCGCGGACTTCGCCAAGGAGAGCCGCAACCCGGGCGAGATGAACTTCTTCGAGCTCTGGTCCTACGTGCAGAAACTGCGCGCCAGCGGCGCACGCGTGGCGAACTACCTGGTGGACCTGCAGGTGAAGCTGGCCTTCCCGCTCGTCAACCTGATCGTGGTGCTGATCGGCGCGCCGGTGGCCACGCGCCTGCGCATGCAGAGCGCCGCACTCGGCTTCGGGCTCTCGATCATCATTTCCTTCTGCTACTACGCCCTGCTGCGCACCGGGCAGGCCCTGGGTCACGCCGGCGCGCTGAATCCGTACCTGGCGGGCTGGCTGGGGGACCTGGTCTTCGGCGCGGTGGGTGCGGTCATGATGGCGCGCGCCCAGAGACGATAGGCGCGGAGGGCGGGCGGAACGCCTGCCGCCCACCCGGCCCCGCCCCCTGGCTCAGACTTCGAACGCCTGCGAGATCGTATCGAGCCCCGCGCAGAACTCCACGTCGCGCGCGAACTCCGGTCCCAGCGAGCGCAGGTAGCGGCCGTGCGAGGCGCCCTGCACCAGCGCGCGCACGTCGGCCGCGTCGCGCGGGGCGATACGGCGCGCGAACGCCGCCGCGGCGCCCGCGACGCGCGCACCGCGCGCGGCCAGTCGTTCCACCAGCCAGCCGGCGAAAGCCGCGTCCTCGAGCGCCGGGCCGCCCAGCTTGCCCGAGCACACGACGGTGACCACCTCATCCGCGGCGATCGCCGCGAGCACCGCGTTCGCGTTGACGAAGGCGCCGAGTACGCGCCGCCGCGCGCGGCCCGCGGCGAGCAGCGCCCGCGAGCCGTTGGTGGAGGCGAAGATCAGCGTGCGCCCGCCCACGGTCTCGAAGCCGTACTCGAAGGGCGAGTTGCCGAGGTCGAAGCCGGCGATCCGCCGCCCGTCGCGCTCCCCGCACAGCAGGGCGCCGCGGTGGCGGGCACGGAGCGCCAGGGCCTCCTCGGGCGTGCCCGCGGCGAGGACGGCGCGCGCGCCGTGCAGTCGCGCCTGCGTGAGGACGCTGGTGGCGCGCAGCACGTCCACCACCACGGCGGTGGCCCGCGGGGGCACGGTCCCGCCCCCGGGAGTCAGCAGGACGGAGACCTGCGCCGGCACGGGGGGGCTAGGAGGCCGTGGCGGCAACTCCGGCCGTCGCGGGTTTCGGCCCCAGCAACCGCTCGACGAAGTGGGTGTCGAGATCGCCCCGCTGGAAGGCGGGGTCACGGACCGCGAGCAGGTGGAAGGGGATCGTGGTCTTGATGCCCTCCACGATCAATTCCTCGAGCGCGATCTCCATGCGGCGCAGCGCCTCGGGCCGGTCCTTCCCGCGCGCGATGAGCTTGCCGATCATCGAGTCGTAGTAGGGTGGCACGGTGTAGCCCGTGTAGACGTGGCTGTCCATGCGCAGGCCGGGCCCGCCGGGCCGGTAGAAGTAGGTGATCGCACCCGGGCTCGGGCGGAAGCCGTGTTCGTGGTCCTCGGCGTTGATGCGGCACTCGAAGGCGTGCCCCTCCCAGCGCACGTCCTCCTGCCGGACCGAGAGTCTCCCGCCGGCCGCCACCAGGATCTGCTCCTTCACCAGATCCAGCCCGGTCACTTCCTCGGTGACCGGGTGCTCGACCTGGATGCGCGTGTTCATCTCCATGAAATAAAAGGAGCCGTCCTGGTCGAACAGGAACTCCATGGTGCCCGCGCCCCGGTAGCCGATGGACTGCGCGCCGCGCACCGCCAGCGCACCGATCCGGCAACGCTGCTCCTCCGTCAGGAGCGGGCTGGGTGCTTCCTCGATGAGCTTCTGATGGTTCCGCTGCACCGAGCACTCGCGCTCGCCCAGGTGGACCAGATTGCCGTGGGTGTCGCCGAACAACTGGAACTCGATGTGGCGCGGCCGGGCGATGTACTTCTCCAGGTAGACCACGTTGTTGCTGAAGGCCGCACCCGCCTCGGCCTGCGCGACGCCGAAGCCGAGGCGCAACTGCTTCTCGTCCCAGGCCACGCGCATGCCCCGCCCACCGCCACCCGCCGCCGCCTTGATGATGACCGGGAAGCCGATGCCGCGCGCCAGGGATATCGCCTCGTCCACGCCGGGGACCGCGCCCTCGCTGCCCGGCACGATCGGCAGGCCGGCGTCCTTCATGGTGCGGCGCGCCTCGATCTTATCGCCCATGCGGCGGATCATCTCGGCGGTCGGGCCGATGAAGGTGAATCCGCAGGACTCGCAGACCTCGGCGAAGTGCGCGTTCTCGGCGAGGAAGCCGTAGCCCGGATGGATGGCGTCGGCGCCCGCGATCTCGGCGGCCGAGATCAGACGCGCGATGTGGTTGTAGGACTGCACCGGCGGGGGCGGCCCGATGCACACCGACTCGTCCGCCAGCCGCACGTGCAGGCTGTCGCGGTCGGCCGTGCTGAAGACCGCCACGGTCGAGATCCGCAGTTCGCGGCAGGCGCGGATGATGCGCAGCGCGATCTCCCCCCGATTCGCCACCAGGACCTTGCGGAACATCAGTTCAGGAAGCCCTCGTTGGGTGGGACGGCCACGGCTTTGCGCGGAGCGCCGTCGCTGGCGGGGGCCCCCCCAGCCGGCGGCGCCCCGGCCGGGGGCACGGTCCCCTGGACCGGCTGCCAGGTTCGGTCGGAGGAAGCGTCGATGCCCTTGAGCTTGAGCGCCAACTCGTTCGGGTTGTTGGCATTCTTCAGCGCCTCTTCCTCCGTGACCAGGCCCTCGCGCAGCAGGCCCATGATGGACTGGTCGAAGGTCTGCATCCCGTACTGGGTCATGCCCTCGGCGATCAGGGCACGCAGCAGCGGGGTCTTCTCCGGGTTCATGATGTACTCGCGCACCGTCGGCGTGCCGGTCATGACCTCGATCGCCGGCACGCGGCCGGCGCCATCGCGCCGCGGGATGAGGCGCTGGGAGATCACCGCCCGCAGGTTCGAGGCCATGGACAGGCGCAACTCGTCGTGCTGGTGCGGCGGGTAGAAGGAGATGATCCGCTGCAGCGTCTGCACGACGTCCGTGGTGTGCAGGGTCGAGAGCACCAGGTGCCCGGTGTCCGCCGCCATCAGCGTGGTGCTCATCGTCTCCAGATCGCGGATCTCGCCCACCAGGATGATGTCCGGGTCCTGGCGAAGCACGTACTTGAGGCCGTCGTGGAACGAGCGCGTGTCCAGGCCCACCTCGCGCTGGTGGATGAAGGACAGGCGGTCGCGGTGCAGGAACTCGATCGGGTCCTCGATGGTGATGATGTTGCGCGTCGTGACCCGGTTGACGGCATCGATCATGGCCGCCAGCGTCGTGGACTTGCCGGAGCCGGTGCGCCCGGTGACCAGCACCAGCCCGCGCGGCGAGAATGCCAGCTCGCGCACGATCGGGGGCAGGGTCAGATCCTCGATGCTCGGCACCTCGACCGGCACGTGACGCAGCGCCAGGGCGGGCGTGCCGCGCTGCATGAAACAGTTGGCGCGGAAGCGGGCCAGGCCCGAGACGCCGAAGGCGAAGTCGATCTCGCTGTGGGTGGAGAAATAGAGGCGCTGCTCGTCGTTGAGCAACTGGTCCACCACGTCGCGCAGCTCGGGCGCCGACGGCGAGCTCTCCTCGAGGGTATAGAGAACACCGTCCACGCGCACCACAGGCGCGGTCCCGGCCTTGAGGTGCAGGTCGCTGGCGCGGGCCGCGATCATCTTCTCGAGTACGGTGCGGATGTTCATGAACAGTACCCTTCGTACGCCCGGTCCGGGCTCACGCGGGCTCGATCAGGAACAACTTCTGCCCGAACTCGACCGGCTGGGCGTTCTCGACCAGGATCTTCACGACCCGTCCCCGGTGCTCGGATTCGATCTCGTTCATGAGCTTCATGGCCTCGATGATGCAGACCGTCTGCCCCACCTCGACCAGGTCGCCCGACTCGACGTACGGATCCGCGTCCGGGGCCGGAGCCCGGTAGAAGGTCCCGACCATGGGAGACGTGATTGCGACGAGGTTCTCGGTCACCTGCGGGGCGGATGACGCCGTCCCTGCCGCGGCTGCCGCTGGCCTCTCCACCGCGGGAGCGAAAGCCCCCGCCGGGTAGAGGCCCGCGCTCGCCGGGGCGTGAGACTGGGCGGCGATGCGGACCGTCCGGTCCCCGGAGCTGACCTCGAGTTCGCCGATGCCGGTGCGCTGCACGAGGCGGATGAGCCGGCGGACCTCAGCCAGCCCCGCCGCGCCGAGCAAGGCACCACCGGCGTTATCGGTCCCCGGAGGTGCCGGCTTCAGGGCTTTGTCCGTGGGCCGCAGGACGATCGTCTTCGGCTTGCCGCGCTTACGGTTAAGCTTGGTCACGGGAGAGGACTCCCACCAGCCCGCGCAGTGCCAGTTCGTAGCCCGCCGGGCCGAAACCCAGGACTACCCCGATGGCGGCCCCGGAGATCAGCGAAATGTGCCTGAACGTCTCGCGTGCATGGGGGTTGCTCAGGTGCACCTCGACCACGGGAATCCCGGCGGCCAGCACAGCGTCCCTGAGGGCCACGCTCGAGTGGGTCAGCCCGCCCGGGTTGAGGAGAACCCCGTCCGCGCTGCCCTTCGCCGAGTGAAGTGCGTCGATCAGCACACCCTCGTGGTTGGTCTGCCGGCACTCGACCTCGCACCCCAGATGGAGGGCGAGGGCCTCGAGGAGGCCGTGGATGTCGTCCAGGGTCGCCCGGCCATAGACGGCCGGTTCCCGGGCCCCCAGTGCGTTGAGGTTCGGTCCGTGCAGGACGAGGATTCGCTTCACCTTGGCGCTCATCCCACGGCTCCGGCCTCCAGCAGGGCGGCACGCACCAGCCGCCCGGAAATCAGGCGCGGGACGCTAGCATGGCCTATTCGGGGCGTCAATACCCACCGGATCGTCTCCGCCGAGCGCTTCTTGTCACACCGCATGGCCTCGAGCAGGCGCCCCACGGGGACCGGAGGCAGCTTCCAGGGCAGGCCGAAGAGGTCCAGCAACACCTCCAGACGGGTCCGGTCCTCCAGGGGCAGCCCTGCCTGGCGCGCCGAGAGCGCCGTGGCCACCCGCAGCCCTAGGGCCACCGCTTCGCCATGCAACAGAACGCGATAACCGGTCACGAGCTCGAGCGCGTGGCCGGTCGTGTGTCCCAGATTGAGCGCGGCGCGCGGCCCCCCCTCGCGTTCTCGCTCGTCGTCAAGCACGACGCGGGCCTTGGCTCGGATCGAGCGAGCCACGGCCCCGGCGAGGGCCTGCGGCTCGCCGGCCGCGAGCGCGTCGGCATGTCGCTCGAGCCAGGCGAAGAGCCGCTCGTCCGCTGCAAGCCCCAACTTCACGACCTCGGCGAGCCCTGCCCGGCGTTGGCGGACGGACAACGTTCCCAGGACGTCCGGGTCCACAAGCACACCCGCCGGCTGGTGGAAGGCCCCCGCCAGGTTCTTCCCGGCCGCCAGGTTCACCGCGGTCTTGCCCCCCACGCCGCTGTCCGCCTGCGCCAGGAGAGAAGTCGGCACATCCACCCACGGCACGCCCCTCAGGTACGTGGCAGCGAGGAAGCCAGCGAGGTCGCCCGTTACACCGCCGCCCAGGGCGACCACCGCGCCACGCCGGTCGAGATCCAGGGCCGCGCAGCGTTCCCACAGCCAGGCGAGGCGCCGGGGGCTCTTCGAGCGCTCGCCCGGAGGCACGCGCACCAGGTCGGCGGCGCAGCCCGCGGCCCGTAGCGAGCGCTGGGCCCGCGCGCCGTAGAGCCGCGCCACTCGAGAATCGCTCACCACCACGACGTGCCGGGCCCCGGTGACCGCGCGCACGAAAGCACCGAGCCCGTCGAGGCCACCGCGCGCGATGCGCACCCGCGCGCGAACGCGGGTGGCGGGATAGCGCAGCAGCAGATCGGCCATGCGAGGCAGTATAGGGCTCCCCGTGGCGGGGCGCGAAGGCCCGCCCTGGCGTGCCGGGGAGCGGCTGCCAGGGCCGCCGCCATTCCTCAGCGCCGGGGGCCGCCGCCCGAGGCAGGCGCCGGACTCGACGCCGGGGCCCAGCGCAAACCGCCCAGCGCCCACGCAGGCAGCGAGTCGCGCGATTCCGCCAGGCTCACGCGGCCGGAGCGCCGCTCATCGCCATGGACCCACACCAGCGCCACGGTCGTCCCCGGCGGCGTCTCGGCCACCCAGCGGGCCAGTTGCTCCGGGTACTCGACCCGCTCGCTCTCGAAACCCACGATGAGATCCCGGGCGCCGAGCCCCACGCGCGCCGCCGGGCCACCTGCCTGCACGCTCTCGACCCGGGCGCCGAGTCCCACGTCTGCGTTGTCGAGCTCGCTTCGCACCACCTCCGCCCGCGTGCTCACGCCCAGGTAGCCGTGGGGCACGCGCCCGTCGCGCTTGAGGCTCTCGTAGACGGGCCACGCCTGCTGGATGGGCATGACGAAGCTCATGCCGCTCGGGCGACGGTCGACGCCCCCGCCCGTGCCGGGGTCGGGCGAGCCCAATTCCCCCTGCACGATGCCCACCAGCTCGCCCCGGGTGTCGAGCGCCGCTCCGCCGCTGTTGCCGGGGTAGACGATGTTGGTGAGCTGCAGGAGCGAGGTGCGCGGCTCCCGGTAGACGTACTCGACCGTGCCGACCGACTGCGTGGACTGCGCCCGGTACGAGGTTCCCACCGCGATCACCCGGTCGCCGAGTTGAGCGGGGCGCACGGCGGGTCGCAGCCACGGGAGCCGCAGGTCCGGCACACGGAGCAGGGCCACGTTGAAGACGAGATCCATGCCCGCCGGCTGCGCCTCGACCTGGAAACCATTGGAAGTACGCACGAAGATGCGCTCGGCGCCCAGCACGACGCTCGCGGTGGTGAGGATGACACTCTCCTCCACCGCCACGCCCGAGCCGACCCGGGTGCGCACGCGGCTCGTGGGGCGCCCGGCGTCGGGTTTGGCGCGGGGCTCCGTGCGCTGGGCGAAGACCGTGACGAGGCTGTGCCCGGCCCGATTCGCGATCTCATCCACGTTCACCGGCGACGAGGATGGCGCACCCTGGGGGCGGGCAGCCGGAGCGAGGAGCAACACGAAAACCCCGGCCAGCCAGGCCGCCCGGCGCGCCGCGCGATGGCCCTGCGTCCTCATCCCGGCAGATGCCTTCTTCTAGAAGGTGATGATCGCTTGCCGTCCCTCGGCATCAGGCCGCCTGTCCACCGTGGCGCGGCCGCGATGCAGTTTGACTGGGTCGAGGATGAACTCGACGTTCTTGTCGGGGTCGAACAGGCTCTCGGGGTTCCCCCCGGGAGCCTCCGGGCGGCGCTCCCCCGGCATCGCCCTGGAGTTCGGCACGAGAACGGGCTCCCGCGGCCCCTCGATCGCGAACATCTGGGGAGGCTGGTCCGCTGCCGGGGCTCTCCACTGGAGGCGGGACCCGACGAGCACGAGTGCGACCACGAGTACGGCACCCGCGGCCGCCGCGGCGACGGGCACCCAGCGCGCGCCAGCCTCGCGGACGACATCCGGCGCGGTCGTGGCGCGGCGCGCGCGTGCCAGCACCCGGTCCATGAGATCGGCCGATGCCTCGATCCTGGGCAGCGCGGCCGTCAACTCGAGGGCGAGAGAGAACTCGTCGTACTCCGCCCGGCACCGCGGGCACGACGTGAGGTGGCCCTCGAGACCGTCCCGCTCGGCCTGCGTGAGCTCGTCATCCCAGCAGGCCCCGAAGAGGCGCCGGGCCCGGTCGCAGATCATGAGTCTCCTGCTTTCGCGAGTAGCGGTTGGAGCTTGCGCTTGAGCATGCCCCGGGCGCGGTTGATGCGCGAGCGCACTGTCCCGCCCGGGAGGCCGAGCACCTGTGCAATCTCCTCGTAAGGCAGACCCTCGATGTCCCGCAGGACCAGGGCCAGCCGGTACTTCTCCGGTACCGTCGCGATCGCCCGCCCCACGGCGGCCTGGAGTTGCTCCCGTTCGAGCGTCGTCTCCCGGCTCTCCGTCGAATCCGCGAGTTGGATCACGCGGTCCTTCAGCGTCTCTTCCAGCGCGTCCAGGCTGAACCAGTTGCGCCTGCGGACCCGCCGCCGGATCTCGTTCTTCGCGAGGTTGGCGGCGATCGTGAAGAGCCAGGTCGAGAACTTCGACCCGTGCCGGTAGTTTCGGCGGTGCACGAACACCCGCACGAAGACTTCCTGCGCCAAGTCGTCGGCGCATTCCCGATCGTTCAGAACCCGGCTCACCAGATTGGTGACCCGGCCCTGAAAACGGCGCACAAGCTCGGGGAACGCCTTTTGATCGTCCACTGCCACCCGGTCCATGAGATCCTCGTCCGAGAGGCTCAAGATCGGGGGCGCCGATGCGTCGCGGTCAGTCGGCAACTGGCTCCTCACCCATCGTTCCTACCCCGCCCAGGGAATGGGGTTCCATGTGGTCAGCGCAACTCCGACAACTTGGCCCGGACCCTGGCATTGCCCTGGTCCTGGCCCAGGCTCCGCCTATACTGCTCCCTCGCCAAGTCGATGAGGCTCAATCCCTTGTAGACGTCTCCCAGATGCTCCCTGACCACCGGATCTCCGTTGGTCAGCTCGACCGCCCGCTCGAGGTCCCGGCGTGCCTCGGTGAGCCGGCCAAGCCGATAGTAGACCCAACCCATCGAGTCCAGGTAGGCGCCGTTGTCCGGCTCCTGCGCCAATGCCCTGCGCACCAGGTCCTCGGCTTCGGTCAGATTGCGGCCGTGATCGGCGAAGAGATAGCCCAGAGTGTTGAGCGCCGCGCTGTTGTCGGGCTCGCGGGCGAGCACGTCGCGAACCGCGCTCACCGCGCCATCCACGTCGCCCAGCCGTTCACGGCAATAAGCCAGCTGCAACCCCGCCCGGACCGGAGCGCGACCGTGGTGCGCCAGATCCGCCCACACGGATTCGGCCGCGACGAATCGGCCAAGCGCCTGCAGCAGCCCCCCCAGCACGAAACGGGGCACCAGCGAGTCCGGGGCCAGCTCGACGGCGCGCCGCGCGGCCGCTTCGGCCCCGACCGAATCAGCCGTCTCCAAGCGGATCTGGGCCAGGAGCATCGGGCCGCGATAGTCCACGGCGTGGCTCCGGGCCCAGTCCTCGGCCCGCACCACGGCCTCACGTTCGCGCCCCCGCCGCGCCAGGATGCCGGCCGCCCGCGCCACGCGAGCCGGGTCGGCGGGATCGGCCCCGATCAACTGGTCGAACAGTTCGTCGGCCCGCGCCACATGGCCGAGGCGCAGCGCCAGATCGGCCTCGGCACCGATCGCGTCCGGGTCGTCGGGCTGCGCCCGCCGCACGATCCCGGCCTCCTCGTAAGCCTCCGCATGCCTCCCCGCGTCCGCGAGCAGGTTCACCAGCCGCCGGCGCGTGGCCTGGTCCCCCGGGTGGACCTCCAGATGCTGGCGATAGAGCCCCATGGCTTCGGCGGGGTGCCCGAGGCCATCCTGGATCCAGCCGCCGAGGAACAGCGAGCCCGGGCGCACCGGATTGAGGGCCATGGCCTCGGCCAGCACCGAGTCGGCGGTCTCGAAGTGGCCCAGCCGGGCCTCGACCGCGGCCAACTGGAACCAGGCCTCGCCATCACCGTCGTCGAGTTCGACGGCGCGGCGCCAGCCCGTGGCCATCAACTCGACCTGATCGAGCAACTCGGCGACGCGGGCCAGCGTCGTCCAGTAGTCCGCCTGCTGCGAATCGGCCGCCACGGCCGCCTGGAGCGCCTCCAGCGACTCCCGCGGCCGTCCCAGGCTGAACAGCGCACTGCCCTGGAGCCAGAGGGCGCGCGCATTGCCAGGGTCGTGCTCCAGCACGCGCCCGGCGTATTCGAGCGAGCGCTGCGACTCACCGAGCCGGGCAGCAAGCTCGCTCACCCGGAGTTCGATCCCCGGGCGCCCCGGGTCCAGGCGCAGGGCTTGCAGGTACTCCTCGAGCGCGTCCACTCCCACCCCGCGCTCTTCCAGGAGCCGCCCGGAGAGGTAGCGGCTGACCGCCGCGGGGTCGCCCGGTGCGGGGGCCCCTGCACCGGGCATGGCAGCGCCAGGTCCGCGGACGGCAGGGGGCTCGGCCGCCCTTGAGGGCAGTCCCGCCGTCGCGGTCGCGAGGAGGATGAGGCTGAGGACGCGCGCGACGGAAACCATCACCCATAGAGCCTAGCACGCGCCGCGCGACAGCGGCCAGCGTGCCCTCCCCGGCCCTGCGGTTTGCGCGGCGGAAGGCCCACGCGCATCATGGGACCCCGTGAGCGCGAACGACTCCATCCCACCGGATCCGGCGGACGCCACCGCGAGCCAGCCGCTGGCCCGCATCCTCGTCGTGGACGACGACCTGAGCGTGGCGCAGGTCATCGCGCGCATGGCCGAGGAACTCGGTCACGCGACCGCCATCGCCGGCAGCGTGGACGAGGCCCTCGGCCGGCTCGCCCGGGCTTCCTTCGATGTCGTCCTCACGGACCTCAGCATGCCCGGGCGAAGCGGACTCGACCTGCTCAAGCACGTGCAGGCGGAGAGCCCCGAGATCCCGGTCGTGCTCATCACCGGCAAGGGCGCCATCGACACTGCCATGGAGGCGATCAAGGGCGGCGCCTACGACTACCTCGCCAAGCCGCCCCAGCTCGAGATGCTGGGCGCCCTCCTGCGCCGCGCGATCGAGAAGAAGCGCATGGCGGAAGAGGTGAAACACCTGCAGCGCGAGGTCAGCAAGCGCGCGCCGGCCGGGGAGATCATCGGCGCGTCGCCGCAGATGCTCGAGGTATACAAGACCCTGCAACGCGTGGCCCCGAGCCGCACCAGCGTGCTAATCCTGGGCGAGAGCGGCACCGGCAAGGAACTGGTGGCGCGGAAGCTCCACGAGCGCAGTCCGCGGCGCGCAGAGCGCTTCGTCGCGGTGAACGTCTCGGCCATCCCCGAGGGCCTGCTGGAGAGCGAGATGTTCGGCCACGTGCGCGGCGCGTTCACGGGCGCCATGACCGCCCGGCGGGGGCTCTTCGATGAGGCGCACCGCGGCACGCTGTTCCTCGACGAGATCGGCGATCTCTCGCCGCCACTGCAGGCCAAGCTCCTGCGGGTGGTCCAGGAGCATCGCCTCAAGCCCGTGGGCGGGAACGAAGAGCACGAGGTGGACGTGCGCCTCGTGGGCGCCACGCACCGCGACCTCGACGACATGGTGCAGCGCGGGCTGTTCCGCGAGGACCTCTACTACCGGATGAACGTGGTCTCGATCTCCCTGCCGCCGTTGCGGGAGCGCGGGGCGCAGGATATCGAGATGCTGGTCGGGCACTTCCTCCGGGAGTACGAGCAGGAGACCGGGAAGACGCCGCCCGGCGTGTCGCCCGAGGCCTTCGGGTTGCTCAAAACCTATGCCTGGCCTGGCAACGTGCGCGAGCTGGAGAACGTGGTGGAGCGGGCGGTGCTCATGTCCACGCACGGATTCATCACGCCGGAGGCCCTCCCACCCAGGCTTCACGGCGTACCCCAGGCCGAGGTGGTCCTCACCCCGGAGTCAGGCTTTCCCCCCCTGAACGCCATGATCGAGCGCTACGTCGAGCGGGTCCTCGAGTACGTGAAGGGCAACAGGACCAGGGCAGCCCAGATCCTGGGAATCTCGCGCCGGACGCTTCACCGGATGGCAGCCCGGCGGCGGCTCTCCGGGGATTCAGAGTAGGACGTTCTGTCCCGAACCGCCTCACTCTGACCCACTTCTGGAAACAACTCACGGGCTTTTCATTACGTCACTCGAACAGAATGGCGCGACATCCTGTCCCGTCCTTCGTCGCTTCGATTCGTGTGACCAGGACCACCAATACGACACGAGAAGCCAGCGAATCATTTGTCGAAGAACAAGATACGGTCTTCGCGCTCAGGGATTCTGATCATGGCATCCGTGATGCAATACGATGTGCACAACAGCTTGATTCGGTTTCTGTCGTCACCGCATGAGGGACACGGAAGATCCGAGGGGCCTGTCTTGAATGTGCGTGGCGACAGTCTTGAAGCGAGGGGCGCGAGCCCCTCGCTTCCAAAGTAACCAGAGCGCCGGGACTGGCTGGCTCCCCACGTCCCCCGGGGAGCGGCCGGACCCCACGGTCTTCCAGCACGGAAGATCGTCCCGGCGCCAGCAACGCAGACGGGCGGCGAGAGTCCTCGCCGCCCGTCTGCGTTTTCGGTTGGTCCGTCAGCGGCGGCGCGCGCGGCGGCGCCCGTAACGCGGTTCAGCCGCCGGTCCACCCTCCGACGGCGTCAGCGCCGGACCTGGCGCTTCGTCCTCGGCCACGGCTTCGTCCTGCGGCTCGGCCCCGGGCTCGTCCTCGAAGCGATCGGTTGCGGGCTCCTCCTGGCGGACATCGGCTGGCTCCCAGGATGGCGCAGGGTCCTCCTCGATCCAGGGCTCGTCCACGAACTCGGGGGATTCCCCTGCGACCACCGGCTCCCCGGCAGCACCAATGCCAATAGGA
>Ga0315273_10002250_pt1 | contig 22649 bp, 18 predicted proteins | sample YL17G02_0_MG_FD_205753 | JGI IMG/M metagenome (GOLD analysis project Ga0315273, IMG submission 205753) | Sediment microbial communities from Yellowstone Lake, YNP, Wyoming, USA - YL17G02_0 | ecosystem: Environmental > Aquatic > Freshwater > Lake > Sediment | place: USA: Wyoming | collected...
GGGCTCACCGCGTCGTCGGGCTGGACGGCGCTCCTGCCCGGGTTCCTCCTCCTCGGCGCCGGTGTCGGCCTCGTCAACCCCCCGCTCGCCTCCGCGGCGGTCGGGGTCGTGCCTCCTCGGAGCACCGGGATGGGATCGGGCGCGAACAGCACGTTCAGGCAGGTCGGGATCGCGACGGGGATCGCCGCGCTCGGCGCTGCGTTCGAGCACCACCTCACCGCGACGCTCGGCTCCGCAGGACACGGTGTCGCGTCCGGTGTCGTCCCGCCCGCGCTCCGCGAGCAGGCGACGGCGGCCTTCGTGAGCGGGATGAACGAGCTCTTCCTGATCTCCGCGGCGATCGCCGCGGTCGGGGCCGTTTCGAGCCTCTTCCTCATCCGCCAACGCGACCTTCACGTTCGCGGCTGAGGGCTCCGATACATTGAGTGCATGGCGATCACCCGCGCGATCACGCTGAAGACCGAGATTCCCGGCCCGAAATCCCGGGCGATCCTCCGGCGCAAGGCGCGCGTCGTCGCGGAGCCGCTCGCGATCTACCTCCCCGTCGTCGCCGCCGAGGCGCGGGGCTCGATCGTCACCGACGTGGACGGGAACACGTTCATCGACTTCACGGGTGGCGTCGGCGTGCAGAACGTCGGCCACTGCCACCCGCACGTCGTCCAGGCCGTGCAGGAGCAGGCGGCCCGCTTCATGCACACCGATTTCACGGTGATCCCGTACGAGGGCTACGTCGAGCTGGCAGAGCGGCTGCTCGCCGTGTCCCCGTTCCGGAGCCCGGCGAAGGCGGCCTTCTTCAACGCGGGCACCGAGGCGGTCGAGAACGCGGTCAAGTTCGCGCGCGCCTACACGCGCCGCTCCGCCGTCGTCTGCTTCGAGGGCGCGTTCCACGGGCGGACGCTGCTGTCGCTGACGATGACCTCGAAGACGCACCCCTACAAGGCGGGTCTCGGCCCCTTCGCGCCGGAGGTCTACCGCCTCCCGTTCCCGAACGCCTACCGCGGCCCGAGCGCGCGCGAGGCGCTCGACGCGCTCGAGCGCTCGCTCACGACGGCCGTCCCGGCAGAGCACATCGCCTGCGTCGTGATCGAGCCGCAGCTCGGCGAGGGCGGCTTCGTGCCCGCGCCGCAGGAGTACATGGACGGCCTGCGCCGCTTCTGCGACCGGCACGGGATCGTGCTCGTCGTCGACGAGGTGCAGACCGGCTTCGGCCGCACCGGGAAGATGTTCGCGATCGAGCACTACGGGATCGAGCCGGACCTGATCACCGTGGCGAAGTCGATCGCCGCCGGGCTGCCGCTCTCGGGCGTGCTCGGCAAGGCGGAGATCATGGACGCGCCGCCCGACTCGGCGGTCGGCGGCACCTACATCGGCAACCCGGTAGCGCTCGCGGCCGCGCTCGCCGTCCTCGACGTGTTCGAGGAGGAGGGGCTCGTCGAGCGCGCCGTGGAGATCGGCGAGACGATGCGCCAGCGGATGCACGAGTGGCAGGCCCGCTTCGGCGCGATCGGCGACGTGCGCGGCCTCGGCGCGATGCTCGCACTCGAGCTCGTCCGCGACCCGGTCACGAAGGAGCCCGCGCCCGAGCTCGCGGTCGCCGTGATCGAGGAGGCGCTCGAGCGCGGCCTGCTGCTGCTCAAGGCCGGGGTGTACGGGAACTGCATCCGCGTGCTCTGCCCGCTGACGATCTCGGACGCGGAGCTCGCCGAGGCGCTCGACGTCTGGGAGCAGGCGCTCGAGGCTGCCTTCTCTGCGTAGCGCAAGAGGGGTATAGTCGCCCGATGGCGCTCCGCCGGGACGCAAAGACGAAGGCGATCGCGAAGGTGCCGCTCTTCGCGCGCTGCTCGAAGCGCGAGCTGGCCCTCGTTGCGGGGATCGCGGATGAGCTCGACCTGCCGGCCGGCAAGGTGCTGACCCGGGAGGGGGCGGTGGGGCGGGAGTTCTTCGTCCTCCTCGAGGGCAGCGCCGAGGTGCGCACCGGCGACCGCAAGCGCGCCGTGCTCGGCCCCGGGGAGTTCCTCGGCGAGATCGCGCTCGTCTCCAGCCGCCCGCGCACCGCCACGGTGACGGCGGCCACGCCCGTGTACGTGCTCGTGATCCGGGACAAGGAGTTCCGCGCCCTGCTCCAGCGCGTGCCGTCGATCCAGGTGAAGGTGCTCGAGGCGCTCGCCGACCGGCTCGCCGCGGACGCGCTCTAGTACTCGAGCCGCGAGCGGCGCTCGTGCCGCTCGAGGGCCAGCTCGATCAGGCGGTCGAGCAGCGCGCGGTAGCCGATCCCCGAGGCCTCGAACAGGCGCGCGTAGACGCTCGTCTCGGTGAAGCCGGGAATCGTGTTCAGCTCCGAGACGACCACCTCGCCGTCGGTGCGGACGAAGAAGTCCACGCGCGCCATCCCCTCGCACTCGGTGGCGACGAACGCCTCGACCGCGAGCTCCTGCGCCCGCGCCGCCTGCTCGTCGGTGATCCGGGCGGGGACGATCAGCTCCGAGCCCCCCTCGTCGTACTTGGCCGAGTAGTCGTACCACTCCGCGTGCGCCACGATCTCGCCGGGGACGGAGGCGATCGGCTCGCGGTTGCCGAGCACGCCGACCTCGACCTCCTGCCCCGCCACGAACTCCTCGACGAGCACCTTGTCGTCGTGGCGGCGCGCGAGCGCGACCCCCGCCTCGAGCTCGGCCTCGTCGTGGGCCTTCGAGATCCCGACCGAGGACCCGAGCCGTGCGGGCTTGACGAAGACGGGAAAGCCGAACGGGTTCGCGACGGGGTCGCCGTCGCGCAGCGTGATGTTGCGCGGGACGGGAATCCCGCGATCGCGCAGCACCGCCTTGAACAGGTCCTTGTCCATGCAGAGGGCCGAGGCGGCGACGCCCGGGCCGGCGTACGGCAGCCCGGCCAGCTCGAGCAGGCCCTGCACGGTGCCGTCCTCGCCGAAGGGCCCGTGCAGGATCGGCAGCACGACGTCCACGGCGCCGAGCGAGGCGGGCGGATGGGCCGACGGGACCGGCAGCGTCTCCGCGACGGTCTCGGCCTCGCCTCCGCGGCCGAGCTCCCAGCGGCCGTCCCGGCCGATCGCGACCGTCTGCACGTCGTAGCGCTCGGGGTCGAGCGCGGCCAGCACCGAGCGCGCCGACGCGAGGGAGATCTCGTGCTCGCTGGAGCGGCCGCCGGCGAGGATCGCGACGCGGATCCGGGTCATGGGCCGAGCGTGCCGACGGTGATCGTCACGGTCGAGCCCGGCTTCGCATTGGCGCCGCCGGCGGGGCTCTGGCCGAGCACGATCCCGTCCTGGCCCGGATCGGTGACCGGCTGCTTCACCACCTTGACGACGTAGCCGGCCACCTGCAGGGTCGCGGTCGCAGCCGAGACGTCCAGGCTCGTGACGTCGGGTACCGGGGTCAGCGGAGGCCCGTTCGAGACCGAGAGCGTCACGGTCGAGCCGGTCGGGGCCGCGACGCCGCCGCTCGGGCTCTGCGCGATCACCGTGCCGGCCGGCTGGCCCGAGTCGACATTCCTGCGCGCAACCGCAAATCCCTGCGCCTGGAGTTGCGAGAGCGCCTGGTCGTACTGCTCACCGACGACGAGCGCCACGCCCACCTGGGTCGGCCCCTTCGAGACGTTGATGCGCACGACCGTGCCCGTCACGACCTTGGTGCCGGCCGCCGGCCCCTGCGCGATCACGATGTCGGCCGGCTGGTTCGACGGCACCGCGGCCACCTTCGTCTTCAGGCCGGCGTTTGCGAGCGCCTGGACCGCATCGACCGAGCTCTTGCCGCGAACATCCGGCACCACCACCTTCGGCTTCCCGGTCGAGACGAAGATCGTGACCGTGTTGCCCTTGTCGATCCGGTTCCCGGGCGCGGGATCCTGGTCGTAGACGAAGGTCTCCGGCTGCGTCTCGTTCGGCCGGCGGACGACCCGCGGCGTCAGGCCCCGCTCGCGGATCTTGAAGACCGCGTCGGGCTCGCGCACGCCGACGTAGTTCTCGACCGCGACCGGCTGGGTCGACTTGAGCTGATCCTGGAGCTGGGTGTAGACGTACCACCCGGCCACCGCCGCGGCGCCCACCAGCACGAGGGCGACGAGCCACGGCCAGAGCGACCGGCGCGGGCGCGGCGGCTCGTCGTAGTAGACGGGTGCGCGAGGAGGCTGCCTCCGGCCGCTCTGGAGCGCAGCCATCGTCGCGGTGTCGGCGGCCGACAGCACCATCGTCGCCGCGTCCTCCGTCTCGGACGAGACCGGGAGGCCCTTCGCGGCCCGCTCGAGGTCCGCGTCCATCTCCTCGGCCGACTGGTAGCGGTCGGCGGGGTCCTTGGCGAGCGAGCGCAGCACGATCGCGTCGACCTCGTGGGGGACCTCCGGCTCGAGCGTCGAGGGCGGCTCGGGAACCTGCGAGAGGTGCTTCATCGCGATCTCGACCGGCGTGTCTCCCGAGTAGGGGACGGCTCCGGTGAGCAGCTCGTAGAGCACGATTCCGACGGAGTAGATGTCGGAGGTCTGGTCGACCGGCGCACCCTTCGCCTGCTCCGGCGAGAGGTACTGCGCGGTACCGATGATCGAGCCTGCCTCGGTCATCTGGCTCGCGCCCGCGCGCGCGATCCCGAAGTCGGTCACCTTGAGCCGGCCCTCGGAGTCGACGAGCACGTTGTGCGGCTTGATGTCGCGGTGGACGATCCCGTTCTTGTGCGCGAAGCGCAGCGCGGCGAGGATCTGGCGCGTGTAGTCGATCGCCGTCGTCACCGGCGCCGGTCCCCGCCGCAGGATCAGCTCCTTGAGGGTGCGGCCGTCGAGGTACTCCATCGCGATGTAGTAGGTGCCCTCGGCCTCGCCGCGGTCGTAGATCGAGACGATGTTCGGGTGCGAGAGGCCCGCGGCGTTCGTCGCCTCGCGCCGGAACCGCTCGACGAACTGGGAGTCCTGCGCGTGGCGGTCGTCGAGGATCTTGATCGCGACCTGCCGCCCGAGCTCCTTGTCCTCGGCGAGGTAGACGTTGGCCATTCCGCCCGTGCCGAGCTTGCGCACGATCAGGTAGCGACCGTCGAAGACGGAGTTGAGGAAGGGGTCGGAAACGGCCATGGGAGTGGAGGTTACGGTTTCGAGGCGGAGGGTAGGAGGGCCTGCAGGATCAGCTTCGCGATCGGCGCGGCCGTCGTGCCGCCGTAGCCGGTCTGGTTCTCGAGCACGACCGCGAACGCGACCCGCGGCTTGTCGGCCGGCGCGAAGCCGACGAACCACGTCGTGTTGCGGCCGGCGACCCCGGTCTCGGCCGTGCCGGTCTTCCCGGCGACCTTGATGCCCGGGATCTGGGCGGCGGTGCCGGTGCCGCCGGTGACGGCGAGCTGCATCATCTCGTTCAGCGCCGCGGCGGTCGCGGGCCTGATCGCCCGCCCGAGCTTGTCGGGCTTCGTCCGGTACACCACGGATCCGTTCGGGGCGACGATCCGCTGCACGACGTAGGGGCGCATCACGATCCCGCCGGTACCGACGGTCGCCGCGACCATCGCCATCTGGAGGGGCGTCGCGAGCATCCGCTCCTGGCCGAAGGCGAGCCGCCCCGGATCGACGGCGGTGTCCGGGCGGCGGGGGTCATAGAGCGTCGAATGGCTGTAGAGGCCGCTCGGGGCCCGCTCGTTCAGCGGCGTGTCGAACGGCGGCACGGAGTAGAAGCCGAAGCGCTTCGCGTAGCGGAGGATCGTCCCGGCGCCGATCTTCTTGCCGACGTTGCAGAAGACCGAGTTGACCGAGTGCTGGAAGCCCTGGCGCAGGGTGAGCCTCCCGAACGCCTCCGGCCCGTTCTGGTCTCGGTTGCCCGCGTTGTAGACCGGCTTGCCGTACTCGGTGCAGTAGCCCGGGTCCTCGAAGCTCGAGTCGGGGGTGAACGCGCCCGAGTCGAGCGCGGCCGCCGCGGTGACGATCTTGAAGGTCGAGCCCGGAGTGAACAGGCCCTGGGTGGCGCGGTTCAGGAGCGGCGCCGCGCCGCTGCACCGGGCCTTCGTGAGCCCGATCTTCGTGAAGTTCTGCTCGACGAGGTTCGGGTTGTAGGTCGGGCTCGAGGCCATCACGAGCACGGCGCCCGTACGCGGATTGAGCGCCACCGCCGCGCCGCACTGGCCCTTGAGGGCGTCGAGGGCAACCTGCTGCGCCCTGGCGTTCAGCGTCGTGTACACGTCGTTGCCGGTGACCGTCACGCCGCGCCAGCGGTCGAAGGTCGAGCGGAAGACCGAGCTCAGGTTCCCGTTCGCGCCCGTGAGGTAGTCGTTGAACGAGCGCTCGAGCCCGGCCTGCGAGCGTCGGACCGTCGAATAGCCGACGACGTGAGCCGTCAGCCCGCGCTGCGGATAGACGCGGTAGTAGAGCGTCTTGCCGCCGGCCTTGACGACGCGGTTTCTCGCCAGCACGGTCGTCCCGTCGTTCGCGTAGATCGTGCCGCGCCTGATCGTGAACTGCGCGACGCGCTGGATCTCGTTGTCCTGGCGGTCGGCGAGCCCGGCGGCGGCCCAGGTCTGCCAGTAGGTCGTGGCGACGATGAGTGCGCCGAGCATCACGACGGCGGCGACCGCGACGCGGGTGATGCGGCCGTTCAACTCGGCTCCTGGGCCCGGTTGGAGACGAGCAGGAGGCCCGCGAGCAGGATGAAGTTCGCCACCACGCTCGAGCCGCCGTAGGAGATGAACGGCAGCGTGATCCCGGTCAGCGGGATCACGCGGAGGATCCCGCCGACGATGATGAACGTCTGCAGCGCGAAGCCGAACGTGAGCCCGACCGCGAGCAGCTTCGAGAAGCCGTCCTCGGCGAGCAGCGCGGCGCGGAACCCGCGCAGGCAGAAGAGCATGTAGAGCAGCACCACGGCCGCGCAGCCGACAAGCCCTAGCTCCTGCGCCACCGCCGAGTAGATGAAGTCGGTGTTGAGGTAGGGGATCAGCTGATGGCCGCTCGTCGTCTCGAAGGTCCCCTTGCCGAGCCCGGTGCCGCCGAAGCGGCCGTTGCCGATCGAGAAGGTGGACTGGACGAGCTGGTAGCCGGTGGTGTGCGCCGTGGCCCACGGGTCGAGCCAGATCGAGACGCGCTCGCGCACGTGCGGCACCACCTCGTAGGCGCCCGCGGAGCCGACGAGGAAGAGCGCGACCCCGGCGGCGACGAAGGTGAGCCGCGCCGTCGCCACGTAGAGCATCGCGAGGAAGATCCCGAAGTAGAGGAGTCCCGAGCCGAGGTCGTTCGAGACGACGAGGACGAGCATCGCCGCGCCCCAGACGACGAGCAGCGGGCCGAGATCCTTGGCGCGACCCTGCGCGAGCACCTCGCGCTTCTCGCGCAGGTAGCCGGCGAGGAACGCGATCAGCATGATCTTCGCCAGCTCGCCCGGCTGGAACTCGAGCGGCCCGAAGTGGATCCAGAGGCGGGCGCCGTTGACGGTCTGGCCGATCACGGGCAGCCCCGGCAGGAAGAGCAGCGCCACGGCGCCGAGCCCGACCAGGTACTTGTAGCGCTCGATCGCGCGGTAGTCATGGCGCAGCAGCAGGAGCGTCGCCGCGAACACCGCGACGCCGATCACGATCCAGAGGCCCTGGCGGAACGCGTCGGTGGGGTCGAGCCGGTAGATCATCGTCAGCCCGATCGCGGTCAGCAGGGCGGCGATCGGCAGCAGGTAGGGATCCGCGTGCGGGACGGCGTAGCGGGCGGCAAGGTGTGCCGCGAGGTAGAGGGCGAGGAAGAAGAGCGCGTACGACAGCGACGCCGAGGAGACCTCGGCCTGGCGCGCGATGTAGACGCTCGCGAAGCCGATCCCGGTCAGGACGCCCACGACGAGCAGGTTGACGAGCTCGCGGTTGCGCTCGCTCACCGTGAGAGCCCCCACAGGAGCAGGCCGAGCACGACGAGCAGCAGCGGCAGCGCCACGAGCCAGGCGGGCGCATGCGAGGCGCGCTTCGGCGGGTCGAGATCCTCGAGCGGGATCACGAGCGAGACGCTGCCGTCGAGCGTGTCCTCGTCGGCATCGGCGTCGGCAGGCGCCGGCTCCGCGTCGCCCTCGTTGCCGAGCTCGAAGCAGACCACCGTGATGTTGTCCTCGCCGCCGCTCCGGTTGGCGGCCCGGACGAGCTCTCTCGCGGCCGTTTCCAGATTGGACCGCCTGCCCTCGACCACCGCGAGGATCGTCGCGTCGTCCACCATCGAGGAGAGCCCGTCGGAGCAGATCAGGTACACGTCGCCCGGGCGTCCTTCGACGCTGAACGCGTCGATCTCGACGTCGGGGTCGGTGCCGAGCGCCCGCGTGATCACGGACCGCTGTGGGTGCATCCGCGCCTCCTCGGCCGAGAGCTTGCCGGAGCGCTCCAGCTCGGCGGCGAGAGAGTGGTCCTCGGTCAGCTGCTCGATCTGCCCCTCGCGGATCCGGTAGGCGCGCGAGTCGCCCACGTGCCCGATCGTGACCGAGTCGCCTTCCACGCGCGCGGCGGTGACCGTCGTGCCCATCCCCGACGCGGTCACATCCTCCTTCGAGTGCTGCCAGATGCGGCGGTTCGCCTCGCGGATCAGCTCCTCGATGCGCTCCGTGCCGCCCGCGGGCTCGACGTCTTCGCGCAGCGCGGCGGCGGCCAGGCGCGAGGCGACCTCGCCCGCCTGGTGCCCGCCCATCCCGTCTGCGACCGCGAAGAGAGGAGGCTCGCAGACGTAGGAGTCCTCGTTGCGGCGGCGCTTGTGGCCGGTGTCGGTCGCCCCGGCGGAGTCGCGAATCGTCATCGCTGGTAGCGGAGCTCGGTCTCGCCGACGGTGATCGTGTCGCCCGGATTGAGCAGGCGGGGAGCGGTCAGGCGCTCGCCGTTCACGAAGGTGCCGTTCGTCGAGCCGACGTCCTCGACCCATGCGCCGTCGCGCCGCGCCTGGAAGCGCGCGTGCCGGGCCGAGACGAACTCGTCGCCGTCGAGCGGGACGTCGTTCTGGCCGCCGCGCCCGAACGTGAGCGGTGCAGCGTTCACCCGGTACTCCTGCGCGATCGGCAGCGCGGAGCTGTGGACGACGACCAGGCGCCCCTGCGCGGGCGCCGGGGTCGCCTGTTGACGCGTGGCCTGCGTCTGCGGCGCAAGCACCAAGCTGTCCCGCGGCACGCGGATGTCACGGCTCGCGCTGCGCACGATCTGCCAGATGAAGAGGTAGAGGAGGACGAGGAAGGCGAGCTTGAGGGCGAGCAGGACCTCCTCGACCGCGGCCGAGGCGACGGTCACGCGCGTCCCTCGCCGGCGTCGGCTCCCGCCGGGCGAAGTCCGGCTCCGCCGCCGCCTGGCGCCGCTGACGGCACGGTGCTCTCCGGCCCCGTGTTACTCACACTGTGACCTCCGGCCCCGCACCGCCAGCGAGTCTTTGGGGCCCCCAGGAAGTGCGAAGCACTTTCTGGGGTTGGGCGCCCGAGGAACGCGCGAGCGAGGAGGTTGAGACGGGGCGTCTCACGGCAACTCCCGCCGGAACTCGATCGTCGTCGAGCCGACCGTGATCGTGTCGCCGGGATCGAGCTTCGCACGCTTCGTGCGCGTGCCGTTGACCTCGACCCCGTTCGTCGAGTCGAGATCGACGAGCCAGTAGGCGGCACCGTCCTGGCGCAGCTCCGCGTGCCGCCGCGAGGCGACCGGGTCGGCGAGCCGGATGTCGCACTCCCGCGAGCGTCCCAGCACGACGCGTCGCTTGGTCACCTCATACGGCGTCCCGTCCACGACGAGGGTGACGACCTCGCGCTCGGGCGAGGAAGCGGGCGCCGGCTCGGCCTCCGCCGGCGGCGTGCGCGGCCTGTAGATCATCGTCGCGCCGGCCTCGACCTGCGGCGCGTCCGAAACGAGGGCGGCGCCCTTGGGCTGCGCCATCCGGGTCGCGATCCCGAACTCGCCGACGTCGAGGTCCGGATCCGTCTCCACGAGCACGCGCGGCTGCGTGAGCAGCGCGTAGCCCTCACGGCGGGCGTGCTCGATCAGGTACTCCTGCAGCTCGCCGAGCAGCGAGGCCTCGTAGCCCGAGAACTGCTCGCGGTCCTCCGACGAGAGGTAGAGCACGTACTCGTTCGGGACGTAGACGCGTGAGACCGAGATCGTGCGGTGCTCGTCCATCTCCTTGGCGAGCTTGCGCGCGAGCTCGACGGGCTGGACGTTCGTCCTGAAGGCACGGCCGAACAGCCCTTCGAGGAGGGACTCGAGCTTGTGTTCGAGTGAGCGAAGCACCATCCGGCGGGGCGAGATTCCCTCGGGGGATCGTAGCCGTCTAGCTTGAGGGCTGGAGCGCGAGCGCCGCACACGTGACCCACGCGGCGACCACGAGCGGGAGCGCGGCGGCGGCGGGCACGGACAGGAGCGTGAGCGCGAGCATCACGACCCCCAGCGCCGCGATCCCCCAGCGGCCGCGCGCGCGCGCGTACGGGATCGCGACCGCGACCGCAGCGAGGGCCAGCGCCTCGATCCCGACCGCCTGGTTGGCCTGGAGCGTGCGCCAGAGCTCCTCGGCCACGAAGCCGGGCCTGGTGCTTCCGGCGATGCCGAGGCCGAGGGGCGGGGCATCACCGGTGAACGGCAGCGGCGCGCGTCGCAGGCCGACGACGACGGCCCCGGCGAGGACACCTGCCGCGGTCTGCAGCGCGCGGCGCCACGGCGCGCGCAGGCCCTGGACGGCGAGCGGCAGCAGGCCGAGCGCGCCGAGCGGAGCGAGCAACGGGCCGAGGACGAACAGCAGGCCGCCGCGCGGCTCCCCCCACATCAGGGCGAGCCACACCGCGGCGAGCGCCGCGTAGAGCAGCGCGAGCCCGAGGGAGACGTTGCCGAGCGGGAGCACCGGCACCGCGAGCGCGACCGCGAGGCCGAGGCGGGGTCGCGCATACGCGAGCACCGCCGCGACGGCCGCGAGCGCCGGCGCGAAGCCGCCGGGGTAGAAGGGCAGCAGGGTCGCTCCGCCCGCCGCGGTCACCGCCGCGAGGCCCGCTGCGCCGAGCCGGGCTGCGCCGCCCGGGATCGCGAGCCGGACCGGGGCGATTCGCCTCGTCGGGGGCTTGCGGGCCGCGGTGCCCCGGCCCTTGGCGCGCGGCCGCAGCAGGCGAGCCTGGCGGAGCGCCTCTGCCAGCTCGCGGGCTCGCGGGCGGCGGAACGGGTCAACGGCAAGCGCGCGGTCGACGAAGGCGTGGAGCGCCTTGGGCAGGTCGGGCCGGACGGAGTGCAGCGGCGGCGCGCCTCTCTCGATCGCCTTCGCCGTCTCGATCAGCGACGAGGTCCAGAACGGGTGATAGCCGGCCAGCGACTCCCACAGCAACACGCCGACGCCCCACACGTCCGCCGCGGGCGAGCCGCTCGCGCCCTTGAGCCGCTCGGGCGAGATATAGGCGAGCGTGCCGGGCACGTCGCCCGCAGCCGTCAGCGTCTCGGCCTCCTTGATCCGTGCCAGGCCGAAGTCGATCAGGCGCACCGAGAGCTCGGGCCCGTCCGCGAGCAGGACGTTCGACGGCTTCACGTCTCGGTGGACGATCCCCTGTGCGTGGGCGTGCGCCAGCCCATCGAGGATCTGGGCGGCGGTCTCCACCGCGACCGCGTCGTTCACGTCGCCGGCCCGGATCGCCTCGCGCAGCGTGCGGCCGGCCACGTACTCGTAGGCGATGTAGACGTTCCGTCCGTCGTTTGCGAAGTCGTAGGCGCGGATGCAGCGTGGATGACGCAGGCGGGCCGCGGCCTCGGCCTCACGCTCGGCGCGCGAGGCCGCCTTGCCCTCGCGCGGGACGATCTTCAGCGCGACGTCGAGCCCGTTCGTCTCGTCGCGCGCGAGCCACACCGAGCCCGTGCCGCCGCTGCCGAGCATCCGCAGCGGCCGGTAGCGACCCAGGACGAGTTCGGGGACGGAGAGAGCAAGAGCGGCGTTCGACACCGAGCAAGGGGTTGGCCGTGGCGGCGCGAACTCCTTTTAGACCCACAGAGATGCGGTTAGAGTGGGCTCCTCCGTGACTGACCACGGCGACGACATCGAGTTCGACTTCTTCGACGAGCCTGAAACGCGGGAGGAGGCTCGGCGCCCGAGAGCGCCGAAGCGCTCCGGCGGCGGCGGCCCGAAGCGGCCTGCGCGCCCGCCCCAGGGCTTCACGCCGCTCCTGCGCCTCGTCGGCCTGATCGCCTTCGCGATCCTGATCGTCGTCCTGCTCGTCCTCTGGGTGCAGAGCTGCCAGGGCGCGCAGAAGCACGACCGCTACAAGAACTACATGGGGCAGGTCAGCGTGATCGCCCATGATTCCGAGCAGAACGGGCGCAAGTTCGCCGACCTCATGACGACACCCGGCACGAAGCTCGCCACCATCGTCGCGGGTCTGAACGGGCTCGCCCAGCTCGAGCAGCAGAACGTCGCGCGCGCCGAGCAGTTGCGCCCGCCCGGCCCGCTCCGGGCCGAGAACACGAACGTGATCCAGGCGTTGCAGCTGCGCGTGTACGGCCTGCGCGGGCTCGCCGACGCCTTCCGCCGGACCGCTTCGTACAAGGTCGATCAGGCGGCGCAGGCCGGCGCTCTGCTCGCCGCACAGGCGCAGCGGCTCACTGCGAGCGACGTCGTCTGGGACGACTTCTTCAAGTCCCCCTCGATCGTCGTGCTGAAGCAGGAGGGGATCGGCGGCGTCGTCGTGCCCGACTCGAACTTCGTCCTCAACCCGGACGTTGCGAGCACGGGGTTCGACACGCAGGTCTTCCTCCGCATCCACGGCGCCTCGACCGGAGGCACCCCGGGCGGCCTGCACGGCACCGGGATCGCCTCCACCGTGGCGCTGCCGAAGAACCTGCAGCTCCAGGTCAGCCCGGCCCAGAACACGGTCGTCGCGTCCGCCGATCTCGCCTTCCAGGTGAACGTGAAGGACACGGGCGACTCGCAGGAGGTCTCGATCCAGGTCACGCTCACGATCCAGAAGAGCCCGACGCCGATCGTGAAGCACGCGACGATCGAGCTGATCAATCCCGGCGAGACGAAAGCGGTCGTCTTCCGGGACCTCGGGCAGCCTCCGTTCGGCGTCAAGACGACGATCAAGGTGGACGTGCAGCCGGTGCCGGGCGAGAAGAGCACCTCCAACAACTCGGCGGAGTACCCCGTCATCTTCTCCCTCGGGTAGCTGCGGCCTCCGGGCTAGCATGCCCTCCGAATGAACCTTTCGAGCTCCGCCGCCGCCTGGATTGCGATCGGCGCCGCCGCCGTCGCGCTCCTCGCGCTCGTCGCGGCCGCGCTCGCTTGGCGCTCGCTCCGTGCGGTGCGGTCGGCCCAGGTGGTGCTGCTCGGCGGCGGGAAGGGCGATCTCGTCGACTTCGCCGTGTCGCTGCAGGCGCGCATCGACGACCTCCACCGGGCGGTGGACGAGGTCGCGGCCGCGCTCGTGCGCGTCGACCGGCGCTTCGACGAGGCGCTCTCGAAGACCGCGATCGTCCGCTACGACGCCTACGAGGGCACGGGCGGCCACCAGTCGGCCTCGATCGCACTGCTCGACGCGAGCCGCAGCGGGCTCGTGATCTCCGCGATCCAGGGCCGCGACTACGCGCGGATCTACATGAAGGAGCTGGACCGGGGTCGCGCCAGCGTGGCGCTCTCGCCCGAGGAGCTGGAGGCCGTCGAGCGCGCCATGGCCCACTAGGTGTTCCTTTTCCGCTGGGCGTTCCGGCTTGCGCTCTTCACCGTCCTGGTACTCGTATTTCTCGGCGCGACGGTCTACCTCTTCGTCCTGCCGCACATGGACCGCGTCACGCGCGCCGACGCCGTGGTCGTGCTCTCGGGCGGCAAGACCGACCGGCTGCCGAAGGGGCTCGCGCTCGTGCGCGCGGGGGTCGCGCCCACACTCGTGATCTCGGACGGGCTCGCCGCCGGCTACCCGCAGGCGAACCGGCTCTGCCGTGGCGGCCGGCCGTTCCACGTCGTCTGCTTCCGCCCGGATCCCTACTCGACGCGCGGCGAGGCGGAAGGGGTCGCGCGGCTCGCCCGGAAGCACGGCTGGCGCTCCCTCGTCGTCGTCACGTCGCGCTACCACGTCTTCCGGGCGCGGCTGCTCTTCCGGCGCTGCTTTCACGGGCCCCTCGCCGTGGTCGGCTCGCAGCCGTCCCTGGAGAACTTCGTGCTCGGTGCCGTGCAGGAGTGGCCGAAGCTCGTCTACGAGGAGACGATCCTGCGGAGCTGCTAGGCCCCCCGTACGTCTCCGTTGCTAGATTGGCGCGATATGCAGCAGGTCCTCGTCCTGAACGCGAGCTACGAGCCCCTCAACGTCTGTTCCGTGCGGCGTGCGCACGTGCTCGTCTACAAGGGGAAGGCCGAGGTGCTCGAAAAGCTGGGGCAGCCGTTGCGCAGTGCGAGCTCGACGTACCCCTGGCCGCACGTGATCCGTCTCGTCACCTATGTGCGCGTGCCGCGCGGCGTCCAGCGCAAGATCTCCCGTCGGGCGCTCTTTGCCCGCGACGGCTGGCGCTGCGTCTACTGCGGCACGAGCGGCGGCCGGCTGACGCTCGACCACGTCGTCCCGCGCAGCCGGGGCGGCGAGTCGGTGTGGGACAACGTCGTCACCGCGTGCGCGCCCTGCAACCTGCGCAAGGGCGACCGCACCCTGGCCGAGGTTGCGATGGCGCTGCCCAAGCCGCCGGGCCCGCCCGCGCCGGTGCTCTTCATCCGGCTGGCCGCGCCGAGGATCCCGTCGAGCTGGCAGCCGTACCTCGCCGGCCTGTCGACGGCGACCGCCTGAGATGCGGTGGGCGTGGATCGCCGGTCTGGCCGTCGTGCTCCTCGCCGCGGTCGCGCTCGGCGGCGTGCTCCGGCCCGACGGTGCCCGCAGCTCGGAGACCACCGCGGCCGGAGGCATCACCGTCACCGGCGACGGCATCGTCAGGACGGTGCCCGATCGCGCCGCGTTCAGCTTCGGCGTCCACACGGAGAGCGCGACGGCCGCCGTCGCGCTCGGCGCCAACGGCGCCCTGATGAGCAAGGTGATCGCGGCGCTCGAGCAGGCAGGGATCGCCAAGGCCGACATCCAGACCCAGCAGGTCTCGCTCACGCCGCAACAGTCGGCCGACGGCAGGCGGATCACCGGCTACGCGGCCGACGACACGGTCGCCGTGACGGTGCGTGACCTCGGCACGGCGGGCTCCGTCGTGGACGCCGCGGTCGCGGCCGGTGCCAACCAGGTTTCGGGCCCCAGCCTCTCGTCCTCCGACCAGGATGCGCTCTACCTCAAGGCGCTGAAGGCCGCGATGGCCGACGCGAAGGCGAAGGCGGAGGCGATTGCGAGTGCGGGCGGGGTCTCGCTCGGCAAGGTCACCACCGTCGTCGAGGGCGGCGCGCCGCAGGTGTACCCGGCCGCGAGCGCCGGTGCCAAGGCCACGACGCCGATCCAGCCGGGCACCGAGGAGATCGACGCCACGGTCACGGTCACCTACGCGATCGGCTAGCCCCGGGCGAGCCGGCCGTCGACCACGGCTGCGCAGCGCCGGCCTTCGTCGATCGCCCACACGATCAGCGACTGGCCCCGGCGTGAGTCTCCCGCTGCGAAGACACCCTCGACGCACGTCTCGAAGGCCGCCGCGTCGGCGTTGCCCCGCGCGTCACGCTCGACGCCGAGCTGCTCGAGCAGGCGCGGCTCGGGCCCGAGGAAACCCATCGCCAGCAGCACGAGCCCGGCCGGGTGCGCTTCTTCCGTCCCGGAGACGGGGTCGAACGGCGGCACGCCGGTGTTCTGCGTCCAGTGAATCTGCTCGACCCGCCCGTCCCGGCCCGAGAAGTGCGTGGTCGAGATCGCGAAGTCGCGGTGGCCGCCCTCGTGGAGCGCATAGGACGTGCGCAGCTTCATCGGCCAGCGCGGCCACGGGGTCACGTCGTCCGGCCGTGAGGGCGGCGGCTCGCCGACCAGCTCGATCTGGGTGACCGAGGCCGCGCCTTCGCGGTGGGCGTTGCCGACGCAGTCGGCGCCCGTGTCGCCGCCGCCGATCACGACCACGTGCTCGCCGGCCGCCGAGATCACCTGCTCGGGCGCCGGCGCGCCCGCGACGAAGCGGTTGCGCTGGTAGAGGTAGTCCATCGCGAAGTGGACGCCGTCGAGCTCGCGGCCGGGCACCGGCAGGTCGCGCGGGACGCGCGAGCCCGTCGCGACCACGACCGCGTCGAAGTCCGCCCGCAGCTCGTCCGCCCCGATGTCGACGCCCACGTCGACCCCGTAGCGGAACGCGATCCCCTCGTCGACGAGCTGCTGCACGCGGCGCTCGACGAGCCACTTCTCGAGCTTGAAGTCCGGGACGCCGAAGCGGACGAGCCCACCCGCGGCCTCGTCGCGCTCGAACACGGTGACCGTGTGCCCGCGGCGGTTCAGCTGCTGGGCGCACGCGAGCCCGGCCGGCCCCGAGCCGATCACCGCGACCGTCCGCCCGGTACGCGTCTGCGGGGGCCGTGGCACGATCCAGCCCTCCTCCCAGGCACGGTTCACGATCGCGACCTCGATCTGCTTGATCGTGACCGCGTTCCCCTCGTCGATCTCGAGCACACAGGCGGCCTCGCACGGCGCGGGGCACAGCCGGCCGGTGAACTCGGGGAAGTTGTTCGTACGATGGAGCTGCTCGATCGCCTCCGCGAAGTTGTCGCGGTAGACGAGATCGTTCCAGTCCGGGATCAGGTTGCCGAGCGGGCAGCCGTGGTTGCAGAACGGGACGCCGCACTCCATGCAGCGCGCGCCCTGCGCCCTGAGCTCGACGAGCGGCAGCGAGCCGACGAACTCCTTGTAATCGCCGACCCGAACGGCCGGGTCGCGCTCGGGGCTCGTGACCCGGTCGTGCTCGAGGAAGCCGCGGAGCTTGCCCATCAGGCGGCCTCCCCCGGGCCCTCGGACTCGACGGTGAGGAAGCCGTCGCCGCCGCTCGACACCGTCAGCTCGTCGATGTCTGCGAGCGCGGCCTTGTAGTCGCGCGGCATCACCTTCACGAACAGGGGCAGCACGATCTCCCAGTCGTCGAGCACGCGCCCGGCCAGCTGCGAGCCGGAGAGCTCGAGGTGCTCCTCGACGAGGGAGCGGACCGTCTCGACGTCCTCGAGCTCGAGCGGTTCGAGGTCGACGAGCTCGAGGTTGCAGCGCGAGGCGAAGGTGGCGTCGCTGTCGAGGACGTAGGCGATGCCGCCGCTCATCCCCGCGGCGAAGTTGCGGCCCGTCGGGCCGAGCACGACCACGCGGCCGCCGGTCATGTACTCGCAGCCGTGGTCGCCGACGCCCTCGACGACGGCGCTCGCGCCCGAGTTGCGGACGGCGAAGCGCTCGCCCGCGCGGCCGGCGAAGAACGCGCGCCCGGCGGTCGCGCCGTAGAGCACGGTGTTGCCCACGATCACGTTCTCCTCGGCGACGAAGCCCGCCCGAAGCGGCGGTCGCACCGTGATCACGCCGCCCGAGAGCCCCTTGCCCGCGTAGTCGTTCGCGTCGCCGAACAGCGTCAGCTCGATCCCGGGCGCGAGCCACGCGCCGAACGACTGCCCCGCGGAGCCGTGCAGGGCGTAGCGGATCGTCCGCGGCGGCAGGCCCTTCGCCCCGTGCCGCTTGGTGAGCTCGTGCGAGAGCAGGCCGCCGACGGTGCGGTTGACGTTGCGGATCGCGAACTCCCCCGTCACCGGCAGCCCCGACTCGAGCGCCTGTCCGGCGGCCTCGATCAGCCGCCAGTCGAGCGCGTCGGCGAGCGGCGAGTTCTGCGCCTCCGTGCGACGTAAGGACGACCCGGAGGGGTTCTCCGGCATCCGCAGGATGTGCTCGAGGTCGATCCCGCGCGCCCGCCACTGCTCGATCGCGTCGTCGGCCTCCAGCAGGTCGACGCGCCCCGTGAGCTCCTCGAACCGGGCGATGCCGAGGCGGGCCATGATCCGGCGCACCTCCTCGGCGACGAAGAAGAAGAAGTTGACGACGTGCTCGGGCTGCCCCTTGAAGCGCCTGCGCAGCTCGGGATCCTGCGTCGCGATCCCGACCGGGCACGTGTTGAGGTGGCAGGCGCGCATCATCACGCAGCCGGTCGCGATCAGCGGTGCGGTCGCGAAGCCCATCTCGTCGGCGCCGAGCAGCGCGGCGACGACCACGTCGCGGCCGGTCTTCAGCTGCCCGTCGGTCTGCACCCAGATCCGCGAGCGCAGGTCGTTCAGCACGAGCGTCTGCTGCGTCTCGGCGAGGCCGATCTCCCACGGGATGCCGGCGAAGAGGATCGACGAGAGCGGCGAGGCGCCGGTGCCGCCGTCGTGCCCCGAGATCAGGACGTGATCCGCGTTCGCCTTCGCAACGCCGGCGGCGACGGTGCCGACGCCGACCTCGGCGACGAGCTTCACCGAGATCACCGCCTTCGGGTTCGCGCAGCGCAGGTCGTAGATCAGCTGCTTCAGGTCCTCGATCGAGTAGATGTCGTGGTGCGGCGGCGGTGAGATCAGCCCGACACCGGGCGTGGTCAGCCGCACGCCGGCGATGTAGCGGTCGACCTTGTGGCCGGGAAGCTGGCCGCCCTCGCCGGGCTTGGCGCCCTGCGCCATCTTGATCTGCAGCTCGTCGGCGTTCGTGAGGTAGTTGATGTTGACGCCGAACCGTCCCGAGGCGACCTGCTTGATCGCCGAGCGGCGCGAGTCGCCGTTCGCGTCCGGGACGTAGCGCGCCGGATCCTCGCCACCCTCGCCGGTGTTCGAGCGGCCGCCGATCCGGTTCATCGCGATCGCGAGCGTCTCGTGCGCCTCGCGTGAGAGCGAGCCGAGCGACATCGCGCCGGTGGCGAAGCGCTTCACGATCTCGGACGCGGGCTCGACCTCCTCGAGCGGGATGCCGCCGTCCTCGGCGTACCGGAACGCGAGCAGGCCGCGCAGCGTGTGGCGGCGGGAGTTCTCCTCGTTGACCGCGCGCGAGTACTCCTCGTAGGTCTCGAAGCCGCCGTGGCGGACGGCGTGCTGGAGCAGCGCGATCGTCTCGGGGTTCCACTGGTGGTGCTCGCCGTCCCGCCGCCACGCGTAGATGCCGATCACGGGCAGGAGCGCGTCGGGCGAGCCGGGGTAGGCGCGCTCGTGCCGGGCGAGCGTCTCCGCGGCCAGCGTCTCGATCCCGATCCCGCCGATGCGCGACGCGGTCCCCGTGAAATGCCGGTCGACGAGCTCGGGGGCGAGCCCGACCGCCTCGAAGATCTGTGCGCCGCAGTACGACGGGATCGTCGAGATGCCCATCTTGGACATCGTCTTGAGCAGGCCCTTGGCGATTCCCTTCACGGCGCGGCGCTGCGCCTCCTCCTTGCTCATCCCCTCCGGCAGCCGGCCGAGGTCGACGAGCTCGCCCAGCGTCTCGAGCATCAGGTACGGGTTGACCGCGGAGGCGCCGTAGCCCACGAGGACGGCCACGCTGTGGACGCTGCGCGGCTCGCCCGACTCGACGACGAGGCCCGCCTGCAGGCGCGTGCCGGCGCGAACGAGGTGGTGGTGGACGGCGGCGACAGCGAGCAGCGACGGGATCTGCGCGCGCTCCGGCCCGACGGCCCGGTCGGACAGGATCAGGATGTTCGCGCCGCCGGCGAGCGCCGCGTCGGCCTCGTCGAAGACGCGCTGCAGTCCTCGCTCCATCCCCTCCGGCCCTTCGGCCGCGGGCCAGGTGATGTCGAGCGTCTGCGCCTTGAAGATCGCCGAGCGCACCTGGCGCAGCTGCTCGAGCTCGGAGTCGAGCAGGATCGGGTTGTCGATCACGAGCTGGCGCGCGTGCTCGGGCGTCTCGTCGAGCAGGTTCCGCTCCGAGCCGACGCTCGACTGGACGCTCATCACGACCGCCTCGCGGATCGAGTCGATCGGCGGGTTCGTCACCTGGGCGAACAGCTGCTTGAAGTACGAGTAGAGGAGCGGCTTGCGGTCGGAGAGGACCGCGAGCGAGGAGTCGTTCCCCATCGAGCCGACCGGCTCCTCGGCGTTCCGCGCCAGGGGCGCGAGGATCACCTTCATGTCCTCCTGCGCGTAGCCGAACGCGAGCTGGCGCTGCCGGAGCGGCTCCGAGGGCGTGGGATGCGGCTCGGGCACGGGCAGGTCGGCGAGCCGCACGACCTCCTCCTCGTACCACCTTCCGTACGGCCGCCGGCCCGAGACCTCGCGCTTGAGCTCCTCGTCGTCGACGATCCGGCCCCGGCCGAGATCGACGAGGAAGAGCTTGCCAGGCTGCAGCCGGCCCTTCCGAATGATGTTCTCGGGCGCCTCCTCGAGCACGCCCGTCTCGGAGGCGAGCACGACCCAGCCGTCCTTCGTCTCGAACCAGCGCCCCGGGCGCAGGCCGTTCCTGTCGAGCGTGGCGCCGATCACGCGCCCGTCGGTGAAGGCGACGGCGGCGGGCCCGTCCCACGCCTCCATCAGGCACCCGTGGAACTGGTAGAAGCCCTTCAGGTCGTCAGGCAGGTCCGTGCGGCCCTGGTAGGCCTCGGGGATCATCATCATCATCGCGTGGGGCAGCGAGCGCCCGGCAAGCATGAGGAGCTCGAGCACGTTGTCGAAGACGGCCGAGTCCGACCCGGCGGGCCGGACGACCGGCAGCACCTTCTGGAGGTCGTCGCCGAAGAGCTCGGAGGCGAGCTGCGACTCCCGCGCCCGCATCCAGTTCACGTTTCCGCGCAGCGTGTTGATCTCGCCGTTGTGCGCGATCAGCCGGTACGGGTGCGCGAGCTCCCAGCTCGGGAAGGTGTTCGTCGAGTAGCGCGAGTGCACGAGCGCGAGCGCGCTCGCGAGCCTCGGGTCACGGAGATCGGCGAAGTACCGCGCCAGCTGCGGCGCCGAGAGCATCCCCTTGTAGACGACGGTGCGGGACGAGAAGCTCGGGACGACGAGGTCGGGCCCCGCGGCGAGCTCGGCCCGGCGGCGGATCACGTACAGCTTGCGCTCGAAGGCGTCCTGGTCGCCCGCATGGTCGGGCCCGGCGGCGACAAAGAGCTGCCTGATCCGTGGCGCGGCCGCGCCCGCCGTCGCCCCGACCTGCGCCTCGTCGACCGGCACGTCCCGCCAGCCGACCACAAGCTGTCCTTCGGCGGCCACGGTGTCTGTGAGGAGCTGCTCGAGCTCGGTTCGGCGTGCCTCGTCGTGGTTCGGCAGGAAGCAGACGGCGACCCCGTAGCGGCCGAGCGGCGGCAGCTCCGCGTCGAGCACCCCGCGGAAGAACGCGTCCGGAAGCTGCACCGTGATCCCCGCACCGTCTCCGGTCATCCCGTCCGCCCCGGCGGCGCCGCGGTGCTCGAGGTTCGCGAGCGCGGTCAGGGCGCGCTCGACCGTCTCGTGCGACGGGACGGCGTCCAGCCGCGCGACGAGCGCGACGCCGCACGCGTCGTGCTCGTAGGCGGGGTCGTAGAGACCGACGCGGCCTGTCATCGAAGTCTCCCGCCGGTGGGATGTGAGCTAGTCGGGAGAGGCGGGAGCGATGTGCCGACTAGCGTGGTGTCGGGCGCGCGATAAAGGCGGCGGTAAACGCCGAAATGGAGCTCGCCTTCACTGATACGCGCAGCACGCTTCAAAGACTAAAGCAAGGCGACGGGGCGGGCAAGGAATTCATCCCGCGGCGCGGCGCCGCAGCTCGGCCTCGACGGCGGTGAGCTCGAGGCCGCGCGCGGCGAGCAGGACGTAACCGTGGAAGAACAGGTCGGCCAGCTCGGAGACGAGCCGCTCGTCGCTCTCGGACACGCCGGCGAGGGCAACCTCGAGCCCCTCCTCGCCGACCTTCCGCGCCGCCGTCGCAGGATCGTCGAGCAACGAGACCACGTAGGAGCCCTCGGGCCGCTCCTTGGCCCGCTCGGCGATCCGCCGCCAGAGCCACGGGGCAAAGCAGCTCTCCGCGCCGGTGTGGCACACGGGGCCCGCGGGCCGGACGCGCAACAGGATCGCGTCGCCGTCGCAGTCGTCCCGGATCTCCTCGACCGCGAGCGTCGACCCCGACGTCTCGCCCTTGTGCCAGAGCTCTCGCCGCGAGCGGCTCCAGAACCACGCCTCGCCGGTCTCGCGCGTCAGGCGCAGCGCCTCCTCGTCCATCCAGGCGAGCATCAGCACGCGGCCCGTCTCGGCGTCCTGGACGATCGCCGGGGTCAGCGCCGGATCGGCCATCCCCGCTCCTTCAGCTCGGCCTTCAGCGCGGGCAGCAGCTCGGGCCGCTCGTGGACGATCGAGGCGATCAGCGCCGCGTCGGCGCCGGCCTCGAACGCCTCGGCGAGGTGGCCCGCGTTGCCGGCTCCGCCGGAGGCGATCACGGGCACGGTCACGGCCTCCGCGACGGCGTGCGTGAGCACGAGGTCGTAGCCCTCGCGCGTGCCGTCGGCGTCGATCGAGGTGAGCAGGATCTCGCCCGCGCCGCGGCGGGCCGCCTCGACCGCCCACGCCACCGCGTTCACGCCGCGCGCGCGCCGGGCGCCGTGGGTGAAGACCTCGCCGTCCTTCGCGTCGATCGCGCAGACGACCGCCTGCGAGCCGAACTCCTCGGCCAGCTCGGTGAGGAGGGACGGGTGCTCGAGCGCGGCGCGGTTGACCGCGACCTTGTCGGCGCCGGCGCGCAGGAGGTCCCGCGCGTCCTCGAGCCCCGCGACGCCGCCGCCGACCGTGAACGGCACCTCGAGCGAGGCCGCGGCCCGCTCGACCAGCTCGAGCGGAGGCCGGCGCTCCTCGATCGTCGCCGTGACGTCGAGGAAGACGATCTCGTCCGC
>Ga0315273_10002251_pt1 | contig 22645 bp, 26 predicted proteins | sample YL17G02_0_MG_FD_205753 | JGI IMG/M metagenome (GOLD analysis project Ga0315273, IMG submission 205753) | Sediment microbial communities from Yellowstone Lake, YNP, Wyoming, USA - YL17G02_0 | ecosystem: Environmental > Aquatic > Freshwater > Lake > Sediment | place: USA: Wyoming | collected...
GGAGAAGGGGGCAGCCTGGTTGATGAAGACCGCGAAGCAGGACTGCTCGGCCCCGCATCAGGACTGGGAGTCCCTCCTGCTCCCGTCGGAGAAGTCCTTCTGCTCGTCCAAGGACTCCGCCCGTGTGCTCTCGAAGGGGACGAACATCGGCCGCTACTTCCGCGAATCCGTCTGCGCCCCCGAGGGTCAGCGCTTCGTGAACTGGGACATCCAGGCGTGCCACATGCGGATCGCCCGGACCCTTCTTCGGCTCGTCTCGAAGAGCCCGTACTTCGACGACATGTTCTCGGGCGGCGACGTCTACGCCGCCTTCGGGGTGAGCTTCGGCATGACGCGCGAGCAGGCAAAGACGGCCACGCTGATCCTCCTGAACGGCGGAGGCCTCGGGGCGCAGGGCCTCGTCACGATCTCCGGGCTCGACCCGTCAACGCTTCCGGGGATCTACTCCGCGTGGCTGAACAATGGCAACAACCCTTGGTTGAACGCCCGTAAGAAGCTGGTCGAGAACTACGGGCAGCACCTGCCCGCGGACAAGACCCTCGCCCAGAAGATCTCCCTCCTCATGCAGGAGTGCGAGAACGATATCCTGCAGCTGACGGTGAAACGGATGCGGGCCACGCCCGACGTTCCGTTGTTTCGCTGGGCCCTGCCGATGTACGACGGCAGCCTCTTCCTGTGCGCGGAGACGGATGCTCCGCGGCTGACCGAGATCGCGAAGACGTGCGCCGAAGATGCGTGCCGCCTTCGCAAAGTTGACCCCGTCGTGCACGCCAATCACGGCGTGACGTGGGCCGAAGCTGAGGAGAAGAAATGAGTACGCACCCTGACCTCAAGTTCGACGCCCCCACCTGGGAGCTGGAGCGGGACCCGGAGTACAACCTCCTCTTGGAGCCGGGCCGCGTCTACCGCGGCGGATCCTGGAGCCGCACTGCCGACGGGGCGCGGGATGCGGACAGCTACGGGAACCCCTCCACCAGCCGCAGCGGCTCCCTGGGCTTCCGCCTCGTGCGGGACATCATGTCACCCGAGGTGGCGAAGTGAAGCCGCCGCTGCTCGTGCTCGCGGACCGGGTGGTCGCCTGTCCGGGATGGAAGTGGCTGCCCGGCATGAAGGTCTACGAAGGCTTCCGGGTCGTCGAGTCCTACGAGAAGTTCATGTTCCCCGTCGATCGCCCGGACCTGTCGGATGCCGCGACGCTGGGCTGCGTCGTGGCCCTTCTGTGGCCGCAGGTACCCGGAGGTAGGCTCGCCTTCGCCGAGGCGCTTGTGAGCGCGCTGGAAGCGTCTGCGAAGGAGGAGAAAAAAGAGTAGCCTCGGGACTGCTCGGGGTCTATACTACATGTAGCGGTGCACGATGGGTGCCCGATTTGTTTGTCTCACTGTTGCGAGGATTGGATGCGTTGCCCTAACTGTCAGTGTGACAAGCTCAAGGTCAAGGCAACACGTTGGGCGGAGAGCCCGCGGTGTACCATCCCGAACAGCGTGCGTTCTGACATCGAGGAAAACGTAGGCTTCATCGCCCCGAATGGGTGGGTCGCACGGTGGCGCTATTGTCTTGGTTGCTTCTGCTCTTGGTGGACCGTGGAAATCTCTCTCACAACTCTGAACGAGGTAAGCTATGACAACTCCCCTCTCGAAGCTGGAGGCCCTCTTGGAACGTCTTGATGCCGTGCTCGCGGACTTCGACGCGAAGCCGATCTACCTCGAGCCGCGCGCCCACTACGACTCCGCGGCGGTCGGCGTCGACGTCAGCGGCGAGCGCATCATCTACAGCGAGCGGTGGGTCCTGGCCGCCTGCACGTACCAGATGGGCGGCGACGTGGACCGCGCGCTCGACTGGTTCAACCAGTACTTCGAGCCGTTGACGCACCTGCCCAACGGCCCGATCTTCCTCGTCAGCGGGACGTTGGTCGCGGCCGCAACTCCCAGTGCGGCAGGTCTCGAAAGCTGACCCAGTCCCCGCCCCATGACAGGTCGTAGTTCATCTTCGCTGCATCAGTCATGGCATCCCAGGCCCGCTTCACTTCCCCAGCCAGGGCGATGAAGCGGGCCTCGTCTTTCCAGTCGATGGGGTACGGCACGATGTCGACGGCCATGGACGGGTACCAGTTGTGCTTCGACGTGGGCCACTTGAGCCTGGAGTTCCCAAGGTTGTACGCCTTGTTCTGGTCCTCCTCTCCGCGGTGCCCGCACAGCACCGTGAAGTCCGAGCTCTCGATGGTCAGCAGCAGGAGCCGCTTCAGGACCTGATGGCAGCCGCTCAGGTGCAGGGTACTGCGCGCCGAGAACTTGGGCATCAGTGCTTCTCCAGCAGCCCCGCCGCCATCATCAGCAGGTCCTCGCCGAGGTCCCGCGCTTCTTCCTTCGAGATGCCGCCCTTGCCGTAGCGCACCAACTTCACGATGAGGCTCACGATGCTACCGAAGGGGATGTTCGCGATGACCTTGTCGTTCATGGGTATTTGCTCCGAATGTGGTGTACATCGCCCTCGATCTTGTCTACCCGCGTCGTGAGTCCGAGGATGGCAGCCTCGAAGATCTTGCGGTCCTCGATGTGGGCGGCCACGGTCTTCTCGACCGCGGACACCAGCCCGCCCAGCTTCTCGTTCTGCGTGTCGAGGTAGAACTTGAGCACGGGCAACACGATCCGGGCCAGCCAGATGAGGATGCCCACGCTGAGGGCGAGGGCCCCGAACGGCCCGCTGACCAGCTGGATCACGGTTTCCATGTGAGCTTCCCCAGGGCGGCGAGCTGCGCCTTGTCCGTCACCGAGTCGTCCTTGCGGGACAGCAGCCCCGGCTGGAGATCGAACACGGGCTTGGGCTGCTGTACTTCCGCGGCCTTCCGCTCCCGGCCTGCCGACTTGAGGATGTCGGCGGGAGGAGTCAAGTCGACCATGTCGTCGCACCCGGCGGGCGCGGTCACGCGACCTCCACGGTTTCTTCCCAGATGCGGGGCAGCGTCCAGTTCTCCGCGGCCGCGATGTCGGCGAGCACGGGGGGAAGGCCGGAGATGTACCCGACGGCGTCCTTGTTGCGCGACAGCCACCAACGGACCGTGCTCTCGGGGACGGGGTCAGGGAAGATGATCCACTTCTGTACGATCACGAGGCCACCAGCACGATGGCGCAGCCCTGAACTCCCGCGTTCCCGGCGACACCGAGCGTCCCTGCGCCCGCACCCCCGGTGCCCCCGAGCGCCTGCACGACGCCAGAAGTCGTCGAGGCCGTCATGAGGAAGGCGAGTCCGCCTCCGCCCCCGCCGCCCCCGCCGCCGTTCGCAGTGCCCGTGATCGCGGCCGCGCCCCCGTTAGTGCCGTTCGCGGAGATGCGGCCGTTGTTGACCACCGTCTTCGCGTAGACCATGACCGCGCCCGCACCACAACCGCCAGCGCCAGAGGTGCAGGTGCCGCCGGTCGTGTTGCACCCGCCGCTGCCCCCGCCTGCACCGCCGCCGAAGGTACCAGGAAGTGTCGTCCGCCCTCCAAAGAGCAACGCGTTCGTAGACCAGTCCTGCGCAGGACTGGGAACTGTTGCGGCTCCGCCAGCCCCGCCGGTCTGCCCGCCCCCAGATGCGCCACCTGCGCCGCCGGTCGGACTCGTTCCGATGTTGTTGAGGGACACGTTGGTAGAGGTGCTGACAGGGGCCGTGCCGTTGCCCGCCACCGTCACACCATCCCGCCCGGCCGTCGCGGCGGGCCCGTAGGTGCCGCGGGAGGCAAGAGCAACTCCGGTGGTTCCCTGCGTGGGATTCGCGGGGCCGTCATCGTCGATGCTTCCGCCGGCGTCGATGGTCAGCGTGCCCGCCACGCAGACGCGGAAGCCCGCCGGCTTCAGCCTCCCAGCGGCCGTGATGGTGAGGTTGTTGTAGTGCATGTTCCGCGAGAGGGTCACGGTGGTGGAGATGGTGACGGTCCCGTCAAACCCCAGCCCGTAGTACGCGGCCAGGAAGGAGGCGGACACGCCTCCTGCTCCCCCCACAGTCTGGGCGAAGACGTCGACGTTGTTCGAACTGGTGGACATGAGCTACTCCCGCCAGGTGAGTTCGATGCGGTCCATCGTGCACGTGCCCGCGTTGGTCCGGGCGTGCAGGTAGAGGATGTCCGACCCCGTGCGCAGGAAGTCCACGTCGATCTTCGCGGTCACCGTCCCGTCGGTCGCCGTCGTGATGCCGGTGGACAAGGTCACCGTGGTGTCCCCGATCCAGGCCGTGTCCCCCGCCGTGTCCTTCGAGAGGCGGAAGATCAGGGACGTGCAGCCCGCGGCCATGGTGTTGACGTGAATCATGATCGCGCCGAGGTGGCCCACGCCGCGCGTGTTCCCGAGGACATTCGTGCTGGCCTCGTACAGCGGGATGGGGTGGCGGACCGCCGCGGCGTACGCGTTGGTGAGCGCGAGCGAGAGGGTGTGCTGGGAACTGTGGATGAACGTGCCGGTTGCGGCCATCTTCTACTCCTTCGACGGATGGTTGCTGCGAGACTTACTTCTTGGGCTTGGTGCCCTTGATGATGTGGGCGTCGACCTTGGCGGCCTTCCCCCCGGTGAACGCGCTCTTCACACGGGCCGATGCCCACTGGTGCGCGCTCATGCCCGGTCGGCTGCCCGAGGACCCGTACGCCCCGAGGCCCTTGGCGTAGACAGCCCGTACCTTCGCAGGCGTCGTGCTGTACTTCTTGGCCATGCCCGAGTAGTCAACGCTTTGCTTTGGCATCACGCACCTTCTTCTCCATGCGCTCACGCATGTCGAACGCTGCCTGCTTCTTGCCCGACTTGTAGAGGTCCGATGCCTTCGCCAACTGCTTCGCACGGGGAGAACCCGGCGGCGCCTTGTACGTCTTCGGCAGCGGCTTCTTCTTCACTTCTTGCCCCGCGCCTTCTTGGAAATCTCAACAGCGGCGAGTTGCTTCATCGCACCCGCCTTCGTCTTGACCTTCTTTGAGAGCGGGCGCCCGGAGGACGAGGCGGCCTTGAAGCCGCCCTTCACCTTCTTCATCATCGGCCACCCGCCTTCGGGACGCCGGTGTACTGGCCCGGGAGTGCAGAGATGGCGGACTGGCCCACGTCACGGGGCGCCTGGTACTTCACGTTCTGCCCTTCGGGGGACTGGCTCGTGCGGCCGGAGCGCGGCTTCCAGCCCGCGGCGTACCCGCCAGAGGTCTGCTGCTTCGCGGGCTTGGCGTCGATGGCGTATCCCCCCTCGTTGATGAGGTTCGGCACGCTGACAGTCTTCGGGGCAACGTTGCCCTTACGTCCGCGGGAGGTGCCGGGGTTCTTCACCTTGGTCTCGGCGAAGGCAGGATCCTTGAGATCGTCGTAGGCCATGGGGCCCTCCGTGGTGAGAGTCTATCATTGAATCGAGGCGATCAACACTCAGCGTTTTTCCACCTTCTCCTGCACCAGCCCCGACCTTTCCGCCTGCTCGCGGGCCTTCTGCTGGAGGATCTGCGCCTGGATGTCGGCGGCCCGCGTTTCCGCGGACGTCGTGGTCCCGACCGGGGACACGGTGCCGAAGCCCGTGGTCTGCATCCCCTTCTCTTCGACGGTGAAGTCCTTGAACTTCCCATCGAACGCGCCCCACATTGAGACGAGGTCGCCGTATTCCTTGAACGGGCGGGAAGCGCCGAGGTACTGGGAGAACGACACCAACTTCTTGTACTCGGTGAAGCCGTCGTCAGTGAGCGTGTACACGTTCCCGTTGTAGGACTGGTTCGTTTCGTCCGGGCGCGCGGGCCGTACCTTCAGGTCCACCAACCCAGACACGATGGGCATCATGCCGGTGGCCTCGAACATGGCAGCGTGCGCGGGAGGGATGTACCCCTTCGAGAGCTTCACGTCGGCCGCGAAGCCCAGGCCCGCGACGGTAGCGATGGCCAGCTGCGCGCCCGGCGCCAGCTTGTCGTAGACGTACGAGGAGCCCGGTTCGCTCTCTCCCGTCACCGGGTTTGTCCCGCCGCTGATGACGTACCCGGGGGTCGAGAGCAGGCCGGTGATCAGGTACACCGCGTCGTAGTACGGCATGTTCGGGAGCATGAGGACCTTGCCCTCGCGGTTCGCCTGCGGGGCGTAGGACAGAGCGATCCGCGCAACGCCGGCGTTGTACGGGGTGTAGAACCGCATCTGGCTCCACTGCTCGTCGTCTTCCGTCGCGGTGCGCGTGGCGTTCTCCGTGAGCCGCACCTGTCGGGTGAACCGCGCCGGGTTCCGCAGCATCGAGTCGAACGTGGTCGCGAGGTTGTTTCGGAAGAAGTTGTAGAAGAGCATCCAGCGCGCGACGTACGTGCGCTCGAAGTCCGTCGCGGACCCGTAGTCGAACAAGGACTTGCGTCCGATCTCGAAGGCCTCGTCCAGGGTCTTGCCCTGCTGCAGCGCGGCCCGCATCGCGCCGACGCGGTACAGCTTGTCCGATGCGTCCGCGAGGGCCACAGGTACAGCGGCGGCCTTCGAGATGCGGGCGTTCACACCACCGAGGAGTCCTGCTTTCCGGGCCATCGTGTTGGCCAGGTCCAGCCAGCGCGGATCCAGGGTCGCACTGCTCTGGCTCTTGAACACGCCCTCCGTCTCAGCCCGGGCGACGATGTCCGCCATGTCGTACTCGATTCCGAACGGATCGCGCACCGGACCCAGGGTCTTCGAGAGCGGGTTCTGCAGGCGGCCGAGGGTTCCGGTCGTGGCGTACGAGATCGCCGGGCCGGTGATGAAGTTGCCGCCGTGGAACCGCGGGTTCAGGTACAGGAGCAGGTTGTAGAAGGCGGAGTTCGCGGCGCCGATCAGGTTGCTCACGGCCTTCCGCGCCCCGAGCATCGTGATGTTTCCCTTCGCGGCGCCCTCGGCGAGGATGCCGAGCTCGGTGTTGAACTCGTCGAAGCGGAGCTCCTTGCCGAGTACCTCCTTGAGCGCGCGGCCGAGCTCCGTCCCCAGCGGGCTGGACACTTCGGAGAGTCCGGCCTTCCCCTGCAGCATGCGCTCAAGGTCCGTTGCGATGGCCTCCGCGGGAACGGATGAGAACTTGGCCGACAGAGCTCCGACAGTCGGGGGGACGTCGGCGAGCAGCGCGGGTCCGAACGTGCGGATGATCTCCTCCCCCGTCAAGCGGTGGAGCTTGGCTGCGTCGAAGGCCTTCATCCACTTCTGGATCTGGGGGAGGCTGAGCAGGTCCTCGGGCGTCGCGAAGGTGGTGCCCCGCAGCATCTGCTCCGCGACGGCGATGGCCAACGGGCGCCCGGCCAGGCTCCGTCCGTTTGCGTCCTCCGCGTTCTTTAGCCCGCTGCGGACGGCGGAGTTGTACGCGCCGACAGTCTCCGGTTCGAAGTCGACGATCTTGGCCAGGGACTCAGCGTAGATGCGGTCGCCCTCTCCGCGGAAGTAGGCGCCGAGCACCACCTCCTGCGGACGCGCCTTCAAGTCGACCACCCCTTCCATGGAGCGCGCGACATCCTTCTTCAGGTTCGCCTCGACGATGGCCCGCACCTCGTCGATGTAGTCGGGCAGCAGGGCCTCGAGCGTGGCCGCGTCCCGGCTGGCGTTCAGCTTCGCGCCGTACCGCTGGCTCACTTCGTACAGGGCCTTGCGTCCCTTCCCGTTGACCATCTGGTACGGGTCGCGGAAGGAGAAGTTACCCAACAGGAAATCCCCAATACCGCCCTGCGTCCGGCTGAACACAGACGACCGCGCGACGTTCTGCCAGAACGCGGTCTCGCTACCGACGTCCGTGAGCTTCCCGAGGAGGAGGTTCGAGATCTTCTCCGTCAGCGTGGCCCCCTCCGCGAGTGCGAGTTCCGCTTCAAGCAACTGCGGCAACGCCCCGACGGCGCGCTTCGCGTCTTCCACGGCCAGCTTCTGGCCGGACGTGAGGAGCCTGCTGATCTTGTCCGTGCGCCCGAACGCTTCGGTCACTGAGGACACGATGCGCTGCAGCGCGCTGTTGACGAAGCCGACGTTCGCCCCGAAGGTGATCGCGCGAGGGCTGGGGCGCAGAACCGTGCCGCGCCCGGGGATGGCCTTCTTCCCGCCCGGGGCGAGGAAGCCTTCGCGGAACCCCATCCGCAGTTCCTCTGCTACCGCGTCGGTCGTTGCGTACATCACCGCCCGCAGGTCTTCGCCGCTCACCTTGGCAGCCTGGCCCTCGGTCTTGCCCTTCGCAATGGCGCGCAGGATCCGTTCGGTGGTCGGGGTATCGAGCGTACCCGCCGTCGCCAGCCGAACCGTGGCCTGCTTCAGCGCATCGTCCAGCGGCCCCACGTAGTACAGCTTGTCGGGCTCCTTGCCCATCCGCAGGATTTCCTGAACGAGCTGCCCTTCCTCCGAAGCCCGCGCCTTGGCCAGGATGTTGTCGACCGCGTCGGCAGGAGCGAAGGTGTTCGGCGTTACGCGGACCACGAACCGCCCCGGGTCTACCCCGGCGGTCGCGCGGTCGATGGTCTTGAACCCGGTCTGCAGCGCGGCGGACTGACGGACGGTGTCGTAGAACCGTGCCTGCACGTCGACGGGGAGCTTGGAGACTTCCGCGAACACGTCGATCAGTCGCAGCTTTGACTGCGTTTGTCCCATCTGGACGACAAGCGCATCGAGCCCAGGCCGGAGCTCCGGGGTCGAGCGCACAGCCGCGGCGAGGTGAGGCCGCAGGATCTGGCCGACGCGCCCAGCCGCTTCGGACGGACCCGGAAACAAGAGAGGACCGCCGATCTTCAGCTCCTGTGCCCAGTCCGCAGCTTCCGAGACGCGACGGTACTCCGCGAACTCGTCGGCGTTGTCGAAGTACTTGCCGGACTCCAGGTCCGCTTCGATGGCGGGGCCTGCATTCCGGATGTCGTCGACGGCCTTCGACCTCGGGGCTGCTGCCTCCGCCGCAGCGAGGCCGTCTGCGTGCGCCTGGTCCGCGGTCTTGCCCGCCATCTGCGCATCTTCGGACTTCAGCAGGTAGGCGTCACCGGCGCGGTACGAGTCCCCGACGATGGCCCCGACGCTGAGGCGCACATCGCCGAGCGGGATCTTCTTGGCCAGAGACACGAGGCCGATCTCGTCGAGGAACTCTTTCGAGCCCGCCTTGAAGCCGCGCCCGAGGGCAGACTCAGCGGTCCCAGCAGCGCCGGCGACGCGCTTCGCGCGGGACAAGGCCAGTCCTTCGCGCACGCCCGTGGCCGCGCCCCGCACTGCGCCGATGTCGAAGCTGAGGAGGTCGGCCGCGAAGCCCGCCGCCGCTCCCGCCCAAGCGTACTGACGCATGGTGGGGTCGGGGTTGTACTTGTACAGATCCTGAATCTCGCCCATGAACCCGCGGCCTTCGGCCACGTTGTACGTCGCGGCGCTCGAGTCCCGGTACAGGGCGGGGCGGGCCTTGCGCTCCTCCGCCGTAATCTCCGCCGGCGTGAAGGCTTCGGAGACAAGCCCGACCCCCGCGTTCAGCGGCGACATGATGACGCGCACACCGAACGAAACAGGAGACTCCACGGTCGCCCCCGTCGGGTACTCCTTCGCGAAGAAGGTACCGCCCTTCGAGCTCCCTTCGATGTTCGCGAGGACCTTGTCCCGCTCGGGCGTCAGGTAGAACGGGACAGGTCCCTCCCGCGTCTCCGCAAGGCCGACGGCCTTTGACTTCGCCGCCGTGATCTCGGCCTCGGTAGCGGGACGGAACTTCCCAGTTCCTACCTCCACTTCTTCCGTGAGCGGACGGCCGCCCGCTCCGGTCTCGCCCGTCGGCTGGCGCTTACGTTCGGTGATTTCGACGCCCTTGGTGCGAAGCGCCTGCTCTACGTCGGCCCCGGTCTTGCCCAGGGTCCGCGCCCGGCCGATCCGATCCAGCGTGTTCACGAGCTCGAGCTGGCCGGGCTCGAGGATGGGAACCACGCCCGTCGTGACCTGGCGCTGCAGTGCCCGGGCGAGGGGGTCGCCCGTGTACCCCATGCGGTTCGCGGGATCGTCGGTGAACTTCTTGAACTCCCCCGACTGCAGCGCCTTGATCTGACGCTGGAGATCCTTCTGGATTGCTTCGGGGGACTCGTCCGGGTTGAGCGTTTGCACCTTCGCGAAGGCGGCCTTGTACGCCTCGTAGAAGTCGCGCTGCGGCTGCTGCTCTTCCGCGGGGAGCGCTGCGATCTTGGCGTCCATGGCCAGGTCATCGAACTGACCGACGGCCCGCTCGCGCTTGATCCGATCCGCGGTGGTTTCGGCGACGCGCGTCTGCGGGCGGAGCGCAGTCCCCATCCCCGCGGGCTCCGCCGGCGGTACGTTCCTGGGGGGCGCGGGACTGGGGGCAACCCCTTCAAACGTCACAGGCGGACCGAACACGCCCATGTAGAGCGGCGGGAGCTTCTCCGCCTGGATCTCCCCCATGCGGCGCTCGACTTCGGAACGGCGCACCTCGGGGGACATCCCGGGGAGTTCCTTCGCGACCTCGTACGCGACTCCGCGACGGAGCGCATCCTCGGCCTTTACGCCCTTCTCCGCGACGTCTTCGAACTTGAACTCTTCGCGCGCGGTAGTCGCAACGGGCCGACGCTCCGCGGCCGCGGTCTTTGCTACTTCTACGGGCACACTTACCGCAGGCTTCTGCTTTGCCTGCAACTCCGCAAGGCGACGCTTCTTCTCCTCGGACAGGCCCTCGCCCAGGGGAGCGGGCGGGGGAGGGACAGGGGGAGGAGCAGGGGCAGCTGCCTTCTCCCGCAGTTCTCGGAGTCGAGCCTCTTGGTCCGGGGTCAGCGGCATGGGGCCTCGAGCTACTTCGGGTTCTTGGACGCGGCGTCCTGGATGGCGAGGGCCAGGGCAACTTCGGCGGCGCGGTCGCGCAGGTCGGGCTTGTCCGCCATCTGCGCGGGGATCGTCGTACGCGCAGTATAGAACGGGCTGAACCCCTTCGACCGATCCGCTTGAAAGTACTGCTCGGCGAGGCGGCCGGCTTCGGAAGCCCGCAGCCGCTTGAGCTTGTCCGGCTGGTCAGCCAGGATCTTGGCCGCGTCGAGGCGCTGCTTGATCCATGCGTCTGCCGGGGCCGTGACCCCGGTCTTCCCAGCCGCGCCGGCCGCAGCCTCGAGGTCCTTGGCCGCCTTCCCGATGTCGCCGGTGCGCTCGGACTTCCGTTCCAGGATGTTCGTCCCAGCCGTGATCATCCCCGGCGTCTGCCCCTGCAGCGGTCCGCGGCCCCGTGCCTCGAGCAGGGCAGCCTGCGTCGGGGTACCAGACGGCACGCCAGGAGGCCCCTGTACGCGAGGCAGGAGAGCCCCTTCCACCCGCGCACCAAGACCCTCAGGCGGGGCAGCGCCGCGGGCCATAGGGGTCGGGACGTCGGCCGCAGCCGCCGGCGCAGAGACGCGCTCGGGTGCAGTCACCGCCGGGGCGGCAGCCGGGCGGCGGAACTCCGCGTCGCGGGCAGCCTCAAGCGCCATTGAGTCGCGTTGCGCAAGTGCACGTGCAGTCTCCTCGTCCATCCCGAGGAGCCCGTACTCCTGGGTGCGGCGGGGCAGGAACTCCAACGCGGGGCGCATGCTTCCGGGGACCGGGCCTTCGCCCTTCTCACCGATGCTGGGGGCAGCCCCAGGTTCTACCGGACGGCCCACCCGCAGAGGGGGAAGCTCGGCCTCCTCCGCGTACACCTGGGGGGCACGCGACTGCAGGAAGCTCTCTGCCAGACTCGAGGTCCGCACCGGCGCGCGCATCCCCTCCGTACCAGGGAGCGGGGCCCCGGCGAGCGCGTCCAGTTCGGTGGTCGGGGCAGAGAAGATCCCGGCCGCGCTGACCGGAACAGCGGTGGTTTCCGCGGGCGCGGCAGTCGGAGCGGCAGTCGGAGCAGCAGCCGGGGCCGCCGGGGCAGCAGCCGGGGCGGCCACGGGGCGCGACGCCTGGTAGGCGCTGAGAACGGACTGGCGCTGTTCGGGCGTCATCCGCAGCATCTCATCGAGGGCGTTGCGCTGGGCGAAAGCCGGGGCGACCCGCGTCGGGCCGAAGCGCCCCGCCGCGATCTCGCGGGACCGAGTGATGAGGTCGGGGATCGTCAGCGTGGGCTTTACGAGAGCCCCCAGTTGGCCGGCGACAGCTCCACGCTGCGTCGCCAGGTTCGCGCCGAGGCCCTCCAGTTCGGTCGGCGTGAGCTGCGCGAGGATCTGTGCCTGGTCCGCCGGAGGAAGCTGCGGAAGCAGTTCGCTCAAGCCCGGATACTTCGCCTGGAGTTCAGATCCGTACTGCACCGAGGTCCGGCGCGACTCAGACGTGCGGACACCGCCCCCACCACCGGGGGTTTCGAGAGTCCCTGCCTTCTGCGCCGAGTAGGCATTCCAGAAAGCTGGGTTCGCGGTCGACAACTCGTCTTCGGCCTCGAGCTCCGCACGTTCAACCGCCTCCGCGGGGGTCAAACCTTCGCGCTGGTACTGCACCTGCTTGGCCTGGACGACCTCGGTAACCGTGGCGGCCCGGGTCGCATCGGCGACGGCGGGATTCGACTGGCCGATCTGCCCGAGATTCGCCCTGACCTCGACGTCGGCCGCGAGCGCGGCCGCGCTGCCGGTCCCGACAGCGGTCTTCGCGGCGTTGATCGCGTCCTGCCCGGCCTTCGCCGCGGCAGCACCACCGGCACCGCCCCCGGCCCCGCCTCCGCTGACCCCAACCGAGCGGGACTCGGCTTCGGACCGCCCGCCCTTCGCGACCGCCACGGACTCAGCCCTCTTCTCCTGGCGGCGCGCGAGCTCCTTCTCTTCGGCGGACCCCTGTTTGACCGCCTCTTCCCGGAGAGCCGTCGCAGCCTTGAGGCGATCCCCCGCGGAGCGTTCGATGGCCTTGTCCAGATCTCCGACGCGCTTCGACAGCGCAGAGTACTGGGCGCGGTACGCGTCCATCTCGGCTTCGAAGGCCGACATGCCTGCCGTTGCTTCGAACTTCGCCTGCTCGCGGGCCAGATCCAGCTGGCGCTGCGTGGCCTTGGTGAAGATCTGGGTGTAGCGGTACGCCTGCGAGTCGCGGTAGTCCACCTTGTCGGGGGACACGAGGAAGACGCCCTGTGCGATCTGGGAGATGGCCATCAGTTCTTCCCCTTGAACATCGACGCGAACGCATCACCGGACATGCCAGAGCTAGCCTGGAAATCAAGGAGCCCCTGCGCGTCGTCCGTCGATACGCCCATCATAGTCGCGAACGCCTGCACCTCGCCGGCGCTGGGCTTGTTCCCCTGCTTCTCCTTCTGGAGTTTGTACTCCTCGATGGCCCCCGCCAGGGACCCGGAGACAGTGCCGGTGACCGCCTGCAGCGCTTCCTGATTCGACTGGGTGACAGCTGCCTGGGTCGCAGCCAGCTCGGCTTCGAGCTCGCGCTTGCGAACAAGATTCTGCGCCTCGACGTTGCGCGATGCGGTGGCCGCGGTCTCAGCCTGGGCCTGGGCGAGCTGCGTCTGCTGCAGCTGACCGACCCCGGCACCCGTCGCCATCCCCGCAGCGCCGGCCGACTTCGCCATCTGCTGGGTAGCCTTGAGCGTGGCCGCGGCGCCGCCCTGCTGAGACGTGTAGAGCTGCTGCTTCTCCGCCTCGGACAGGCCGAGGATGCCCAGCTCCCGCATCCGGCGGAGCTCCTTCAACCGGAGTTCGTTTTCCTTCTCCGCGTCGGTCTTGATGAGCGCAGGGATGGCGTCGATGAGACCCCCCGCGAGACCGCCAAGACCCACGCCCACAGCCGACCCGACAGGGCCCGCGAAAATGCCGCCGCCGGCACTGCCGAGCGCGCTGCCGATGATGGAACCGATGCCTGCCATGCTGCCTCCTAACCGGGCTGTTGCTCGTCGACGTGACGGTAGAAGACTTCGATCTGCGATGACAGGACCTTGATGTGTCCCTTGTCGCACCGCGGGTTGATCGCCACGTAGAAGTGGTGAACACCTGCGGGCAACGCGGAGTACGCCATGCGCTGACAGTACCACCTTCGGCAGTACAAGCCAAAGGACCCAGCGTTTGCCGTTACGTTTCCGCTGTCGTCTGCGTCAATCAAAAACGGAGAACCGAGGGGGGCCGGGAGTGCATCTTCCGTGAAGCAGTGCCCCTTCGTGCAGAGGTCGATGTCGGAGGTGCGCAGTACATCGCCGGCAGTGTGCCCGACGAACCCCGGATTCCGGTTCCGCTGCCCGGCCAGCTCGGCGTTGGGGTTGCCAACGCCCAGGTACGCCACGCTGTAGATGACGTCGGCGTCCTGCTCCAGGACGATGCGCTTCCCGCTGTCCGCGATGATCTGGTACGGGCTGTCGCCCAGCAGGTCGTACGGCTTGATGTGCGCTGTGAAGTACTTCTCGGTCGTGCGCAGCAGGTCGATGAACTGGGAGTACATGTCGCCGGTCGTGAACTGGTGGTCCGGCACGACACCGACGAACTCGCCCCGCGTGATGTCGATGGTCGTGACCGATACTGCGGGGAGGTCGGCGTCGATGATGCCGACGTTGATGTACTCCCGCAGCGCGGTGTTGTTGCCCGACAGCGTGGCGCCGGTCATCGGGGTGTTGGAGACGAAGACGTTCGGAGGGGTGTACGCCATCAGTTCCTCACCATGACGCAGGCCATCGTAGCTTCCTTGAACTGGACGGAGGCCACGGTCGCGTTGTCGGCCAGCTTAGCGCGCAGTTCGATGCCCTGAATGCCCGCGGCCACTGGGAACAGAAACCCTGAGATGCTGCACCGGAAGCGTCGCCTCGGGTGCGTCATCGCGTAGGTCTGCAGGACGCCGCTGAAATCCTTGTCGTTGTCGACCGGAGAGATGTCGATCTCCGTCACGTTGTACTCAGTGTAGTTCGTGACGGAGTACCCCCACTCGCAGGTCGAGAAAGGGATCCAGGTCCCCGCGGAGTTCTGGTAGTACAGGCGGAGGAAGAAGCAGTCCTCATCGTTGCTCATGATGGAGGGCAGGTTGATGGTTCCGACGGCGTCTACGTTGATGTCGGCGTGTACCCGCAGCACTTCGTAGTTGCGGTCCCACACCAGGTTCGGCGAGAAGGCGATGCGGACCGGCGTCGTACCGCCGAGGTTGATGGTGACGTAGGACTCCGACGTCAGGGTGTACGTCAGGGCGGAGTTGCAGAAGTCACGGACGTCCGTGTTCCACACAGATTCGTTCGTGCCCGTGTCGACGTGCTTAGCGGACACCCACTCGGTCTGGGTGTTCGTATCGTCGATGGTGCCAGTGCCCGTCGCAACCGCGGTGTAGTTGGTGTTTGTCCCCGCGGCAGAGGTGACGTCGCCTGCTTCAACAACCGTGATGGAGATGGTGCTCATGGTTCACCGATACTCGTTTCGGCACCAGAGGTGCCGGTCGTGGGCGGAGACGGGATAGACCTGGATGATACCGACGAAGTAGAATGTCCCGGTCGAAACGAGTGAACGACTGTTCACGTAGTCGATGAGCCAGCGGACATCGACCTTGACCGGGCCAGACTTCACAGGAGAAGCCCATGGCAGGGTGTAGGTGTGGCGTCCGCACGCGATCCATATAGGCCCAGTGCGTGCGACCAGGACGTCGTTGACGAAGACGCCAAGCTCCCCCGTGTGCCGGTCTCTTACGATGAACCCAGAGCCGATGGATGGCTCCGTTTCCGGCGGTTCGGCCGGTGTGGAGTAGCCGTACAGGTAGTAGGACTGTCGGTGCTCGAGGTCGATCGTGGCCTCGCCCTTCAGCATCCCCTCCTGCGCCTCGAACTCCAGGACGAAGCCGGTGCGGTCAGCCGCGCTGGGCGTGGCCTCAAAGGCAATCCACCCCATCGTCCAGGTGTTCGGCGCATACTCTACGATACCGGCACACCCCTCAGCGATGTGGTACGACTGCGACTGGAAGTAGTACGAGTCCCAGGCAGGGGGGCCTACCGTCGCGACGGTGGTGGGGGCGGCGAGCTTCGCACGCGTGACCGTGCTGAGCGGCATGTTGTTCTGGTCCAACGTGCCATTCAAGGCACTGATGGACTGGGTCAACTCGGCGTTCTGGTTGTCGGTGAAGATGATGTCACCGGCCAGCTGCGGGGCGACAGTGTAGATGCGTGCCATCAGCTCTTCGCCCCCGGGGCCTTGGTGTTGGGAGTCTTCACCGTCCCGCCGATGTAGCGGATCTTGTACTTGATGACCGAGTGGATGTTCGTCGAGAGGATCCGGAACGCGAAGTGCGAGACCAACCCCGTCCGCACGTCCCACCGCAGGCGCGTGACCTTGTGGTCCTGCCACTTCGAGGTGTTCCAGACCGCCGTGTTCACGCCGCTCGTCAGGGTGGGGTCGTCCTCGGCCCCGACGGCGTTGAGGTAGTCACCGATCTTCGGCGCGACCGTGCCCGCCGGGGAGAACTCGGAGCTGTAGTCCGCGGCCCACTGCAGCTCGACCTCGTTGTTGCCCTGGGTGATGGTCTCGATCTCGACGGAGAGCACGCGCTTCTTGATGCTGTCGTCCCCGAAGTCCATCCAGATGGACTGCCAGATACCCTGAGGGGGCGCGGAGGGTGAAGGCGTCACCACTGTCGCCTGCGGGGTCGTGACGTACGGGAGCGCGTCTCCTGCGGCATTCCGTGCGGACCAGACCTGAAGCCCGTAGCCCGGGTACAAGTTCTGGCTGATGCGGCTCGGGAACGTCCCGAGGATGAAGTTGCCGTTCTTGTCCGCGGCGATCTGCGTGAACCGCCAGTCGAACACCGACCCCTCCGTGGCGGTCGAGTAGCGCAGCGCCCACTCGTTCACGAGCGGGGAGTACGCGGCCCCGTGCGTGTTCTCGGTGTTGCCGTCCACGGGGTAGTGAACCCAGTACTCCTTCTCGCGGTCCGAGTACGCAGCCGTGGCGCGGCACAGCGCGTTCTTCGAGATGCGCGACAGCTCCTTGTTGAACCGGAAGGAGATGTCCTGGACCTCGATGGAGGCGCCCCCTCGGAGGCCACCGCTGACGAGCTGCATCCCGTCCTGGTTCATGAACACCACGCCAACCCCGGGGACGAGGCGGATGGTATTCGTCGCCGTGGTGCCGATCGTCTGGTTGATGTTCGTGCAGGTGTACCCATCGCCGGTCGAGTTCGTGAAGATGGCGTCGATGGCCTTCTCGCGGAAGACGAGGAGCACGTCGTAGTACGGGAACAGGGCCGTGATGTGGCCGCCGTCGCGCACCCCGACGTCGAAGTAGCTCGAGGCGGGGAACTGCTCGGGCAGACCCTGCGCAGAGTAGATGACCTGGGTCGGGTTCGTATCCCCGCCCGCCAGCCACATGTTCCCGTTCCACGCCGTCCCGTACTTGTACCCCGAGGAGATGGCCGTCGAGTCTTCCGCCGTCGGGGCGGGGAGGACGAGCTCGTTGTCGGGGATGCAGTCCAGGTACTGGCGCGTGGTGTTGTCGTTGATCTGCGTCAGGAAGTAGTAGATGTCCCCGGCGCCGGTGAGCCCGTCCTTCTTGTTCTTCGTGCGGTACAGGCGCTGGGCCACGGTCCCGTCAGGGCCCGGCTCAAGACCCTGCACCATGACCCCGTACTTCCGCGCGTTCGCGGTTGCCATGCCCGAGATCGGCTCGTCGGCGTTCGTCAACAACGTCCAGGCGACGTTGGCCGGATCGCTGACCGGGGATTCGCTTCCCGTGTCAGTTACGTAGGTTCTACGGTAGGAGTAATAGTTGACAGACCCCTTCGCCGGGTCCCCGAGCCCGAGGTAGTCCGAGGCAGCGAACTGCACAGCCATCCCGAGGAGGTCGTTGTTGGTGCTGTCGCCCGTCCCGGGCCCCACCTGCTGGTTGTAGTCGACCTGCACAGCGGCGCAGTACGGCGTCGGGGTGCGCAGGGTGAAGCCGAAGGGCTCTACCTTGCCGCGGCCCCACCATTTCAGCATCTGGTCGTGCCCGTTCAGCAGCAGGGCGAAGCGCCCGTACGGGACGAACTGCGTCCCCGGCTCGTCGACTCGGGGGTCGTGGCGCCCCGTCGCCAGGACGACCTTCCGCGAGGTTGCGGTCCCGATGTTGCCGTACTCGTAGAAGAGCTCGCCGTTGCGCTCCTGGACGTAGTACTCCTCGGAGCCCGAGTGCCGGGACCACACGGCGAGGAAGCGGCACGGCGCCCGGGCCGAGGCCAGCTCCGCCGCGGTCAGGCCGAACGTCAGCGGGGTCCCGGTGGACGGGTACTTGATGAGCGGCTCCCACCCGCGGTCGCACCGCCACCCGCCATCGGGATCGTACCGGTAGTTCTGGACGTTGACCCCGGCGTTGTCCACGCCGAAGTAGCGCTGGTCGATACCGCCGGCGACGACATCAGGAAGGGCTACGGTCTCCATTCAGTTCAGTCTCCGCAGCGAGGCCGGGTCAAACGGGGAGAACGTCCGGGTCATGCCGCCGAACTGCCCGCGAACGAGGTCGATGTCGACGCTGTCGACGTACCGCTTCTGAAGGCGCTTGATCTCGGTGTCGTACTTGCGCTGGTAGTTGTTCGCCTGCGCCAGGTTGTCGTGCTTCGAGTAGATGTCGTGCAGGACCTTGTAGACCACGAGCTGGTGGAACTCGATGGGGAACTCGGGCGTGTCGGTCTGCAGTCCCATGCGGAACGGCTTGCGGTAGTAGCGACATTCCCACTGGCGGAACTGCCGTTCCACAGCGTTGTTCACCGTCGGGTCCGCAGTGCCCGCGGCCCACAGGTACGTGAAGTCCGCGCCGATGGGCCGGGGGTACGGACGGAAGCGGAGGTGCAGACCGTCGTAGTCGATGTACCGTTTGCTGCCGGGGTTCATCTGCGACAGGTCGTTGATGACGAAGTTCGACGCGGTGTCTGCGGCAATCACCGCGTCGGGCGCGGAGTTCAACCCGGGGGTCGCAGGGTAGATCGTCGTGCTTCCCCTCGTCACTTCGCGCCACACCGGCAGGCCCGCGTTGCGGACCCCCGTCGTGCGGTTGAAGTTCTGGTTGAAGTAGACGCGCTTCTTCAGCCCCTCGAACTGGTTCATCTCCTGGTGGATCGTGTTCACGAAGGCGGGGGCGGCGGCGGCGACCCCATCCCACGTCAGGAAGTTCACGACGATGCCCGTCGTGACGAGCCCGGTGATCGCGATGATCTTGCTCTCCGACAGGGCCCCGACCTTCTTGCCGCCGTCCGCGAGGAAGGCCCAGCAGAGCTCAAGGTACGTCCCGACGGGGATGGTACCGGCGATGCCGACCGTACTAAGGGAGCACGTCTCCGCCGGCGGCACGTTGCTCGTCCCGTAGGGGATGTAGCACTGGCTGTAGAAGTTGGTGAAGTCCTCGCGGAGGTTCATGTCCTCCTCGCGACGGGCCGTGATCGCGCGGACCGCACCGTACGGCGGGAGCTTCCCGACCGCGGGGGTGTCCTTGTGAACCAGCCCGAGGATCTCGATGGCGTCGGCGGGCAGATCGTAGAAGCGGTGCTTGATGATCCACGTGGAGTCCAGCGCGACCGTCGTTCCGCGGAACGGCTCGCGGAGGATGAGGCCCACGGTCGCGGTGATCGCGTCGATGGTGTAGTCCCGGCCCTGGATCTCGATGATCTGCCCCTCCCACTGGTAGGGGAAGGATTGCAGCGCGCGGATCGGATTGCTGAACGCGACATTACGGCGGTTGTTAGTAACGTTCGCGGTGATCGTGGTCCCGTCGGGCTGGGCGGGTACGAGGTCCGGCCAGATGTCGAGGAAGATGACCTTCTGCGCCCACTTCCAGCGCTTCTCGGTCCAGATGGCGTTGTACGCGTCGTTGATGAGCAGGTCGACCTGCTCGTCGTACACGGCCAGCTCAGGGGAGTAGTCCGTGATGGACTTGATCTTGTTGCGGATCTCGGTCAGGTTCACGGCTACCCCCTCCAGATGCAGAGCAGGCGGCGCAGGAAGAAACCCCCTGCGCCGCCCGATTGACCGACGGCTACTTCAGCAGATCAGAACTGCTTGTAGACCCAGACGGGGCCGACGTTGACCGGTGCATCCACGGCGAGGGCCGTGCCGCACACCACGATGGATGCACCGGTGGCCACGCCCGCACGACCGGCCACAGCGGCCCCGGCCGACAGGGGCGACCCTGCGACGACCGCACCGTCGACGTTGGCCGTCTCGGCGTAACCGCTGACGACGACCTCAACGGGCTGCGGCGAGGTCGCCGTGCCCGTCACGCTCTTCAGCGCCACACCGGCGCACAGGGGGTTACCCGTAGCGACGACGCCGGTCTGCGCCACGAATGCGACCCGGGCCGCGCCGGTCTGGGTCGTGTCGAACATGACCCAGTCGCCCGCCACGATGGCCCCTGCAGTGAGGAACGTCTCGACCTGACTGCGGTTGCTGATGCCGCCGCCGAGCTGAACATCGGCGCCGGTGGTGACCGACTTGCCGGTGGTCTCGAGGTACTGAACCAGAGTAGAGGTAGCCATTTTAGAACGTCTCCCCGGCGAAGAGCACGGCGCAGGACGCCAGGTTGTCGGCGATGAGCTGGCCCTTCCAGTAGATCTGGGCGGACCGAGCGGTGGTGCCGGGGATGTACTCGAACGGGGAGACCGCGAGGTCGCCGTCGGAGTGCATGACCAGCTTGATGCCGTCGAAGTTGATGAAGTACATCGTGTTCGCGAGGCCGGTGTCGGTAGCGGTACCGATGGGCATGAACACGTCCTGGACGACCGCGGCGTTGCCGAAGGCGAGGGACATGTAGCCGGCGTTCAGCTGCTTCTCGTCGATGTAGCGCTCCTGGTTGAAGAGCGCGCGGCGGTAGTTCGCGTACCCGGCCTCGGTCGCGAGGATGAGCTTGATCTCACCCATCGGCGCGCGAGCCGAAGTCTCGGCCGCGATCTGCTGCATGCCGCGGATACCATCGGTACCGAAGCCCGCGGCGGCGCTGAAGCTGCGGTTGAAGAGACCGTTGCCGTCCGGCACGAGCGAGCGGGCGAGGCCGCCGACCGTGTTGGTCTGGCCCGCGGCAGTCGGCGCACCCTGCTGGAGGAAGCCCGTGGTGGCGCCGGAGAGGGCGTCACCGCAGAGGCTGCCGAGGCTGGTGAGCACGGCGCTGTTCGCGGCGACGAGCTGCTTGTTGATCTCGCGGCGGAGCATGCCCATGACGTTGCGCATGCGGGCTTCGACGATCTTGACGATCGCCTTCTCGCCGGCGTTCTCGAGCTCTTCCTTCTTCGTGATGACGATGGGCGCCACGAAGTCAGACCACTCGTAGAGAGCGGGCTGCATCACGTCCTGCACCGCGAGGGACACGGGCTCGTAGCCGGTCGCGAGCTGGGTGATGGTGGAGTGGTTGGACACAGCGAGGGGACGCTGGATCTTGATGCCGCCGTCCTCGTACTCGATGCCGCCGAGGCGCTTCGCGAAGTCCAGGAAGGGGACACGCTGGAAGAGCTCGTCGACTTCGCCATCTCGGATGGAGAAGAGCGTGGAGCTCAGGAGTTCGTTGCTGATGGGCACGGTGGGTGCTCCTTGAAGAAGTGGAGGTGAACGTCTTCGGGTGGCCTACCGGCTCCGCTCTCCCAGTTTCGCGGCAGGGTGTCCCGTCAGGGGTCCGCCGCAACAGTCGGGAGGAGTTGCACTGCATGCAGGATAGCACGATTTCGGCGGTCTTAGCGGCGACTCTTCTTTCCCACGCAGCCCCACTTCTTGCGAGACAGGTTGTTCGGGGTGTTGGGATCGTTGCGCTTCTCGGGGCTCAGCCCCTTCTTGATGCCGGCGGACCGCGCGCAGTAGCTGTCGCCCTTCGAGGTTCCAGGCGAAACAGTCGCGCCGACCTGACCGTAGCGCACCGTCTTGGTGCGCCCGGTCTCCGGGTTCTTCACGACCTTCTTGCTCGCCTTCTTCATGGGCTACTTCGCTCCGTTCGTCTTGTGCCACTGGTACGCGGTCCACGCATCCTTGAACTTCGGAGGGGCGGCGTTGCGCACCGCGTTGCCCGTCGAGGTCTTCATCAGGGTCTCGCGCTGCGTGGCCACGGCCGCGACAGACTGCTGCCGCGTGAGCTGGCCCTTGACGATGTAGTACGCGTCCTCGAGCTTGAGCTCCGGCCGCTCCATGAGGAGACGGGCCACCGGCATCCGCACGTCGTCCGAGGTGAGGTCGGGGTGCTGGCTCTTGAACGAGTCGAGCGAGACCTGCCGCTTCTGGACTTCGAGGTCCTGCTGCAGAGGGGCGAGCATCTGCTGCATCATCTGCGCAGCCTGCTTCTGGATGCGCTCCTGCATCCCCTCCTCCGACCAGGGGTCGTGCTGCAACGGCGCGGCGGCCTGCTCCTGCACCTTCTGGGCGAACTCGGACTTGGTCATCAGCTCGCGGTCCCGGGCCAGGGACACGCGCTCCTGGTCCAGCTGCTCCTTGAGCTGCGCGAGCTCCTGGGTCTTCTGCGTGTACGAGGCGCGCAGGTTGCCGACGAGCTTGCGGCCGTTCTCGGGCAGGTGCTCCAGGATCTTCTTGTAGTCGGGGAGTCCCTTGTGGCCCCCCTTCAGTTCAGGGTGATCGTCGTACCCGGCCCCGACGAGCTCGGACAGGTCAATGTCCTCGAGCTCCTGTTCGACGGCCCCGTTGGCGGGGGTCGCGACGACAGTCTCGGAGGCCGGTGCGACGGTCGTGGCGACCGGCTGCGTAGCGGCGAGGGTACTCATGGGTTCACATCCTCTCGGCGAACAGGGTGTTCATCTTGGACTCGGACATGTCGTCCTCTTCTTCGGGCATCTCGGACTTGGGGGCCTCTTCCGCGCCCATCTCTTCCTCGCCC
>Ga0315273_10002253_pt1 | contig 22638 bp, 29 predicted proteins | sample YL17G02_0_MG_FD_205753 | JGI IMG/M metagenome (GOLD analysis project Ga0315273, IMG submission 205753) | Sediment microbial communities from Yellowstone Lake, YNP, Wyoming, USA - YL17G02_0 | ecosystem: Environmental > Aquatic > Freshwater > Lake > Sediment | place: USA: Wyoming | collected...
GACACTGCTGCGCAATGCCTTTAATGGAAATTCTTAAAGCTAAAGGGGGGGTTTGCAGGGCAAGTTTCTCTTTTTATAATACATTGGAAGATATTGATATTTTAGTTGATGCTTTAAAAGAAATTCAGGAGAAGTTTGAATAATATGATAGAAGCAATAATATTTGATTGGATTGGAACCCTACACCAATTTGATGGAAAAGGATTATTTCCTTATTCAGAAAAAGTTTTGATGAAATTATATTCTAAGTATAAAATGGCTGTAATATCGGAAGCAATCTCTGATAATGTTGAAACAAGATTACGGCAAATAGGAGAATTAGAAAGATATCTTCAGGTAATTATTGCTGATATTAATAAAACCCCAGAACAATTTGTTGAATGCATGAACAGATTAGGTGTAAAACCAGAAAATACTTTAGTTGTTGATGATATAACTCTTAGGGGAATTATGATTGGTAATAAATTAGGTTGCAAAACAGCTTGGATCCAGAGAGGAAAGTATTCAGATGAAATTCCAAATAAAGGAACAGGAGAGCCAACATACAGAATAAATTCAGTGGAGGATTTATTAACAATATTATAATATGGAACAGGGAATTCCCGAAACTCTTTATTCAAAGCATATTCTTGAATTATATAAAAATCCTTCAAATTTCGGAATACTAAAAAACCCAACTAATTTTCATACAGAGTATAATTCAATCTGTGGAGATGAGATAACTGTTAACCTTATTGTAAAAAACAATGTTGTTAAAGATGCTAAATTCAGTGGAAGTGGATGTGCTATCAGCCTTGTTTCAGCTTCTCTTCTTACTTCAAAAATAAGAGGAATGAAAATAGAAGCTATTAAAAAGATGAATAAAGATGATATAAAAGAACTATTTAAAACAAAAATAAATAATTCAAGAATTAAATGCGTGCTTCTTCCTCTTGAAGCTGTAAAAAAAGCACTGAAATGAAAGAAAATAAAATAAAAAATATTGTAAAAGAAGGTTATCAAAGAATAGCCCTGGGTGGATGCTCATGTAATTGTGGATGCGGTGTTTCCAATGAAGAAATTTCTAAAGACATTGGCTACTCAGCTGAGGAAATAAACAATGTTCCAGAAGCTAATCTTGGTTTAGGTTGTGGTAATCCTACTGCACTTGGAGCGATCAAAGAAGGAAATATTGTTTTAGATTTAGGAAGCGGGGCAGGATTTGACGCTTTTTTAGCTGCAAAAAAAGTTGGAGAAAAAGGAAAAGTAATTGGAGTTGACATGACCCCCGAAATGATAAAAAAGGCAAGAGCAAATGCTATAAAATATAAATATAACAATGTAGAATTTAAATTAGGAGATATTGAAGAACTTCCAATAAAAGACAATTGTATTGATATCATAATAAGTAATTGTGTTATTAATCTTGCTCCTGATAAAGATAAAGTTTTCTCTGAGAGTTACAGGGTTTTAAAAAAAGGCGGTAAAATGTTTGTTTCTGATATTGTATTGTTGGGAGAGTTAACAGAGGAACAAAAAAGCGATGAAGGATTACTAACTGGTTGTGTCGCAGGAGCATTACAAAAAGAGGAATATCTAAAAAAAATAAAAAATGCAGGTTTTAAGGTTAAAATATTAGGGGAAGATAAAGATATTTCAAAAAGACAATATAATAAAATCCATTTAGAAAGTTTAAAGATTGAGGCAATTAAAAAATGAAAAACAAAGACATTTACAACAAACAAATTCTGAAGCTATGGAGAAATCCTAAAAACTTCGGAGAATTAAAAAATCCCACGCATGAATATTCAGAAGCAAACACTATCTGCGGTGATGAAATGTGGATTCATCTCAGAGTTGAAAATGATATTGTCAAAGACGCAAGATTTTTCGGAACAGGCTGCCTTGTCTGCATTGTTTTTGCATCACAGCTCACTGAAAAAATCAAAGGAATGAAAGTCGCAGAGGTATTAAAACTAAAAAATGAAAATCTTCTAAAGCTTCTCAAGATTAAAATAACCTTGCTGAAAATGCAATGTGCATGCCTTTCCCTTAATGCTGTTCAGAATTGTTTAAAGAAGGGGGAGATAAAAAAATAGAATTATCGAAAAATATTTAGCATAACAACCGCCGCCTGTTATATATCATAAAAATAATCTCTGTTGCCACCCCGCACTTTTTCTCTTTTTTTAATGATTATTAATCAAGTAATTAACCATCAAACCCGCCTTCACCAAATTTTCTCAGAATATTTTTTATTTCCTCTATTGTTTTTTGCTGTGTTTTCTTGTTTGACATTCTCACAAATTTAATCAATAGGTTATTAAGCTCCGAAATTTGCAGGAATTTTACTTTAAATCCATCAGTGATAAAATAAAGTCTAAAATTTTCGTATTTTAACTCTTTAATCACAATGCCTGCAATCTGACCTACTGGCTTGCCTTTCTTGGGATTTTTTTCTAAAGAGTATATTAACTCAAAAATTTCAACTGACTCAGCCCTAAATTTTTTATTAATCTCATCTTCTAATTCAGGAGTGATAATTACTTTTGCCATTTCTTTCTAGCTCTTTCTAACGCTTCTTTTACAGGAACAGTTCCTTCTTCACTCATTAAAACATCATGTAACAACCTCTGCTCTGCACTTTTAAGAAGTCTTTCAATTACATCTGAGTAAGATTCTTTTTTAGTTGCAAACTCCATAATCTTCTCCTTTAAATCCCTCCTTATGGCAATAGTTGTATTATCCATTTTATAAGTATTATAATAGTTATAAGAATTATAAGTTTAAATATTTTTCTCTTTTTATTCTATTCTTACTTCAGCAACTTTCCTATAACTAATTCAAAATCTTGTTTTTCTGCAGCTAAATCCTTTTGGCTTTCATAGCCGTTTCCTACTCTTATATATTTCCCGCCAAATACAAATGTTGGTATAGAACCCTGTGGATTGTATTTATTATATATATCAAGAATTTCCTTAGGCACTTCTGTTTCTATTTCAGGAGTAAGAGTATTATCTCCTTTATCCAGCTCCCAATGCTGAATATTAACTGAGCTGGCAAAATCTTCCTGGCTTAAGCTGTCAAATGTATCTTTTATCCAGACGCAGTGAGGACACCAGGTTGTTGAAAAAAGAATTACGTATGATTTTCCATTGCTGTCCCTAAGGATATTGTCCCCTGTATCTGAAAAAGTTGAGCCTTCTACTAAAACTGATTTTCCAGAAACACCGCCTGTAGTTCTAAGACCAAAAAATCCTGTCAATAATGCGATTATGACCAGAACAAAGAGAATTGCGAATAATAAAATCCACAATGTTGATTTCTTTATTGTTACCATTCAAATTTGATGAAAAAAATCCTTTATTAATGTTTCTAAAAGGGAAAAACTAAATAAAAACTTAAGATAAAGCTGCGGACAATGCAGTCCATGAACCAGACATTTTTTCTCCATTTACATAAAATGTTGGAGTTCCGCTTGCAGCAGTGCTTGCTTGGCTTGATGTTGTCTCAACAGCTGTTGCATATTTTTCGTCATCCAGACATTTGTTAAATTTGCTTATGTCAAGTCCCTGAATATTCTTTGCCAATATTTTCAAATTAGCTATAGAATATTTACCGTTATTCTCTTTGCTGTCGTGTGCAGTGAATATTGCATCGTGCATTTCCCAGAATTTTCCCTGCTCATGAGCACAATATGCCGCTTCTACCGCATATACGGATTCTTCTCCTAAGAAGCTCATTGGCACATAAATAAATCTTAATTTTCCCTGCTCAGCCATTGCTTGAATTTTTCCTGCGGAATTAATCAAATCTCCATATTGAGTCTGGTATGTTTGTAACCATGAAGGCAACCCCGAAACTATTGCACAAAAAGGACATTGGAAATCAGAAAATTCTATTACAACATTCTCAGCATCTGTTGGTCCAAGAGAAGGATATAAATCAGGATTATCTGTGAAAACGCTCAAATCAACAGCCCCTTGAGTAGTGTCTCCTGTATTTTGAACAGCACTTCCTGTTCCTCTAAGTCCAAAACCGCCTGTCCATAATGATACAGCGAGGGCGAGAATAAGAATTACAACAGCACTTTTCCATAAAGTGTCTTTTTTTATTGTTAATGTTTTTTCGTCACTCATTTTTATCCATTTATAATCGAAAAACTCTTTTATAAAGTTTATGATAATTTGATTTATTGATGTTTGAAGTTATATTTCATCACCTAATCAACACTTTTATCATATCTAACCTTATACCGATTTAGCACTTATTAATTAAATAATTCTGCCCGCACTTTTTTATCTTAACTAATATTTCTTCTCTTTAATATAGTCATCACACAAACCCTGTTTTAAGGGCATCTTTCCAGGTTTTTTCTCCAAGCGCAATCATAGCTTCCTTATATGTTAAAATAGGCATGGAATATTTTGCAAAATCATCGAGGGCAATTCTTGGGCATGCAAGTTCAACAAACGCGTCAATGTTGTAGAAATTCATCAGCTTCTCAGGAGTTATTTCGTTCATTGTTATTACAACAGCATTTTTTCCAGCTTGTTTGAATTTTTCAAGAAGAATTTTTGGAGAACCAAACCTTTGTCCGGGCTTTATTTCAACAATTATTCCAACATTTTTCGCTTCGCGCAGTTTTTCTATTGAAAACGCTCTTTGCTTCAGGATTTTTTCCCTTATTCCTTTCATGCTTCTGACTTTGTCGTTGTAAACATCAATTAATACAACAGGTTTCTCGACAGCAAGGCAAGCACCCATTGAATGAAATTGATTTCCAATAATGACAAAAGCATCAACTTCGTTCTGAATAGCTTTTAATCCAGAATACTGACAACCAACAATATGTCCTTCATAAGCAACATAGCCGAGTTTTTTTGAAAGAACAACTTTTTTCTTATTTTTCTCGTAGAAATTTATTATATTTTTTAGTTCATGCCTATGCTGAACAGAATAAGAAAGTCCTACTGTTTTAAATTCTTTAAGCTCTTTTAAAGATTTTTTTAATAATGGTTCAAGATCCAAAAGATCTTTTATTTCTGTATATAAAATAGGAAATTTAGATTCTATAAACTGGGCATGCCCAAAATGAACTATTAAATCAGCGCCAAGCGCTTCTGCTTCCTGAACAGCTATAGAGCAGCCACCCCAGCAAGTTTCTCCTGAAAAAATAACTTCAATGCCAAGAGCCCCAATCCAGTTAGAAATTTCAGGTGCATATTTTTTTATTCCCTCTGCCAGTTGCACAAGCACGCGCTTCGGCTTTCTTTTCTTCAGTTCTCTGATAAGTTTTTCCTTTTCAAAATCTAATGTCATAAAATAATCAGAAAAAATAGGTTTATAGGGATTTTGGTTAAGGATGTCTTAAAGATAAACTTCTGGACAAACAAGCTAATTGCTGCCTGAGACAGTCATATCTATCATCTGGATTATTACTAAAAGATTTGTATAAAACATTATTTCCAAATTTGTCTGTTCCAAGGATACTGTATCCGAGAACAGGCTCAGAGCATAAAATAGTAAGCCTGGACGCATAAGGCGGAAGATCTGCAACAGCAACCTCTGCTTTTAATAAAGGGGATTGATGCGCAGAAACTACATAAGTAATGAAAACTTTTTTTGGGGGCAAATATTTATCCTCCGGAAATTCATCTCCTACTATTTTTCTTCTAAAACTTAAAATGCCTTTTTTTCCAATTTTGAACACCTGTCCTTCAAGAGATTTCAGGGGGTGTGCTATTTGCTTGTCTAACCTTCTTATGAGGATTCCTACTGCAGAGTTTAGTTTTTTTCTTGTAACTATTCGATTATCTTTCATTTTTCTAAAGAAAACCTTTTGCTTATAAATCTATCACTAATATTTCTCGACTTTTTCCTTTGTTATATATTCATATGCAGAATAAGCAGCTGTACAGCCATCTGCAACTCCTGTAATTAACTGCTTAAATTGCTTGTCTGTAACATCTCCTGCTGCAAAAATTCCGGGGATATTTGTTTCAGAAGTTTTATGATTAATTATTATCTCTTTTTTATCATTAACTTTAACTCCAAGTTTTTCAGCCAGTTCTGAATTGATAGCATGCCCAATATCGATAAAAACCCCATCGAGCTTTATCTCTTTGCCCGATTTGTAGGTTTTATCAAGAATAACGCTTTTTACAGTTTCGCCCCCGTGAATTCTAATTATATTAGTATTATTAACAACATTTATTCTTTTATTCTTCTTTATTTTTTCCATATAACATGATTCAGGATGTATTTTTTCTCCCTTGTAAATCATATAAACTTTTTTTGCATATTCTGTCAAAAGAAGCGCGTCTTTTGCAGCGCTGTCAGAACCGCCGATAACAGCAACTATTTTATTTTTGTAAAGAGAGGCATCACAAATTGCGCAATAGCTTACTCCTTTGTTTTCAAATTCATTTGAGCCGGGAATTTCAAGTTTTTTCCATCTTGTTCCTGTTGCAAAAAGAAGAGTTTTGGATTTGTAAGCTCTTTTATCTGTTTTAATTAAAAAGCCGCCGGTAATTCTATTTATTGACATAACCCTTTCTTTTTTTATTACAATATTTTTGTAGCTTTTTGCATGCTCCTCTAATTTTTTGGCAAGTTCATGCCCTGAAATCTTGATAAATCCGGGATAATTTTCAACGACATTTGTGGTTGTTATAACCCCTCCAATAGGAAGTTCTGTACCAAAACTGGTTCCTAAAACAAGAGTTTTAAGCCCGAGCCTTGCCGCATACATTGCTCCTGCTAAACCAGAACCTCCTGCTCCGAGAATTATCAAATCATAAGATTCCATTTTAATTTAATTTTATAAATGCCATATTTTTATATTTTTAATATTCATAAAAAGAATAAGTTCTAGAAACTTAAAAAACTATCTGAACTTTAGCAGATTTTACATCAATATTTTTAAACCTCTTTTTCTTTGCTTGCCTAAATAAGATGGTTTATTATCTGCCTATACTTGGTGCAATTGCTCTGGCGGGCGGAACTATTCTTGAACGAATTGATCTTAAAAGAAAAAAAGTTGGAATAACACTTTATCAAACAGCTTCTTTCATGGCAATAGTTCTGTGTCTGCTTCCTCTAATTTACTTCTTCTGGAAAATGGAACCGGGCGCTTTTGCGGCTAAAAATATTATAATTCTTTCGTTGGTTATTGTTTTTTCAATTATAGGAAATCTTCTGATTTTTTATTCGCTGAAATGGGAAAAAGTTGGGAATCTTGAGCCAGCGAGGGTTTTAGAGCCGTTATTTGTCATAGTATTGGCAATTATCTTCAGCTTTTTCTCAGAAGGGCTTTATGAAAGAAATCTTAAAATAATTATCCCGGCAATTATCGCCGCGCTGGCATTGGTTTTTTCCCATATAAAAAAGCATCATTTAACATTTAATCCTTATTTTATCGCAGCTATATTCGGCAGCTTCTTTTTTGCCCTGGAATTAGTGCTTTCAAGATTAATTCTTAACTTTTACTCTCCTGTATCCTTTTATTTTGTAAGAAGCTTTTCAATATTTCTTATTAGTTTTCTGATTTTCAAACCAGATTTCAAGAAATTAAATAAAACAGTTAGGTGGCAGATTTTTGCTACAGGATTTATCTGGGTGATTTATAGGCTTGTCGTTTACTATGGTTATTTGAACATAGGAGTTATTTTCACAACATTAATATTAATGCTTGGTCCTATTTTCATTTATCTTCTTGCTCATTTTGTTCTGAAAGAAAGAATGAGCTGGAGAAATTTTGTTGCGGCCATAATTATTGTATGTGCCGTCGTTTATGCTATGATTTAACTTTTCCTGGAAAAAGTCTGTAGTAATTTAATAATAGTTACATACAGAAATCTTTATATACCCCTTTTATGTGAAAACAGAATGAGTCTAAAAAGAATATCTCAGGCATTGGGTGCCTCTGCATTGGCTTATATATTAGCTACGGGAACACAAGAAGCTTATGCACAAAATCCAAGTACACAAAATCCAATAGCCAGAAGAGACAGTGCTGTCTATGATTCTACAAGAACAAATTTACGTCCTTCACCACCATGGGTATCCTTATTTCAATATTTACCAACACCAAGACATTCTCCACAAAATATTCTTGCAGATACTTCAAGGAGAAGATCGCTACCTCCAAAAATAGTGGCTGAACAACCTGCTGCTGATTCCTCAAGAATCGCACCAAGAATAGTTGCACTACAATCTACCAAATCTGATTCTTCAAGAACAGCAAGATCTGATTCTCTAAAAACATTAGGTATTTATCTTGATTCTTCGAAAGGAAGAGATCCAAGATATGGCATATTAGGACAATTTGCTATTCCTGGAAGAAGATATTGTTTAGTTCCAAGAGAACAGACAGTTTGTCCTTCATATTCTCAACCAACTGCCCAAGCAGCAGAAACAACAAGAACAAGAGCAGATACCTCTTCAAGAACATCAACAGGTCCTAGAGCAGCACAAATTCCAAGAAGAATTCCAACAAATCCTATAGTATCATTAGATGAAGATATAACAAGTGCAGGAAGTGGATATTTTGCAAATAACCCAATATTTAATTTTAATTTTGAAGAAGGCGTTCCTTTTGATAAAATATTTTATTCAGAAACTCCATTCAGAGTTGAATTCAGGGAATTAAAAAGGGGGCTTGAAAATATAATACGGGCAGAAGGAACAGGCCCTGCTACAGATTCATATTTAAGATATCTCATAGAAAACAACTCAAGAAATAATCTTAATCATATAAGAATTTTGAATGATGCCTCTAGAAATAATGATATTTCTCCGGGAGAACTTTTGGTTAACAGACAACCAGCAATTCCAGAAGGACTTTATTTGGCTAATATAAGCAATGGAACAGCAAGCACAAACATGCTTATTCGTTTCAATTATTCACAAGGAGCAAGGGGTGCTCAAGACGTAACTGGAGAAGGAAGGGCTGCAAGAGCTGATACAACAGGGCCTAGCTTACCCTTGGAAAGATTAAGACAAGAAGCCGACAGAAGAGCAACAGAGAGAATTGCAAGAGGCCAGATAAGAGATACTTCAAGAGCTGGTGCTGACACAGTAGGAATTCAGGCTGACACTACAAAAGCTGCTGTATCAGATACAATTCAAAGAACAAATTCTAATCAAGCAAGGAGAACTTTAGAACTAGGTTTAGAAACACAATATGAACCTAAAAATGAAGAATTAACTCTCGGCGGTTTTGCAAATGTTCGAATAGCTCCTTGGTTGAGGACAGAAATATCTGGAAATTATTCTATATCAAAAGGAAATCCTTATTTCACAGGAACCTCAACAGAAACTACAAATCGAGAAAGGCTTTTAATTAGACCTGGAATATACAAATTAAGAACAGACCAGGTAACAACTTCTTTCGATGAAAGAGGGGTTGCAGAAGCAGGTGCAGGAATTATATTAACTCCAGCAAGATTTTTAGATATCTATTTAAACGCTGGAGCAAAAATGATTAGAAGAGTTGAAGATGTCGACGGAAGAAGCACAATAAGCTTTTTAAGAAATGATATTCCCTTAGGAAATCCTGAAACAATTTCAAATTCTCTTCCAGGAAATTCAAGAAATATATTCAGACCATCTTATAATTTAGGAGCAAGAATAAATCTTGGAAGACATGTTTCTGTAGGTGGTTCTGTCAACCAGGTGGGAAAAAGAAGAGGCGGAAGCGGTGATTTTAGAATTAGATTTTAAAAATGAACATTCTTTCAAAAAAATTATTAATAATTCCATTTATGCTTATTTTTCTAGCAGTGCTTGTTTCAGCAGCAAGTGTTACAACTTCTTTATTTTATGATTCAACAGATTCAAATTCTTTGCAGATAATAAACGGGCAATCTGCAGGGGTCATAATTAGTGCAGATTCAATATTTGAATCACGCATGACAATAAAATTAGATTTAAAAGATTCTTCAGGAGCTCTTATTAATAATATTCTTAATGTTAATATAACGCAAAATAATCTTCAATATTGTTATAATATTGGTTCTGGTAAAGGCTGCTCTTATTCAAATTATTTAACTCTGAGCCCTGCGATTTACAGCAATCCTGGTAATTATACAATTGTTTCAACTGTAACAGGAGCAAGCGGGCAAAGTGATACAGCCACATTACATCTTGAAGTGCTTCCTGTATCTGTTTCAAATAATGTTCCTGTAATAACTTCAACTCCAATTACCTCTGTTAATGAATCAACAGCATATTCTTATCAGGTTGTTGCTACAGACGCTGACAACGATGCATTAACATACTCTCTTACACAAAACCCTAGCTGGTTATCAATAAGCAGTTCTGGATTAATAAGCGGAACAGCACCAGCAGTAACTGCAGACACAAATTATGCTGTTACAATTAGAGTCTCTGATTCAAAAGATTTTGCAACACAAACATATAATTTAATCGTAAGAAATAATGGTATTGTCATTCCACCAGACACAACTCCTCCTGTAATTAATATAATCTATCCTGTAAATTCAGCAGACTACACAAGTCATATTACATCAATAAATTATACAGCAACAGATGCAAATTTAGCAAGTTGCTGGTATAGTTTGAATAACGGTGTGACAAATGTAACAGTTTTATGTAATAATCTTATCACCGGTATTTCTTCTGTTCAAGGAGCAAATACCTGGAAAATTTATGCAAATGATACCGCTGGAAATATCGCAAGCAGAAGCGTGACATTTAATGTTAATATTCTTGTTATTCCAAACAACCCTCCTGTAATAACCTCAACAGCTATTACATCTGTTAATGAATCAACAGCTTATTCTTATCAGGTTATAGCAACAGATGCTGACAATGATGTTTTAACATATTCTTTAACAACAGCACCTGCCTGGCTGTCTATTAATTCCGCAACAGGATTAATTTCTGGAACAGCGCCTGATGTTAGCGCCAATACAAATTTTAATATTGTAATAACAGTATCTGATGGAGTTGATATAGTTACTCAGTCTTACACATTAACAGTTGTAAATATTGTTTCTCCTCCAGGAGACACAATTCCGCCTGTAATTAATATAATATCTCCTACAAATGGAGCAACTTATGCAAGTCATATTACTTCAATAAATTACACAGCAACAGACGCAAATTTAGCAACCTGCTGGTATACCCTAGATAATGGCGTGACAAATGTAACAACAACTTGTAATGCTCTTATCACAGGAATAACCTCTCTTGAAGGAACAAACACCTGGCGGGTTTATGCAAACGACACAGCAGGAAACACAGCAAGCCAAACAGTTATTTTCACAGTTGATTTGCCTGGCGGAAACAATATTCCTATAATAACTTCAACAGCTGTTACATCTGTAAATGAATCAAGAACTTATTCTTATCAAGTTGTTGCAACAGACGCTGACGCAGATACCTTAGTTTATTCATTAACATCTGCACCTGTTTGGCTATCTATTAATTCTACAACAGGAGTAATAACAGGAATCACTCCATCAGTAAGCACAGACACTAATTTTTCAATCACCGTCGCTGTCTCAGATGGAATAGCAAATGTAACCCAATCTTATATATTAACAGTAAATAATATTTCAAGCAGAACCAGTGGTATAAGTAAAAAAACAACTGGAACAGAAGGACTTTTGTCTTCTTCAAATACAGAATTCGAAGAACAGCAATACCTTGACCAATTTGCTCCAAGAACAGCTATTTCAGCAGAAGATTCTGCAACAACTGCTGGAAAAAATGCTTTTAATTTACAAAATTATTCAGGAGCAATATTTGTAATATTTGGATTAGTCTCTTTTGGACTTTTAGTTATCTTTGTTATTTTCCTGATTAGAAGATTATAATTAATTTAAACTATCAAAATCACAACGCAATTCTTCCTGAAATGAAAAACCATAAATTCTTAATCTTCTACTGCCATTTTCAGAAAATCTGAGCACATCACTTAAATTTCCACAAGAAACTGTTTTTCTCATAATTCTTCTTATATCGCTATCTCTTGTTAAAATTCCAACATCTTTATCATCATATGCAAAAGAATAGATTGCAGCAGCAACTAATTGCTCATCTGTATGAAAATCTTCAACATTTTTTGGCTTAATTCTTTTAAGATAATCTTGACTAAAATCTATTTTTGAACCAGTTTTTGCCGCTATTTCAATAACTTTTTTTTCCAGCATTTCATATTTTAATTTATCTTTTGGTAAAAAGGAGATCCTTCTAGATTGCAGATAACATTGATGAATAAGGTCTCTAATTTCTTCCAAAAGTTCTCTTCCTGTTTCTCTTTTTCTAAAACCTTGTTTGCCTAATTTTTTTCTAAATTTATTTGATACCAAATCTTCCAGCTGATTCAAAAATCTTATTGTATCAGTAACCATATTCCTCTCCCTCCTTATTTCAGCAGAAACACCCGGAACTGTGGCAATGTTGGGACTTTCTAATAAAGAGAGAAAGTATTTCAAATTCCCAATTTCTTTTGCCATGGAATCAGGATTCATTCCGGAAAAAGAACGTTTTGAATACACACTATCCTGATACCAGCCCCAGTCATTACTCCTAAATACCATAGAAGTATCACAAATAACAAGCTCTAGTTCTTGCAAAAGATTATCAACAGTAATAATTTTTTCTGGCATTTTAGAAATCTAAAACATCTCATCAGGATTTCTTGAAATTCTTCCTATATTATTGTTTTTCCCTGAAGAAGCAATAACATCATCAATTCTCAGAATCATCATTGCAACTTCTGATGCAGAGCTTATCGCCTGAGTTTTTATTTTCAATGGCTCTATTATTCTTGACTCAAGAACATTTTCAATTTTATTGTTGAAAAGGTTCAGGCCTGCATTTTTTTCTCCTGCATCATGCCTTGATTTTAATTCTGTTAAAATATCTATAGGATCTAATCCTGCATTTTCAGCAAGAGTGGACGGAATAAATTCCAGCGCAGAAGCGAATTCCTCTACAGCTAATTGCTCTCTTCCGCTAAGGCTTTGCCCGAATTCCCTGAGCCTTTTTGCAAGCTCTATTTCAACAGCACCACCTCCTGAAACAACTAATCCAGATTGCAAAGAGCAGGCAACAACGCCTAACCCGTCTTTTATTGCTCTTTCCATTTCATCAATAATATGCTCTGTTCCGCCGTGAATAAGGATTGTGAGCGCTTTTGGATTAGGACATCCCCGAATATATGTCAGAACATCTTCTCCGTGCTTTATCTCCTCGACAAGGTCTGCATTTCCAAGCTCAAAAGGATTAAGTTCTCCTAAATTGCTAACTATTTTTCCCCCTGTTGCTTTTGAAATTTTTTCCATATCACTTTTTGCAATTCTTCTGCAGGCATATATCCCCTCTTTTGCTAAAAGATACTGTGCAAAATCATCTATTCCTTTCTGGCAAAAAATAACGCTTGCTCCAGAGAGCTTTACTTTTTCTATCATTTCTCTTATTTCTCTTTCTTCCTGAGCAATAAAACCCTGAAGCTGGTCAGGACTTGAAATAGAAATTTTTGTCTCAATTTCCGGATTTCTTAATTCAAGAGGAAAATCAACCAGGGCTATTTTAGAGCTTCTCACAAATGCAGGCATGTCCTGGGAAATTCTTCCTTTGTCTATTACTATTCCGGATATTAACTCTGTGTCTTTTATTCCGTCGCCTTTTGATTTTTCTATTTTTATATCTCCCAAATCAACTTTTCCGTTGTTTTCTATCTGCTTTATTGCCCTTACAATTATGTCTGCAAACCATTCTCTTGAATCTTCAGCGCCTTTTCCAGTCATTGCTGTCATTGCAATCTGTTTTAATATATCTTCATCATCAGGGGTTATCTTAAGCGCAATTTCGCGAAGAATTTCCTGGCTCTTTTCAGAAGCTAGTCTATATCCTTTCGTAATAACTGTTGGGTGTATTTTTTTGTCAATAAGCTTCTCTGCATTTTCCAGAAGCTTGCCTGCAAGCATGACAACAGTAGTGGTTCCGTCCCCAACTTCAGCATCTTGCGTCTTTGCTATTTCAACCAGCATTTTTGCAGCAGGATGCTCTATCTGCATTTCTTCAAGAATTGTCACCCCGTCATTTGTTACTATTATCTCTCCTGTAGGAGAAACCAGCATCTTGTCCATTCCTTTTGGACCCAAGGTTGTTTTCACAATTTCAGCAACCATCCGCGCAGCTAATATATTATTTCTTTGTGCATCTTTTCCCAAAAGCCTCTGCACGTCTTCAGGCATTAAAACCATTGGTTTTTCAGACATTTTATTTTTTAGAGTTGCCTAAAAGATTTAATAATGTTAAGTGAGAACATTCCACGAACCTTTCTTCAGAGTCATCAACACTTCCGTTTCTTAACTCATCTCCAGCAGGAATTCCGCTTTTACCATTATGAAAAGAATCTAATGCCATACAATTATAATGAGATCCTTTACCAGCATTCATTATCTCAGGGGAGATAGGATTGATTATTTTATGCTTTGCCTTTTCCACAAAACCCCTGTAAAAAGGACATGTTTCTGAATGAGGACAGTATAAAGACATCATTTTGTTATTAACTCTAACTCTCAGCCAGCTTATTTAAATATTATTGTAATCCAAAAACAGAGCAAAAACTCATAAGATTTATAAGTAAAAATGGTTTGATATAATTGCATGAAAAACATCTTTGTCTCAGATGTTATGACACGCGAACCTGTTGTTATCAGCCCCAATGCAAGTCTTCTTGAATGCGCGAAAAAGATGGTGAGGAAAAAAGTCGGAAGTCTGCTTATTGCAGAAAACAAAAAGCTTCTTGGATTTATTGACCAGAAAGACATTCTCTGGGCGCTTGTCAAGAAATCAAAAGCAGACCTTTCAAAAATAAAAGCAATTGATATTTCTCCTAAAAAAATAATGACTATAAAATCAGATGCAAGCATACATGAAACTATAAGCAGAATGAAGAAGTTTAAATTTGAAAAACTTCCTGTTGTTGACAAAGGAAAGCTTGAAGGAATAATAACCGTAAGAGATATTCTCAATTTCAATCCTGAGTTTTATCCAGAATTAGAGGAATTTGCAAAGATAAAAGAAGAAGCTGAAAAACTAAAGCGTGTTGAGAAAGCCAGGCTTAAGCCCTCTGTAGAAGAAGGCATCTGCGAAGAATGCGGAGAGCGAGAGTCTCTTTACAGAATAAACGGAATGCTCGTCTGCGAGTCCTGTAGGGATTCTATTTAGTTAGGTTTTTAAGATTAGAGTTCTTAAATAAAATATGCCATATTGTCATAAGTGTGGTAAGAAGAATAAAACAGATGATGCTTTCTGTGAACATTGTGGTGTGAATTTAAAGGGCTTCTTAAAAGGAACTGAAGAAAAGGTAGAAAAAGAAGTCAAGAAAACAAGCTACAAAGGTTTAGTCATCTTTATCATTTTCTTACTTGTTACGGGATATGTAATTCTTGATTTTTGGGCAATGTCTCAATTAATACCTGTGATTAGTGTTGATAGTGTTTTAACAAGTATTTCAAATTTTCAGGGAGATGTGAGTTTATCAGAAACTTCTGCGGGGACAACTATAAGAATGGAAAACCCTACATTTGTTCCGATTTTATTTGGAAGAATTGCTTATGACGCAAATTATGGGAATACAAAAATAGCAGAAGGAAAAACGGGGTTTTTTATTATGGGTTCCAATTCTCAAAAAGATATTCCAGCGGATTTAACAGTTCATAATCTAAATGCACTTAAATCTGGAGTAAATTGGATTTGGAATACCCTCACGGGAAATCAAGAAAAGGCATATGTTAATGTATATGTGGATGTTGGTATATTTAAATTTAAAGTGAAAACAATAGAATGAAAAAGATAATTTTATTACTTATTGCGGGAATTTTTGCAATTAATTTTATTAGTTTAATAAGAGCAGAATGTAATGGGGGGGTTGATTTGGATATAAAGAAAATTGAAAGAAGTCCGGAACAAAGCACATTTAAAGTTGTCGCAACTGCAAATCAGGTAGGAGATTGTTTAAGCATTGCATGGAGTAAGAATGATTTAAGTGCATTATTAAACAAGGAATCTCCAGAAGAATTATCTGATAAAGATATTACCGGTGATATAAAATTGATTGCACAAAATGATGCATTTCATACAGTTTTAGATAACTCTGAAAAAATTTATTTATACTCTATTGGGGAGGCTGGATGGAATCCGTTTTCTTGTAATGCAGATAAATGTTCAAGCAAAGGTTATTCTTCTACAGATTACTATGTATTGGATACTATAGGTTATTGTTATTGTGTATATAAAAATTCTCAACCTGTTGCAACTTTTGGAAGATTTAATGGAGAAGGAGATAGAAACGGGAAGGCAATTATTTCAATTTCTGGTTTACCACAATTGGAAATAAATTATGGTCAAAGTGATGGAACTCAAAGTATAGGTAGCCAATTAACTGCTTCTTGGAGAGGAGACCTTTTGGCAGGTCATTCAATAACTGCACCACAGTATAATGTTTATATGGATTCTGGAGGTAACTTTCATTTAATCTCATCAAATTATCAGAATGTAAAAGACGCAATCATAAACGCAAATGGTCAATCAGGAGTAACACTTCCTAATTGTTTAGGTAAATCTTCTGGATGGCATCCCATTGCTGGAAAATCTCAAGCACAAAATTGTATAGATGCTTATAATACACAAGTTACTCAATTGCTTCAAGATAAAATTCAAGAATATTCTTCTTCAGTTGAAAGCTCAATAATATCTGCTTCTTTTGCAGGATCAAATTTAATTGTAAATGAAAAGCCATATTCTGCTTCATATCCTCAATTTACTTTGACCTTTGATGCAGAATGGGCAGGAGTACATTGGATAACTGGCCAACCAAAATTAAATTGTCCTTCTGATACATCTTTTAACAGTGGTGATTCTAAGACTCTTTCTTTTGATATAAAAAATGTTGCAAATGAAAAAGGTGCTTTTAGTTTAAGTTTAGATTGCGGAGCAATTTCCCCCACTTTAGATTCTAATAAGATTCTCTTAGAATCAGGGAGTTCACAGAAAGTTAATACCCAGTTAACTCTTTCAACAGAAAATCTCCAAAAAAATCAATGTAAGATTAAGGCTTATGCAACTAGAGACCCATCAAAATCAGATGAATGTTCTTTTAATGTGGAAACTAAACCTCTATCTAAAACAACAATAAAAACCACAGATCAATCTATAACTTCGGGTTCCCAAGAACCTTCTTTATCCAAGTCATCAACAGGAACAACAATTTTAATAATCTTTTTGATTCTTATTGCTGGTTCAGTTGGGTTCTTTATTTATGCTAAGAATAAAAAGAAAGGGCATCATAAAGAAGAGAAAGAAGTTCAACATTTAGGAAAACATTGTACAAAATGCGGACATCCGCTAAAATCAGGAAGTAAATTTTGTACTAAATGTGGTAAGAAATTGTAGAAAGAAATGAAAGACTCAATTTCTCCTCTTCTTCCCTTCCTCTAACATATTTAACTATTTAGTTAAATATTTAAAACTTAATTTATTAGATAATTAATAAAAGTGGTGTAAAATGAATTTTAAAACTTGGGTAGATTCAAAAATAAAAAGATATGAGTTAGTTGATTTTGGACTTATAAAATTAAGTATTGCCGCTTTTATTTTAATGATAGCGAAACTTTGGACGCCATTACTTAGTTTAGAATGGTATTGGTATGGTATAATCTTTATATTAGCAGTAATATGTCCATTATCTAAGATACTTAGAAAATAATCTCTTCCCCATATTCCCCCTATCCATTAAATATTTAAATCAAATCCCGCTTTATATCTCATGCCGGAAAAAGATACAATTTTTACAAGTAAAATAAAATATACAGGAGTTTTTTCATTCAAGGATTTCTATAAATTCTGCTATGACTGGCTTAAGGAAGAAACAGGGCTTGACCTGGAAGAAACAAAATACTCTGAAAAAATAGAAGGGGCTCAGAAAAAAATAGACGTGGAATGGAACGGAAAGAAAAAGCTCACAGATTATTTCAGATTTGATGCAAAAGTCATTTTCAAAGTTGAAAAACTGAAAGAGACAGAAATAAATCAGGGCGGAGCAAAGATAAAAACAAACGACGGTGCTGTAGAAGTAAGCATAAAAGGCGTATTGGTTAGAGACTATGAGGGAAAGTTTGAAACAACAGCATTCAAAAAGTTCCTGAGAGGGATTTACGAAAAATGGGTTATTCCGTCGAGAATAGAGGAATACAAGGACAAAATCGCCACAGACAGCGACAAATTTCTGAATCAGGCAAAGGCTTATCTTGATTTGGAAGGGAAAAAAGAATAAGATTTCTTAGTAAAGACCGCATCTGCCCGTCGGCAATATTAATGATAAAAGAGTCAAAAAGAAATAAATGTTATTAATAAAAATTTTATAAAATATTAAAATATGAGGTTATTGAGGGGGTAATTTTAATGATAATAAGGATTTTTATGCGGGTTCACGTCGTAAAAGAATTAATTTCTATTTAAAAAATAATGTCAAACACATAAGTTATTAACGAGAATTAACTAATTTTTCTATAATTAAAGCTTTTATACTAAAAATAACGCATAATTTAACTTAAAAACCACAACCAAAATCTTTAAATATAAAATCTTAGTGGCTTTTATATGAAAAAGGTGTTTTTTTTGATTGCACTGATGATTATTCTTCCAAGCGTGCTTGCTATCGATATAGATGTTCAAAAAAACAGCCAAAACGAGGTTCTTATAACAGATTTAAACAAGCCTGTTATTTTTGACCTCAGCATAAAAAATAACCAAATGTCAGATAACTTTGAGTTTTACAATCTTGCAGGATTCAGCATTTTTCCTGCAAATGCCACAATAGGATTTAAAGAAACAAAAGAAGTTCAGCTTGAATTAACACCTATAGGAAAGATTTCACAGAAAGGGTATTACACCATACCTTTATTTATAAGAAGCAGAGATACATCTGAAGTCCAGGAAAGCCTTACTTTTAAAATAATAGAATTAAAAGAGGCATTTGAAGTTGGCTCAGGAGATGTTGACCCTAAGTCGCAGTCTATGGCAATATATATAAAAAATAACGAGAATTTTGATTTCGGCACAGCGCATGTTAAATTCACTTCTGCTTTCTTCAGTGTTGAAAAAGACTTTACTATTGGTCCAAAAGAAACAAAGCAGGTTTCTGTTCAGCTTAATAAAGAAGATTTCAAAAGCTTAATGGCGGGATTTTACACCCTGACAGCAGATGTAACAACCTCTGGAAAAGAAGCAAATGTTGAAGGAGTAATAAGATTTGTTGAAAAAGACATTCTTACAACAACAAAAAAAGACTATGGATTTTTGATAAATACACAGATAATCACAAAAACAAATGAAGGAAATCTGGTTGCAACATCTGATACAGTAATAAAGAAAAATATTATTTCAAGATTATTCACCGGATTCAGCCCTTCGCCAGATATTGTTGAAAGAGCAGGGCTTACTGTTTATTACAGCTGGACAAGGGAAATAAATCCCGGAGAAGCTCTGGTAATAGAAGTCAAGACAAACTGGCTTTTCCCATTCCTGCTTATTCTTCTTATTGTTGCTATAGTAATTTTTGTCAGGAAATACACAGGAAGAAACCTTATTCTTAAAAAAAGAGTTTCTTTTGTAAAGGCAAAAGGCGGAGAATTTGCGCTTAGAATTTCAGTAGTTGTAAAGGCAAAGCAGTTCATAGAAAGAGTAAATGTTGTCGACAGGCTTCCTTTAATGGCAACTCTTCATGAAAAATTCGCAGGAGATTATCCAAGCAGAGTTGATGCAAAAAACAGAAGAATAGAATGGAACTTTGACAAGATGGAAGCAGGTGAAATAAGGCTTGCATCATATATAATCTACTCAAAGATAGGTGTTGTGGGAAAGTTCGCGCTACCTACAGCAACAGCAATATTTGAAAAAGATGAAAAGATTCACGAAGTTGAATCTAACAGGGCTTTCTTTGTGTCAGAGCAGCGAGGAATGAATGAAGAATAAGAATTAAATCTATTTTCAAGAGCACTTATTCTTTCTTGAGCACCTCTATTTTCAGGCAAATTCTCTGGAGAATATTCTTCTTCAGGAATTGTTTTTTTTATTTCATTTAACATTTCTACAGTACTTCTATAGGCCTCTATAATATCCCCTGCCCATTCAGTTGCCTTTCCAGGAGCAGGATGAGACTGGCCTAAAGAAGAAAAGATATCATTTACTATTCTTATATGAGATTTAAGACCCTCGGAATTTCTCAATCTCTCTATTCCATCAACATAGGCTTCCCTAACATTAGATTCTAAATAGCCAAAATCAAAAGAATATTTTCCTTTTAATTCCATCTCTTTTTTTAAGAATATACATTTATAATAATTTATATCCTGCAGAAAACAAGAACTTTTAAAAATACTTTAATTCTGTTTACATTATCCCTTTACTTTGGCCAAGCATGGGCGAAGTATTTGGGTGTGAAACACCCTCTGTAGCTTAGTGGTTCAAAGCGCCTGGCTGTAGGTTTTACCTAAGGTGGAGATTCCCAATCTGGGAAATTCTATGAAACCCCAAAAGTCAGCTCTTGGGAGGCAGAAAGCAGTGCCCGGGAGATCCCCAGTTCGACTCTGGGCAGAGGGATTTTTCTTTTTCAGGAGCAAGAAGTTAAAAACAAATTTAAATAAAAAGTTTGATTAAGAAGAATATAAATTATACTTCATAAACATTCTTTCTATGCCCTACTTTCAAGACATTGATAGTTTTTGCAGAATTATTTACATCTACTATTGCCCTATAATCTCCTATTCTTAATTTAAATCCGTCAATTTCTTCTAAGTGTTCAAGAAATCTAAAAGGATTTTCTTTGCATTTTTGAAGTTTGTTCCAAATTCTTTCTTTTATTTGCGGTTCAAGTTTATTCAATGATTCCAAAGCACTCTTTTCAAAAATAAGATTATACATAAATAGAATAGGTTATGCAGACTTATAATTTTTATTATAATCCAAGAATTTTCTTTGCTTCTTCTTCAGTGTAAAATTCGCCTTTTTTTATTCTTTCTCTTGCTTCTTTTATTTCTTGTACAGTTTTTTGGCTTAATTTAGGTTCTTTTTCACAAGTTTTAGCAACAACGATTAGTTTTCTAACTAATTCATCATAACTTTCATTTTTATATTGCCTGAATTCATCGAGCCTTGTTTTAGTTTCGGGATTTATTCTAATAGTAGTTTCCATATACAATTGTATACAGATGTATATTTAAATGTTTTGCTCATGTGCGGGGGAATAGTCATCTTTAAAAAACCTTAAAATTGTGTGAATCTTGGAGAATTCATGGAAAAAACAGATATTACAGAAGATTATGAAATAGCAAAAGAAGTTATTTCTAAACTTGGTCGCCTTATTGCACGGGGAATTGTTGATGTTGACTGGATAATTGAACAGGCAAAAGAAAATGCTGAAAAGCAGGCAAAAGAAATCAAGCGCAAGAAAGTTCCTGTTCACAAAATCTGAAAATAATCAATTCTCAAAAACATCTTTTCCAACTCAATAATCCTTAAATAGGATTTTGGCATAAAGAGTTGATGGAGCCCAAAAGTAGTTATTTTGAGGACAAAATACCCAAGGAAAGATTTGTTCTTGAAATTATTGCAGGAGTCATATTAGTCGCATTTCTTATTTTGATTTCTGTTTTTATTATCAATGCCTCTGAAGGCTCTGAAATAACAATAAAAGATTCTTACAATACATATAATATAAATACCGAGCCTATAGCAGTGCATTCTAGCTTAAAACCATATGTTGCAGATCAGGGAGATTATGCGAAAGTTTATTATATCGACGACAACTCAAAAGAAATAATTCCTGAAAAAAGAGATTTACAGTATGATTCTTGGTCAGAATACGGGAAAGTAAAAGGGGTTTTTGGAAATCCCATAGACAGATATGATGTTTATGTGGCAAATGAAGATTACACAGGAGGATATTTCAAAGTTATCTATTATTTTGAGGATGATGAAGGCAATGTTGATTCAGAAGCTATAACAAATTATATTAAACCGCATGAAGAAAGCGGGTTTGTTTTAAAATATGTTTCTCCTTCCGGGCATAATTACAAAAAATGGTGGTATGAAGTAAAGCCACAGACAAAAACATCTGCGAAGGCTCATCACGAGGATAATATTTTCTGCAGAACATCTTCCTGCAGTCATCAGGCAAGAACCTATTTCTATGAAGATTAGGAAATTCCCGAGGGAAAAAAGCTATATTTCAAGACACAGAAATATTTAAAAACCAAATGTTTCTTTAGAAACTAATAAAATAGAGGTGAAAAACGAGGCTGAACATGAAAAAGAAAGAAGAAAGCTTGGATGAAGAACCGGATTTTGAAGAAGATGAATTAGACAAAGTAGTGGATGATTTGGATTTTGATGGTGAAGCCTAACTTTTATATTTTAGTATAGCTTCATTATTTTCTTTCTCCAATTCTTCAAAATCTGCGTTTATAAAAAATCTGAGTTCATTTATGCTTTTCTGAAGAACAAAGATGTTATTAATCATTATTCTTCCCTGCCCTGCTAAAAGCGGTCCAAATTCAATGTCCTGAATCTTCTTTCCATCTGCGTAAACTTCTATAACTCCGTTGGGCGCTTCTT
>Ga0315273_10002254_pt1 | contig 22636 bp, 22 predicted proteins | sample YL17G02_0_MG_FD_205753 | JGI IMG/M metagenome (GOLD analysis project Ga0315273, IMG submission 205753) | Sediment microbial communities from Yellowstone Lake, YNP, Wyoming, USA - YL17G02_0 | ecosystem: Environmental > Aquatic > Freshwater > Lake > Sediment | place: USA: Wyoming | collected...
GACGGGGAATCTGTCAACCCGACTTGAGGCTGCTTCCAGCAGGAGCCTTCAGCCGAGCTTGGCTCGGAAGGCGGCCTTTCAGGCCGGCCCGATCAAGCCCACGCCTTCAGGCGGGGGTTGTTGACTTAGCCGAAAACGATCTTCCGACCATAGAAGGCTTCCGCGTACTTTGTCGGCGAGTGTGACTCGATGCCTCGAAGCCGAAGCATGGCGTGGAAGGTGTCTTCCGAGAACCATTGCCGGCTTCGCTGACTGCCAAAACACTCCATGAGGATTTGTACTTTGCGCTTCGTGAGGGTCGGATCGACCGGAACGAACACGTTCGGTTGCCCCAGATCCCCGTCGTACTTGGGAATCTCGTATTCGAGAATCACATGATCGCGGAAGGTGTTCCAGGTCAACTCGCAAACGATGCGATGATCCTGGTGCAGATCGTGTCGATAGTGCGTGAACACCAGATCGGGGTGCACCCGTTTCTTGAGCAACTCAAAGTAGCCTTTGATCTCCTCACCGCGATAGGGGAAAAAGCTCTCCTTGAAATCCCTGGTCACAACGGTGGACTTCCGCGCATCCCCAAGAAACCGTTTTGCGCTTGATATCGCCTCCCGCTTCCGCTGTCCCTCCGCGCTGAACACCACCCATGTCACTGCACAGTTCTTGTACGTCCGCAACAGTTGCAGGATCGTCCCCCCGCAGCCGATCTCGATATCGTCGGAGTGCGCGCCTAAGCACAGGATCGAAATGTTGCCTGCACGTCTATCCCCAATATGTAGTCGAAACACTTTCTGCCCCTCGCTAGATGCCTACCACGGCTCGATCATGTATTCCTTGATGAAGTGCTGGATGTGTTGCCGCCGGCTTCCTCAACAGTGTCCTTTCATGTCGCCGCACGAGATTCCTGGCGCTTGCCTCCTACGGTCGGCTCAGTTAGATAGGTCTTCGCAGCACCGCGTTGTGAACGTCCTGCAGAATCAACCTCAGTTCAGCCCGCCCGGATGGAAGCAGAAGCCACGGTAACAGGTAGGTCGTTGCGCCAATCGCACAACCTGCAAGGAGGCTAGGAAGAGAGTGCGCAATCGGGAACGTGAGACGGAATACGATCAACGAGACGCCCATGAACACAGAGGACGCCAGCGACATCCGGATCGCGGACCAGAATGATCCGACAGTCACAGGGCTTCCTTTGAAACTGTAGTGCAGGTTTAGCGGAATGAAAATAACACTTGTCGCGACGTGGGCAACGGCGATACCCAAGGCGCCCCAGGGCAGGCCTGCTCCCATCAAAAGGGTGAGTACCAAACTATGGCCAAGGGCGAGTCCGAGCAAAACCTTCGACCTGCCAAGGGTGATCAGAACAATCCCTGTGGTGGCAATCGTCGGACGAATTGCCGCGGCGACTGCGAAAATTCCGAGAAATGGCGCCGCCGAGAGCCATTTCTCACCCAGCACAAGGAGGGTGATATCTTCGGAATAGGCAACAGCGAAGACTCCGAGCGGCATGGTGACCAGGGCGACGAAGCCAACGACGCGCTGATAGTAACGCCGATACCGGTCGGGGTCCGACTGTAGCGAACTGAGGCCTGGCTGCGCGACACTGAGCACCGGCCCGTTGAGCTGTTCTACGGGAGTAAAGATCAGATTCTGTGCCTGGCGGTAGGCGCCCAAAGCACCGGGGCCGAAGAACTTTCCGACGAGTACACCATCGATTTTTCCGACAATCGAGATGACGAAGTTGGTGACCGTCAGATCCTTGCCGAAATTCAGAAAACCTCTCACCTCTTTCGGACGGAATAGAAGAGCGGGCATCCACCGGCAGAACCACCAGACCCCCAGAAGGTAGATGAGGCTCCTGGCGACCTCGCGAAGTACCAGGGCCCAGTAGCCAAGCCCGCGTAAGGCGAGTGCGATTCCAAAACAGGAACTCAAGACGGTCGCGAAGAGCCGAATGAACGCCAGGGGCCCTTGCTTCAGTTGACGACTCAGCAGCGCCTCATGCTGAATGGCCATTCCTCCCCAGAGCAGGGTGGTCGCGAGCGCAGCCGTGACCGCCATCAACCGACCGTCTCCATAGAACCATGAAACGGCCGGGGATACCGCCAAGAAAGCGAGCGCGAGAACCCCGCCAACACTCACATTGATCCAGAACAGAGAGCTGATTTCCCGGTGGCTAATGTCCTTCCGCTGAACGGTTGCCGTGCCCAAACCGAGATCTTTGGCGATATCGACCAGGCCGGTGAGTGCCATCACCATCGCGACCAGGCCGAAGTCCTCCGGGGCGAGGATCCTGGCCAGTATCAGTGTCGCCACGAGGCGAACTGCGAACTCGATCCCCCCGGCGGTTGCCATAAAGAAGGCACCACGGACGGACTTGTGCCGGAGACCATCGCCGGATGTAAACGGATTGGCAAACTTCTCGAACGAGTCCGCGTTGTTGCTCTTCAGCCCATCGCGGTCTTGACCACTACACGACATGCCAGGAATCATCAAAGCGTATGCGGCCAGGCGGCTCGGTTACTTCTTCTTTGCGACTGCAGTAATTGTTTGACCAAGTCCAGCCCATTCGAGGGTCGCATGCCACCGCCCTTCCCCAAACAACCGATTCCACACAGAACAGACTCTGCGGCCGTTTAGGGTTCTGAGCCATCCTCGGTCTCCCGCCGGCATGATCGTGGCTATTTCGACTTTGTGAAATAGCGGTTCGAGCAGGCCTCGAAGCTCCCTCGGCGTGACCCAACGGCGGATTTGTCCTTCTCCATGCTGCATGACTTTCGAGCGGCTAAAGACGGTGCGATTCTGGGTGGTGAGGATCAACGTGCCCTCTGGTTTGAGCAGATCTGCCAAGCGTTTCACAAACCCGACCTGATCAGGGACATGTGACAATGTTTCGACGCAGACGACAGCGTCGTAGCAGTCATCCGCCGGGACCGTCATCGCATCGCCACTCAAGAACCGGATATGGGGAGCACGAATCCTCGCGCGCGCGATGACTTCATCACCCAGGTCGACGGCGGTGATATCCGGAACGCCTGCCACGAGCTGTTCGCTCAGCCACCCGGTCCCACAGCCAAGATCCAAAAGACGCCCACTGGACGGCACACACCGTCGAACGGCAGAAACAACAAAAGCCGCCCGCGCTAGCGACGGCTCGTCCGGCGACTGCTGCTCTCTAGCCGACACGTTCCATTCATTCCAGAAGCGGCGTTGGAGCTCTAGCGTAGGAAGAGGATGATCAGTTGCGTCGGTCATGGTCTTTCTCCTTCGAGCAGCACCCGGATATCGGCTCAGGTCGCAACAGACAGTATGCCGAAAAGTCGAAACTGCGTCGGACACCTATTCGTCAGACATGACAGTACACATCAACCCGGCTCATTTCCTTGCCTTCAACAAATCAGGTGAACGTCATCGGCCACCCGACGAACACCCTGTGCGCCTGTCGGCGTCACGGTGGTCCATCAATTGGCCCAGGGAAAAGCGTCACGAACTGTTGCTCTAGCCGTCGTCGATAGTCACCTCTCCGCTCACGTATGCTCGACTCAAAGCGCTTCAAGTTGTCTCGCACCTCGCAGAAATGCGAGATCAATGTGGCTAGATCGAATCGCTCGATGTGCTGGCAGTACTTGCTTAACCCCATCTCGGCCAGCAACACATCGTTCTTTTCGGCGTATCCAAGAGAAATGACCGGTTTGTCCAGCATCAAGGCACACACCACATTGTGAAAGCGTGTGGTTACCACGACGTCTGTCGCTGCGAGTTCTCGTAGTACGTCATTCAGTGACGGGAGTGGCCTCGCGACGAACTGACCGTCGCGTAGCGTGTCAGATCGTGCCGTCACCTCGCTGATTACCTGAGCAGCGGCTAGTGAATCGCACGAATCGCCAACGATCAAGCGCACACTGTGTCCTTGGCTGAGAAGCCACAAGACAAACCTTGATATGTTGTTGAGATAGGTCCTGAATATGGCGGCACCGTGCTCCGGATCGTTACGCCAACCGTAGTAAGTCATCACTCCGACACCCACTGTGCACGGCCCCCCTGGTAATGGCGACGATCCCGTCGCGGTCGGAACCGGCAGACTGAACGCGAGATCCGGATAGACTGGATCGTTGTGAGTATCGACACCGATACTCGTCATGAAGTTCCGGGAGATATGATCGCGATACGAACGGTAGCCCGCAACCCGTGCTGCAGTTTTCATGAACCAGCGGCTTGAACGGTTCTTGATCGGTCCGGCACCGATGCTTACGAACAGGACCGGCGTACCAGACAATCGGGCACACACACACCACCGGAAAATGGCGTAAGGCACGCCGAATGGTGAGAGACCGAAGTCGTCAAGAACTCCCGTGCCTGGAATGACTAGCCTTTCGACCCGTCGCAAGAACGCGATCGTTCTAAGCCAGGTTGCAATTTCTCTCGGGAGTCGCAGGAACAACTTCCGAGCGATTCTCAGAACAAACCACTTCGAACGCGGAGGGGACTGCGGAGACATGGGAAATGCGGGTATCTGATGGTCTTCCTCCACTCTCTGTGGGCAAGTGCATATTGATGCGAGTTGCCCATCCTGGTACACCTTTCGCAAATGACCAAGCATCGCCGCGAGAGACCCCTCATTGCCGTAATTGCCGAGTCCGAAGAGACCCAAGAGCGCAACTCGGAGTTGACGTTTAGCCATTCGGACATTGATCCTTCCACGGGACTCTCCCGCTGCCGCTCGCGACCTTGCGTGTGAGCCCACTGGATCTGCTAATGGTATACAACCCCCGCTGGGAAATGACTCCGGGCCTCGAATGGCGCCAATGGTAGTTGTAGAGCATCTCGACGTGGTCGATGCCGTCGCGTGTGGCCTGCACACAGTCGGCCGAGCGCTGACAATCCACGAATTGGCTATCGGGCGTCCCTCTACGGGTCCCATCCGCGAAATATGGACCAGGTCCGCATTCACCAACACGTGCGGAAGACGGGTGTGGCTGGGCGCCCCACCAGGTATTGTTCAACCCCTTCTTCCAACGGCGAATCCGTTTCCGATCGCCTTTCTGAAACATGTGTTGGCACCACGTCAAGATGTCCGGCACGATGTTGTGGCAGCCTTGGCCTCCACCGCTGTGCTGTGCTCGGGCGCGGTACCGTGCCGGGAGGGGGCGGGCGGCGTCTGAGAAGGGACCTTCGGGTAAGCTGGCGAGGCGCACCCCGCTAATCCGGCCTGGTAGGTGATGACCTATGAGGCGTACATCGCCCTACGGCTGCGCGACGGGCAGCGTGGGCAGGCCATCCCAGACCTGCCAAGGAGGGTTTCCGCCCGCAAAGAGATCGTCCACGCGTTTCTTCTCCTTGGCGGTGTCCACGGCCATCCAGAAGCCGTCGTAGGGATAGGCCACGAGCTGTTCGTCCCGGATCAACCGCTGGAACGGTTCGAGGACGAGCTCGTCGCCGTCCCGGAGGTAGTCGAATATTGCCTGTTTGAAGATGAAGAAGCCGCCGTTCACGCGCACTCCCGCATCCACGATGTCGCGGAACCCCGTGACCAGCCCGCTCTCCTGTGCCTCCACGGCGTGGTAGCTCAGGTTGGGCTTGACGCACAGGAAACTCGCCACCTTGTCTTGCCGTTGGAAATGGGCGAGCTGCTCCGGGAGGGGCAGGTCGGTCAGGCCGTCGGCATAGTTCGCGAGAAAAGCGTCTTCGCCTGCGAGGTGCTTCCGCACCGCTACGAGTCGCTGGCCGATGTTTGCCGTGAGGCCGGTGTCCACGAACGTGATCCGCCAATCCTCGATATCCGACGAGAGCAACTCCCGTCGGCGGCCGCCCTCGGACAGGACGAAATCGTTCGTGACGAACTCCTCGTAGTTCAGGAAGTAGTGCTTGACCTGATCGCCCCGGTAGCCGAGGCAGAGAACGAAGTCCCTGTGCCCAAAGTGGGCGTAGTACTTCATCAGGTGCCAGATGATCGGCCGGTAGCCGATCGGCACCAAGGGTTTGGGGATGTTCTCGGCGTAGTCCCGGAGCCGCATCCCCAGCCCGCCGCAGAAGATCACCACCTTCATGAATCGCCTCCCGCCCGATCGCACATCAGGACCTGGCCTCGGCCGGCGTGCGCCACCGCAGGTCGGCGTCGAGCCGCCCGTCGGCCTGCAGCTTCTGGATCTGTTTGATGCGCTGGTACCGGTCGCCGAGGAACTGCTCGCGCGTGAGTCCGGCCTCGGCGTAGGCCGCGTGAAGTTGGGCAACGCCTCGGTGCACCGTCCACTGAGGCCGGAATTCCGGAAGCGTGCGGGCGATCTTGCTGCAATCCACCCGGTAGCACCGCGGATCGGGCCCGCCGCCTTCGGCGTACCGGATGCGGCACCGCGGCACTTCCGCCTCTACCATCTCGGCGATCTCACGCACACGCAGATTGTCGTCGTTGCGGCCGACGTTGAAGGCTTCGTTGTGCACCAACTCGCGCGGCGCGTGGAGCACCGCGAGAAACGCGCGGGTGATGTCCTCGATGTGAACGACCGGCCGCCACGGCGTCCCGTCACTCTGGATGAGGACGTCGCCGGACGTCAGCGCATGGCCCACGAGGTTGTTCACCACGATATCCGCGCGGAGGCGCGGCGAGACTCCGTACGCCGTAGCGTTGCGCAGGTAGGTCGGGCTGAAATCGTCGTTCGCCAGCGGCCGCACGTCGCGCTCGGCCAGGATCTTAGACTCGCCGTAGGGCGTGATGGGGTTGAACGCGGCCTCCTCGGTCAGCATCTCATCTCCAGACATGCCGTACAGGCTGCACGAGGATGCGAACAGCCAACGCTGCACGCCGGCGGCCTTCGCGGCCTCCGCCAACCGCACCGAGGCGTGGTGGTTGATCTCGAAGGTGGTATCGGGATTCATGTTCCCGAGCGGATCGTTGCACAGCGCGGCCAGGTGGATCACCGCGTTGAAGCCGCGCAGGTGCTCGGGCCGGACGTCCCGCAGATCCAGGCGCAGCGCCGGCACGTCCGGCACCACCGGCCCGAACGTACAGGCCTCGAAGAGATACATGTCGAGTCCCGCTACCTCGTGACCGGCGGCCTGCAACATCGGCACCATGACGGAGCCGATGTAGCCGTTGTGCCCCGTGACCAGGACCCTCATGAATCCCCCTCCGGATTAGGCGGCGCCGTGACGGGTGGCTCCGCCGCATCCGCTATGCCTAACTCATCCTCTGTAATGATAGCAGGATCCATACCTCTTGTTGAGGTCAGGAGCCCGGCACCCCGAAGCGCGTCCGCCGCCTGTAGGACAAGCCCGAACGGCAATCCCGCCCGGTCGGCGATGTCGAGAAGGGTGTGGCGGCTGTCGGAGTAGTTTAATACCCACAGGAGCGACATCTCGAAACTTGGGAGAGACGTGCCCCCCGTGTTCTGGTACAGCCCGCGCCGTCCGAGTTGCGGTTCGCCCATGGGGCTCAAGTTGGTGTACATCGCGTCGTGCTCGAGCACCTCGACGATGCCGAGCGCCTTGGCCAGGGAGTCCTCGAGCGCCTCGGCGCGGACGAAGTCGAGATCGTCGGCGGACGTATGGTATTCCTGGAAGCGGCCGTTTGGTGTCCGCGTGAGGCACCCAACAGAGAGGTCGAAGCCTGGCGAGCAGTACTGCCGCTCATCATAACCGTAGGGGAAGAAGTCGAGCAATTCGTGTTCGCCCCCGTGCCGGAGGACGTGGGCCGCGGCGCGGTCCACTAGCGCGTCCCCTCGTCGGCTCCGCTTGTACGTGGGCCGTCCCGGATCCCCAAGGCAACTCAGCACGAGCCCGTGGCGCACTCGACCGACCGTGGCTTCGTTCCGCGCCAGCCAGGTGATCGAGCCGATCGTGCCCGGGATGAACAGAAAGCGCATCCCGTGCCGGCGCGGCATCGCCGCTAGATGGCGAGCGAGCCAGACGGCAACGGCCGTGCCGGCCAGATTGTCGTTGGCGAGCGACGGATGGCAGCTGTGGCACGAGAACAGGATCTCGTCGGTCGTCGTGCCCGGCAGGAACAGCTCGCCGTACGTCAGACGCCCCGGCTCGAGCGTCGCGTCAATGCACACCTCGTACTCGCCCTCAGGCAAGGACTCCCGCGCCCGATGCGTGAGGCAGAAGCCCCACGCCTCCGCGTAGTAGCTTGTGCGGTAGGGAATCCAGTCGGGATGATCCGGCAGCGTGTGGAGGTGCGGCCGCAGGTCGGCCAGTGTCATGCGCCGCCGCACCGGAACACTGTAGTTCACCACGTGAAGATTGTGCCTCCGGAAGTCGATCACCCGACTGCCCCGCGCGTCGGCCACCCACGCATCCCGGATGTTCCACTCCGCCGGTACCGTCCAGTCAAACACTTGCGTCCCGCTCGGCACCTCGTGAAGTTCGAGCGGTACCAGCTTCTGGAGCCGGCGGAGCGTCTCGCGTAGGCCCTCGCCAGTGATGCTTCTGCAGACAGGGTACAGCTCGGATATCAGCGCGTGCATCGCGGCGCCACTGCCGGGCTCGGGCCGGTACGGTGCCGTCACGCGGTCGGCTCCGGCGCGAAGTCTCTGTAGCTCGCGTCGCGTTCGTGGAGGATTGGCTCGGTCACGGGCCAGGCGATCCCGAAGACCGGGTCGTTCCAGCGCACACCGCGTGCCGCGGCAGGTTCGTAGAACTCCGACATCTGGTAGAGGACATCCGTGTCTTCCGCCAGCGTCACGAACCCGTGTGCGAAGCCTTCGGGGATGTAGAGCGCGCGACCGTTCTCCGCGGAGAGCTCGAGGCCGAAGTGCCGGGTGTAGGTCGGCGAATCAGGCCGCAGGTCAATGATCTCGTCCCAGATCGCCCCGCGCGTGCAGCGCACGAGCTTGACCTCGGCGTGGGGCTCGGCTTGCCAGTGCATGCCGCGAAGAGTGCCTCGACGCTCGGTGCGCGAGATGCTGCACTGGACGAGTCGGGTGTCCAGGCCCTTGGACTCGAACTCACGACGGCACCACGCCCGCGCGAAGAACCCCCGGTCGTCCTCCCTCCGTTCGAGATCCACTACCCAGGCCCCCGCGAGGTGCGTCGGCATGAAGATCATGCATAGACCCGAGGCTCGGGGATCGGGACGACGAAGCGGCCGCCCCACTCCCGCACGTAGCCGAGCTGGTCGATGATCTCTTCCCTGAGGTTCCAGGGCAGGATGAGAACGTAGTCGGGCTTGGCGTCTCGCAGTCGGTCGGGATGGTGGATCGGGATCCGGGTGCCGGGGAGGAACTTACCCTGCTTGTGAGGGCTCCGGTCCACGGTGAAGTCCAGGAAGTCCGTACGGATGCCGCAGTAATTGAGGAGCGTGTTCCCTTTGCCTGGCGCACCGTATCCCACGATGCGTTTCCCGTGCCGCTTGGCCCCGATGAGGAAGTCGAGAAGTTGGCGCTTGGTCTCCCGGACCTGCTCCTCGAACGACGCGTAGTACGACAGCGTGTTCACCCCTGCGGCCAGCTCGCGGGCGCGGACGTCCAGGAGCCTAGGAGTGAGCGGCCGATCGGTTTCCTCGGCGTGGCGGGCGTAGATGCGCAGGGATCCGCCATGCGTAGGCAGTTCTTCCACGTCGAAGAGCGCGAGTCCGTGGGCCGCGAAGATACGCTCGGCCGCATAGAGCGAGAAGTACGAGAAGTGCTCGTGGTAGATGGTGTCGAATTGGTTCTCGGCGATGAGGCGCTCGAGATGCGGGAACTCGATGGTGGTCGTTCCGCCGGGGCCGAGCAGGATCTTGAGCCCGCCCACGAAGTCGTTGAGATCGGGGACCTGCGCCAGGACGTTGTTCCCGAGGAGCAGGTCGGCGCGCTGTCCGTTGGACGCCATCTCGCGGGCCGTCGCGCGGCCGAAGAACTTCACCAGGGTCGGCACGCCCTTGTCCACCGCCACCTTGGCGACGTTGGCGGCCGGCTCGATGCCGAGCACCGGGATGCCGCGCGCGACGAAGTACTGGAGCAGATACCCATCGTTGCTCGCGACCTCGACCACGCGACTCGTCGCCTTCAGTTGGAGCTGGGGAATCATCTGGTCTACATAGCGCCGGCAGTGGTCCAGCCAGGAGTCGGAGTAGGATGAGAAGTAGGCGTACTCCTCGAAGATCTCCTCGCGGCTCACGTACTCCTCGATCTGGACGAGGAAGCACACGTCGCATACCCACACGTGGAGCGGGAAGAACGGCTCCATCGCGTTCGCCCGATCGGCACTGACGTAGCTCTCGCAGAGCGGCGACATGCCGAGGTCCACGACGGTGTGGCGAAGCGATGCACCACAGAAACGGCAGGCGCCGGGTTGCGGCGAGCCGGCTTGGCCGGGCCACGCCGCCAGCCGAGGGGCGGCGGTGGCCGGAGTTGACGCGCGCGCGTGTTTGTCCATCAGTTGCGAGCCCGGAAGACAGGCTTGAGCGGCGGCCCGTCGAGGTATCGGTCCACCCCGTCGTCGAGGGCAAGGCGGTAGACCCGGAGCGCCCGGGAGGCGACGTCAATGGTGAAATCGATGTCCTGGTCGGTGTGGGCGTAGCTCACGACGAACGATGGTCCGATCACACCGCCACGGATCAGCTCCTGCATGAACAACGCGCGAAGCGGCTGCGACGGCTGACCCGCGGCGTCGCGTGAGGTGAAGACGAGGTTCGCGGGATGCCCGATTGCCTCGACATACGACTCCAGTCCGTGCAGCCGGGCCGCCTGGGCTAGGCCTTCCCTTAAGCGGCAGCCCTGCCGGCGGAGGGTCTCGATCACCGGTTCGTCGCGGTAGATGCGCATCGTCTCGACCGCGGCGCCGAGTGCGGAGTGCTCGGCCCCGTGGGTGGTCGACAGGAGGAACACGCGCTCCCCGGCATGCCGGAGCCCGCCCAACTCCATGATGTCCCGGCGTCCGGCCAGGGCGGATACTGCGAAGCCGTTCGCGATGCCCTTCCCGAACGTCGAAAGGTCGGGAGTGAGCCCGTGCACGCGCTGGGCTCCCCCGTTGTCCCAGCGGAATCCCGTAATCATCTCGTCGAGGACGAAGACCACGCCGTGCTCGCGGCATAACGCTTGGACGCCCGCGAGATATCCCGGCTGGGGCGTCATCCACGTTTCGGCCTCCATCATCAGGCAAGCCACCCGGCCGCGGTGCGCGTCGAGGAGTTGGCGAAGTCCGTCGAGGTCGTTGTAACGGAACCGGATGGTCAGGTCGCGGATCGCTTGCGGGATGCCGGCGGCCATCGGGGTCGATCCGATGAACCAATCGTCGGTCGAGAAGAATGGCTGGTCGCCGCAGATCGCCACGAGGTCGCGCCCGGTCCATGCGCGGGCGAGCTTGACGGCGGCGGTGGTGGCGTCCGACCCGTTTTTCGCGAACTTCACCATCTGGGCGGTCGGGACGAGTCCCACCAGGGCCTCCGCGGCCTTCACTTCGAGTGCCGACGGGCGGGTGAAGTTCAGCCCGCGGCGCATCTCGCGCAGTGCCGCCTCGACCACGGCGGGGTGCGCGTGGCCGAGGGTGACCGCGCGGAGGCCCATTCCGTACTCCACGTACTCGTTCCCGTCGAGGTCCCAGACGTGGCACCCCTGACCGTGATCGAGGAACGGCGGAGCGACCCGGGGAAATTGGTCGTCGCCCTTAGCGTAGGTGTGGGCCCCGCCGGGTATGAGTTCGTGCGCCTTGGCCTGCCAAGCGCGCGCCCGGTCGGAGATGGGCGCCCGATCGGCAGCGGCGGCGGAGGTCAGCTTGTTGGACACCAGGCGCCTCGTCGCGATCTCGGGGTGGGCCGGTTCTTCCGCGTACTCCATCGATGAAGCATAGCATCATTCAGCGGGCTTGCGGTACGCCGCGCGAGTACGTCAGGCCGAAGCCAAGCCAGGCCATGGGCAGGAAGGACTTGGCGGTCAACGCACGCGTCAGCCAGCGAAGCGCCTCGGGCAACTGGGTGGCGCGCAGGCTCAGGCCCGTGAAGAGGCTGTCGATACTGAGGACCACCATCCCGGCGAAGAAGCACCACGTGGCGGGGGAGGGCTTCTTCCGAAGCACGCTGGCGATGGCCAGGAGCAGGCTAAGAATCGCAGCCGCGAACGGGAGTGCGGAGCACACGGTCATGGTGCGCTACGTGGAGGTCAAGGCTTCAGCCTCGACCTGGAGTTTCTACATTTGGGTCGGTCGGTCATATGTAGTATTGACAGACCGACCCGACTGTGGCATCCTGGGTGTACCATAACCCCAGAAGCCGCCTATGCCAGACGACCATCTCAAGGACCTCATTCTCGGCACCGTGGAAGCCTCGTTGGACGCCCAATTGCGGGCCGTGCGACGGTTGCGCCACGGCGAGGCCCCCACGGGGACGCCGCGTTCTCGTAAAGGTCTATCACAAGTCGACATGGCCCATGACGTACTCAAGAAGGCCCGCGGACCGTTGCACGTCTCGGAGATCCTCACGCGCATCGGGGCCCAGTTCCACGTGTCGGTCGATCGCGATAGCCTCGTCTCCTCGCTCACCAAGAAGGTCGCCCGCGGCGATCGCTTCGTGCGGACCGACAAGAACACCTTCGGGCTGCGCCCGGAGGGGCGATGATCGCCGCGCCGCCGCCGACGCTGCTGGGCACGTTCCTCGACATCATCGGGCCGTGGCGCGACGTCTTTCCGCAACGGCGCACCTATCGGCGCGCCGTGCGCCAGGCCGTGGGTTCGTTGGTCTGTCTGGGCCGCCGTTCTCTGTCGCGCATCATCTGGACCAACGGCAGCCAGCACCGGAGTTGGAGCGCCGAGTACTTCCTGCACTCGCGGTGTCACTGGGAGCGCCAGGCGCTGTTCCAGGCCATCCTGACGCGCGCGCGGCCGCTGTGTCGCGGCCGGCTGGTCGGGGTGGCGGTCGATGACACGCGGGTCCACAAGACCGGGCGCTGTATCCCGCAGGCCGCGTAGCACCGCGATCCGCTGCCGCCCCCTTTCCACGTGAATCTGATCCGCGCGATCCGCTTTCTCCAAGCCTCGGTGTTGGTGCCACTGCACAAGTAGCCGTCCCGAAGATCGAGCTGCGATAAACAGCCGGGAGCGGCCTTCGCTGGACGTAGAGCAGGTAACCAGCGACCAACGGCACCGGTACGATGTAGGAATGCAGGTCGCTGCCGGCGGCGTACAGCATCAGCCTCGCGAGCGGCTGGATAGAGAGCAGCGCCAATAGAACGATTCAGGCAACGCATCCGCGAATTCGCCGCCGCCGCGGACGTGGCAGATCCCGCCACGCAGCACACGTTCCGCTGTGCCGGCCGCCAGCTACTCGTGCCATAAGGTCTGCTTCCTTGGGTTCCGTTCGACCGCCCTGATCACGCTTTCGGCCTCATTGGCTTTCTGGGGCGTCAGGTTGGCTCAACCCGCCACCGTCATTCGAGGCCGCCGCCGGCGACGGGCGGTTCTTCCGACCAATCGACACAAAGCAGGACGTCTGGACTCTCAGGGCAGCCCCAGCGCTCTCGGGGCACACCCAGAGCCACTCGGAATCCCGTTCGGGAGTACGAACAAGAGCAGACACTGCGCTCAGCCGGCACCGGTCAGCTTGCCGCCGAGTGCACCTGCCAGAAGCGCCCCGTCGTACAGCGAATCACAGTCCGGGTTCGACACGGCGACGCTCAAGCCCCGCTTGGCCTCCCAGGCTTTGTGCAGCAGATGACCGATCGCTGCGATCTCGCAGTTGCCGTTGGTCAAGATGCGCCTGCGTTCAACGACGAGGTCGTTCACGATACGCGGACGGCATTTCGTCTCGTCAATGTTCTCGATGTGCGTCGCGGCGAGCGGGGACGCCGTTCGCCTGATTCTCGCGTCGAACAGCATGAGATGCGACCGCAACTCCGGGAGCCGCTCCTCAGAGACCGTAACCGGCGTCACGAGCATTTCGCCATTTGACTGAAAGGTAATGTGAATGAAACCGCCGTGTGCCGCGAGGGTCGGATCCTGGGTTCCCGCCGTTTCCTTCAGGATGTCCTGCTCGATCTCTACGCTCTAGGGCGCGAGCCGGCGTATGGTCGGCCTCGGGCCCGCTAACACATACCGCACTTGCAGTAGGCCGGCCGTGAACGCTGAACTCGACCCTATCCCGCTGTAAGCTGGAAGATCAGCATCGTGGTGAAGTTCGATGGCGCGGGTGACGTTCATATACCGCCCGACTTTTCGGATCGCGGGGTGTGCGATCTCGTCGAGACTCCGACGGTGCTCAATCCTCGAGTAGAAGGGACAATCTGCATGCTCAAGGAACGGCGGAAGGTATCGACACGTGATGTACGAGTACTTGTCGATAGTCGTCGCCAGAACCGCGCCGCCATGATTCCGGTACCAGACCGGATAATCACGACCGCCACCGAAAAACGAGACTCGCATTGGAGTCCTACAGATGATTCTTGTTCGCCCTCTGGATGGTTCATTTCCACCTGTCCCCGCCGGTCATAGTGACCGTCTCCAGCCCATGCATCGCCTTGTCCCACCGTGCAAAGAGCGACCACCTGATCCTCGGCAGGATCGCCCGGGCGCGCTTCGCGACGCGAGGCCCGCATGTTGCGGCCAGCCACGCGTACTTCCACGAGAACCGTGGATCCCGCAGCTCGCCTCCCAGTTCACGGGCGAGCTGCGCAGCCTCCGACGCGAGGTCCGGCCTCTCGGGCCAGAAGTTGATCAGCCAGTTCTGGAGGTACTTGATGCAGGCCCGCCTTACGCGAACGCTGTCCTGCAAGGACCGGAGATACTCGATGTGCAGCCGCATGGAGCGAAGCTGCGCTTCCATTTTCGCCGAGGAACGGCCTATGTAGCTGAGGCTGTTACCTCCCGACATGCGGTAGAGCACTTTGGCCGCTGGCACGAAGCAGATCTGATCGGTCAAGAGCAGGATCCTGCAGAAATACTCGCCGTCATCGTCGACAAACAGCCGCGTGTCCCACGGACCGGCGGCTTCCGTCATCCGCCGTGACACGAGCCATGTGGAGGTCTGCATGTATAGGTTCTCTTCCATCTTCCGGAGTAGCCACTCGAGAGGTGCGAGATCGCACCAGAGACTCGTGGGATTGAACTGAGCGCGTGAAGGCCGGTGCCAGAAGCGCCCAAAGGGACCCGACAGGATCGCGCGATCGGAGCAGCGATCCAGTGCACGCATCTGTTGCTCGATCTTGTCAGGCGCCAGGAGGTCGTCGGCATCGAGCCACTGTATGTAGTCTCCGCTGCTGAGCGAAAACGCCTTGTTCCGTGCTGCCGCAGCCCCTCCATTGGATTGCGTCACGACTTTGACGCCTTTTGGCGTGAACTCCTCGGCAATCGTGCCCGTCTCATCGGTGGAACCGTCGTTGACGACGATGATCTCTTTGGGGTGCCACGTCTGACCTATCGCGGACCGCAAGGTGTCGCGGAGTGTCGACTCGGCGTTGAACGCCGGAATCAGGATCGATACTAGGTGTGCCATAATGACGCGCTCCTGGACAGGCGTTCGCACGCCTGTCGTGTGGCCGACGCGACGCCCGCCCGCCAACGATGCCGTCTGAAGTGCGCGCGGGTTTCGTCGCGTCGGCGATCCAGGTTCCTGAATAGATCCTCCACAGAGTCCGGGGACCTGGCGGCCGACCCTTTCATGAGCGCGGAGGATTCATCCGGCGTGTGCCTCGCGGGGCTGCCGCGCTGTCGAGGCACCGACGCTGAACTGCTCCTTCTGCTCGTCCGGGGGCCAGATGGTCACCGAAGGGACCTCGAATCTCTCGGAGCCTGTATGATAGGGCCAGCTTGCCGGCCGTGATTCACGTCCGCCGACACCACGCCATGCTTGGCCATGCTTGAACCCACTCCGCCTTCACGCTGGACGCGACACCTTGTGTACCGCACCGAGCGCACCAGGACCACCTGGAAGCTCCGCCTCGGCCTGGTGGCCCTCGTCGTCGTCGCGCTGTGGCTGACAAGCGGGTGGTGGACCAAGGCTATCGCCGGCAGTCTTGTATGCGACGCGAGCCTCGCCCCGAGCGACGCCATCCTCGTCGAGAACTTCGATCCCGACTACCTGCTCTTCGAGCGCGCGACCCGCTTGCGCCGGGCGGGGCTCGCCGCGCGCGTGCTTGTACCCATCCGGACCGACCCTGGCGCAAAGGAACTCAATGCCGTGGCCCTCGGCACGGCGCAGGTGATGGCAAGCGTTGCACATATCGGGGCGATCGAAATCGTGCCAATTCGCGAGATCGAGCCCATCACCCTGAACGCAGCCCTCGACGTGAAGCGTTTCCTTGAGCGGGAGCACATCCGTTCTGTGATCGTCGTCACGCCCCTGTACCGGAGTCGTCGGTCGGCGCTCGTCTATTCCGCCACACTCAACATCGCCGGTATAACGGTGCGGTGCGAGCCCGTCCAGCGGACGCTGCCAGTGAATGAGTGGACCCGAACCTGGCATGGCATCCAAGGCGTAGTGGAGCAGTGGCTCAAGCTGCAGTACTACAGAATGTGCGTCCTGCCGCTCTACTTGAACCGGCACGAACCGCCGGCCGGCCGCTCTTGAAGCTGCGAGAGTAAGGATTGCCTCAATCCACGCTGACGGTGACCGCTGCAGCCGTCCAGGCGTTCCGGAGCGAAGCGCAGTGAACCATTTCGACCTGCAGGCGCGAAAGGCGGGAAATAGCAAACAGTCTCAGTCGTCAGCCGGGCAAGTTCGCCCGGTGCCGAGACTACCACTGCGGCAAAAGGCGCGTTGCGCACAAGCTTGACCCCGCCCGCCCCGGAGCGACTGCGTTGGAAGCCCTTATGGGCTCCATCTGCAGCCAACCCTTCGCCCGCGCATGGGTGATCCCCTCAAGAGGCCTTAGTCCTCCTGCTTGAGACAAACTGGCGGGTGCTAGCCAGATGTGCCATTGAGACGGACGTCCAAGGATCGAAAGGGTCTATCGGTTATGTCGACTACGCCGCATAGCTGCGAGTCTCGGATGCGGGAAGAGCAGCCGTTGGTGGTCCCGGAATCCGGAGGAGCGATTCAACGAACGCACGTAGCCTGCGAACCCTGCCGAGCCTGCCCAAGTCTTGCACCGGCCACGAACCCGGATCGCAATTCCAGCACGATCAGAACGGCCGCTGGTCCGGTTTGGTGGACATCTTCCGGAAGTCGGCTGGTATGTCCACCGTGGCGACCGACCCAAGGGAGGACGGTACTCCGCGTACTTGCGGCGTGCCAACAGCAACAGCGATTGACGGCTGTGTCGTACGCCAGCGTGGCCGGGGAATCGGACCTGGGCCAGAAGCACCGAGAGGTGCGTTGTGTGATTCTAGCGAACGATTCGTAAGCCTGTCGGTCGCGCTGGAGCGCTCCGCAGCGGATGGGGGTAGCGGTATGGGGTGTAACCCACGATCCACGTGTTCGTCGCGGAGCAGCGATACAGCCGCCCGTCTGGCCCGGCACGCGTGTCATCCCACTCACCGTCATCGGTGGCCCAGTACCCGACCCCGCCCTTGCCCGCATCGGCGGCTTCTGGCCCCGTCGTACAGGTTGTCGGACGATTGGCGAGTGTGCCGTAGCCCATCCCGGTCGTGCCATTAAATGGACTCGACGTGGACGTTTGCGCGTTGGCACTCACCGCGCTGTAGAGGTCACGGTTGGCGACGATGTGCTTCGTGCAGGTTTCCCCGAACGCCTCACAGGTGATATTGACGAGGCCGCCGTCGCTCCGGCGATTCAGCCAGGAATACAGGGGATGGAGGGTGGCCGCCGTATCCCGTCCCGGTTGGCGGTAGCACGGATAGCCCTTGTACGTCGCGGTGGGGGTGCGGTTGCCATCAATACTCACGGTGCCGTCGCACATCGCGTATCCACTCCCGGAACCGGTGGATCGGTAGTGCATCATGCTGATCATCGCGTGGTCGCCCGATCCTGACAGCGGCCTGAGGATGTTGCCCCACGCGAGAAACAGGCCCGATCCCTGATGATGAAAAAAACGATAACCGTCCTGATGATTGGGGTCCATGCCCGAGGTGGCAATGAACGTATTGCCATAGAGTTCGCCGTTGACCGGACCCCAGCCATGCGTCACGCCGTGCGACGTGACCAAACAATTCGTTGTCGTGTTGTACCGCCACACCCAGGCGTGCCCACCCTGCCAGTCCACACACCCTTTCCCCGCATTGGTCATCGTCGCGACCGTGATGGTGTTGTTCTCAAAATAGATATTGTTCGCCGTCCCACGCTGACCAGTGGTAGGCGTGCAACTGGCCGACGTGTACCCTTCTGCGATCGCGATTGATCCACTGTTCGTGACGATGTTGTTGTCGAGCAGACCATAAATCGCATTGCAGGATCCGTTATCTCCAAACAGGATGATGCTCGACTCAGTGGTTTGGTTTTGGAACGTATTGTGATCAATCCTGAACCGCGTCAGCGTCGGACTCCCGCTGCCGTAGAACCAGATCATCCCCGTCTCGCCACCCGAGAACACAAACCCAGAGATGCGATAGAGGTTCGTGTTGGTGCCCGACAAGGTGCCTTGTAGGCCCATGGCCATCCCCGAGGACGCCACGGCGCAGGAGCCTGCACTCTCGCAAATCAGGGTCACGCCTTTCGTGTTGGAGAACCCGATCGCGCCGCCCCACGTATAGGACCCCGCGGCAAAGGTCAGCGTTGCGCCACTCGCAGCACTGGCGAGTGCCGTATTCACCTGGGCGACCGTCGTACCAGCCGTACACGACCATGTCACGCCACTGCCTGAACAGGCCGCCAGGGCATTGGGAGCGGTCAGCCACATGGCTGCTACTGTAATGAGGAACGCACGTACACGTGTCCACTTTGTCATAGGGTCCCAGCCTCTCGTCTCACTCTTCCGTCTTCGATTCCGCTCGCACGGACCAAGACAGGGTCTCCAGGAGGTACGCGCTATTGCGAAAAGAATCGTACAAGCCCGCACCGCAGCACTGTTGCGGTTGGCCTGTGCAAGAAACCTGCCGACGTCAGCCAACGCCGAATCAAACCAAGAACACGGCTCTACGTACTGACAGGCGTCTCCGGCCCGCTGGTTCTGTAATCGGATGGCGATTCCGGTCATCGTGATCCAAATCCTGGCGGACGCCGACCACGTCACGCCCCGCTAATCCCCTTTGAATTCGGCTTGCCAGTCGCGATACTCGATGAACCTCGGCTGCTCCTCTTATTCTCGAGGAGGAAGTCGCCCAGCACGAGACAGTCCATCTCGGTTCTCATGAAGCACCGGTAAGCATCCTCGGGCGTGAGCACGATCGGCTCGCCGCGGGCGTGAAGCTGGTGTTCACGACCACGCCGTGACCGGCCAACTGCTTGAACTCGTTGACAAGTCAAGAACCAGGCCTCCCGGGCAGGACCAGACCTCTTGCTCTGCCCATCGTAAGTCGCCGAACATGCGACCACCGCGTCGTCCCAGCTCGTAGACGTAGGGGCGCCTGGGCTGGATGTTCTCCGAAGCGCTGAACATGTCAGCAGGCTCGCCGACGTTTGCGAGTTGCGGATAGACCGCGTCGTCCGGTTCCAACGCGGTCTCGCCATCGGTCGACTCCGCATCGTGCATGCTTGCGAGTCGGATGAAGCTTCCCGTCACGGTCGCCGTTCTGTCAGCCACCTGGACCGACGGTACGCCAACCCTCGTCCCGCGAATGGAACTCCTGGCCGTCTTGATCGGTCATGCGCTTCCTGCCCGCCGAACGTCCCCGCGCCTGCGGCGGCCCCGTACCGCGTCGCCTACCTGGAAGCGCCGACCAACGGCGACGCCGTCAGCGCCCGAGCGAGCTCTGCAGAGAACGCCGCGGCCCCATCCGCGTTCAGGTGCTGCGAGTTGTAGAAGTAGTCCTTACGGTAGGAGATCGGCGACCTGCTGTAGTCCCACAATGTCGCGCGATGCCGTACTGCAACCTCTTTGAACAGGGCGAAGATATCATCACGATTCCTTTCGAGCGCCTGCATTTCGTAATACACGGGCGAATAGACGAGCAGCACTCGAATACCATCACGGTAGCAGAGCGCGAGCATCTCTTCGGGGATGCGCACTCCGTTTGCTGTTAGCGAACGTTGAAAACCGGCCACGCGCGAACGGTTGAAAACCGGCCACTCAGGTAGGCGGTAGTGGGCCATCCTTTGGGAGCGTAACCCGAAGGAGTCCATGACTAACTACTTGAAAATGCCAAAGAAACAGCAGGTTCTCGGCCTCCTCGCACTCGATTGGTCCTACCGCCGGATCGAAGCCGAGACTGGCGTGCGTCGCGAAACGGTGTCGCGATACGACCGACAGCGCGGCGCAAACCCGGCCAAAACGTTCCCCGGTTCGGAGATGGCTCCGGTCGTCAAACCCCCTGATCTTTTGATCGACGACGGTTCAAATCCGGCCATAACGTTCCCCGGCTCCCCACCAAATCCGGCCAAAACGTTCCCCGGCTCGCGTCGTTTTACGGCGCGGTCGTACGCCGCTCTGATCACCGAGAAACTGGACGCGGGACTGACCATGCAACGTGTGTGGCAGGACCTCGTCGAGGAGGTCGGCTACGGCGCGAGCTACCAATCCGTGAAGCGCTTCGTGCACAGCCTCGGTCGGCGAGCGCGGCCCGTGGGGGTCTTCCTCAGCGGTCCCGGAGACGAGGGGCAGATTGATTTCTTCCGCGGCGCCCCGACGCTCGACACCCCGACGGGACAGTGGAAACGGCCGTGGGTGTTTCGGCTGACGCTGTGCCATTCCCGGCATGGCTACGAGGAAGCCGTGTGGGACCAGCGCCTCGAGACGTTCCTCCGCTTGCACGAGCGTGCGTTTCGCGACCTGGGCGGCGTACCCCGTGTGGTACGCCACGACAATCTGAAGTCGGGTGTCAGTCGCGCGTGCTTCTTCGACCCCGACATCCAGCGCGTGTTCGAAGCCTTCTCCCACCACTGGGGGTTCACGGCGTTGCCCATCCAGCCGCGACGGCCGGGCCAAAACGGGAAGCAAGAGCGCAGCGGCGGCTATGTCAAAAGCAACGGGCTGAAGGGCCGCCGCTTCGACAGCCTGGCGGATCAGAATGCGTTCCTCCGGCACTGGAATCGCACCATCGCGCGGTTGCGGATCCATGGCACAACGCGCCGCCAAGTCTGGACGCACTTTCTCGAGATCGAGCAGCCGGCGCTGCTCCCGCTCGCCACGGAGGCGTTTCCGTACTACAGCAGCGGCGAGCGCACGGTGCATCCGGATGGACACATCGAAGTCGACGGGGCCTTCTATCCCGTTCCGCTGCACTTGCTCGGACAAGCGGTACGCGCCGACTGGGACACGCATCTGGTCCGCGTCTACCACGTCGACACGCTCGTCACCGTGCAGGCGCGCGTCCCTCCCGGGCAGTACGCGCCGTCCCCCGGCCAGACGGGCACTGATGCGGCCAGTCGGCAGCAGGCGTTTGTGCAGAAACTCCTGGGGCGCTGCGAGCGCGTCGGCCCGCCGCTGCGGGCCTGGGCCGAGGCCGCGATCGTGGCGCGCGGCGTCCGCGCGATTCGGCTCATTCAAGGGGTCGTCGGCTTGACGCGCCGGCTGCCACGCGAGCACGTGCTGCGGGCGGCCACCACCGCGTTGCAGTACCAGCGCTTTCGGTACAAAGACCTCGTCCGTCTCGCGACTCCCGCCGTCGCCGCGCCGCCGCCGTCGTTGCGCCAGGCCGACGACAGCATCCGTCCCCTCACGCAGTATCGACTGGAGGATTTCCTGTGATGCCACAATTCTCGGCCCGCTTGCGCCATCTTCGCCTCTCGGGCATGGTGGAAGCCCTGCCCGCTCGACTCGCCCAAGCGGAGGCCGCTCCGCTCTCGCACCTCGAGTTTCTGGAACTGCTCGTGGAGGACGAGCTCTCCCGGCGAGCGGATCGCCTCTACGCACGCCGCCTCAAGCAGGCGGGGATCACCACCGTGAAGACGCTGGCGGAATTTGACTGGACCTTCAATCCGAAGATCCCCAAGGCCCGTCTCGTCGATCTCGCGACGGCGCGGTTTCTCCCCGCCCACACCGGCATTCTCCTGATTGGTCCACCAGGCGTTGGCAAATCGCATCTCGCCACCGCGATCGCCGTCGGCGCCATTCGCGCGGGGCGGCGCGTCCTGACCCGGAGTACCTTCGACCTGGTCCAGGACTTCGCCGAAGCCGAAGCCACCGGCGAACGCCGGCGCTTCGTCCAGGCGCTCACCAAGGTCGACCTCCTCGTGCTGGAGGACTTCGGCATGAAGAAGCTGCCCCCCAGCGCCGCCGAGGACCTCCTGGAGGTGTTTGTGCGACGGCACGAGACGGCGTCCACGCTGATCACGACCAATCGACCCACGCAGGACTGGGGCGTCTTCCTCGGCGACGTGCCCGCCGCGACGGCGATCCTCGATCGGTTCCTCGCCCACGCGGAGGTACTGCAGCTCCCAGGCAAGAGCTACCGGCTGCAACACCGAACGCGACCACCGGAAAGCGCGGCCTGAGGGCGGTGGACGCTGCCGGACCCATGGACGCGCAGACGCGCCCACTGGTCCTTGCAAAACCGCGCCGGCGCGGTTTCGCACAAGCGCCCACCGCCATCATCATCGTGTACTCGTGAAGAAGCGAAGACCCAGACCGAAGACCGACGACGACTATGGACTTGCGCGCGTGACGCGCCTCGGTGATACTCGGGGTCCCTACCTGAGTGGCCGGGTTTCAGACGTTCGGCAGTGGCCGCTTTTCAACGTTCGGTGACA
>Ga0315273_10002255_pt1 | contig 22636 bp, 23 predicted proteins | sample YL17G02_0_MG_FD_205753 | JGI IMG/M metagenome (GOLD analysis project Ga0315273, IMG submission 205753) | Sediment microbial communities from Yellowstone Lake, YNP, Wyoming, USA - YL17G02_0 | ecosystem: Environmental > Aquatic > Freshwater > Lake > Sediment | place: USA: Wyoming | collected...
GCCGGGAGACTAAATTTAAGGAGCATTGCAGGATCATAGTTCTCCAGATTATCAGGTCGAGGGAAACTGAAGAACTAAGCAGAAAACTCCAGGATGAAATACTTCCGCAGGTTGCCAGGCTAAAACCTATGATCGAGGAAAAGCTTGATCTGGATAACATTCTTCCAAAAGAAAAAAATGAAGAGAAGAAGCCCGACTGGTCTGAAATGTTCAGCGATTCGGAAGAGATCTTCAAGACAATGGAAGAACTGACAAAACTCCAGATGGAAGGAGCTGATGTTTATATGTCTGCTTTCGCTAATATGAAGCATTTTGATTTTTTTAAAGACTTCCAGAACTGGTTCGTACCCTTCCATCCCGACCATGAGACAGTTGATGAGATATACAGGGATGAGATCCTGGGTCCTGGAACAAATGAGCTGGCAGAGGCATTATATAAGACTCCGTTTATCTGTAACTCAGACAAATATTCACTGCTTCTGAATCTGAAATATCTCCCTTCCGCGCAAAAAAGCATGATGCTAAAAGTATTCCGTATGGAACTTGAAGGTTTGCAGCAACTTAATGATGAAGAGTCAGCTACCGATCCGTATAAAGTATTCAGAACAAATATAACACAGTATCTGCAGGATATTTACAGGTTCTTTAAACTCTCCCCGTATAAGAAAGAATTTGAAGATCTGTTTATCGGCAAACTGGATATTTACAACTCAGAGTTTTTCAGAATGACCTGCAATGCGTCTGAGGCTGAAGCCGGACTGGCAGACTATTTTTTCAGCAAAAACTTTTATAATGATGCCCTGCAGCTTTTCCTTAAACAGGTGAATGAGAAGCCTTCGGATGTGCAACTGTATGAAAAGATTGGTTATTGTTATCAGGAAAGCGCAGACTATGAACAGGCCCTTAAGTTTTACAGGAGAGCAGAACTTATTGACAGGAAAGTCTGGACTATAAAAAAGATAGGGTTATGTCTGCGCAGACTTGGCAAGAATGAGGAGGCACTGGAATATTATCTGCAGGCCTATGATCTGGAACCTGAGAATATTCATACTGTGATAATGACAGCGCATTGCTATATTGATCTTAAGGATTATGAACAGGCTTTAAAATTTTATTTCAGGGTTGAATATAAAGAACCGGGTAACCTCAAAATTTTACGGCCAATAGCATTCTGCTATTTTGCCCTTGGAAGATTTGATGAGTCGGAGAAATATTATGATCGTTTATCGTCCGGGAAATTAAATGCGCATGATCAGATAAATAGAGGGCATCTGGCTCTGTGCCGAGGTAAAAAGAGAGAAGCTGTCGACTTATACAGGCAAAGCATTTTAAGTGGAGAATTGTCGAAAGAACAGTTTATATCAATTTTTTCGGAAGATAAAGATCTGCTGATTTCTCTTGGGGTTAATTCTGATGATTTGCCAATCCTTTTAGACTACCTTCTATTTATTATTGGGTAGTCTTGTAGTATCATATTCCGGAAATTGTGGATGTGGACCTCCCGACCCTGGTCTTCCATCCGGATTATGACGCCTCTCATCTCTGGAATTAAGAGTGTCCTTTTCGTGATTCTTCCTGTTTTGTCTAGTCATCTTCTGGCGCCTCTCATCCATCTCTTTAAGTCTCGCCATCTGGTCTTTTGTCAGGTTTAAATCAAGTTCTTTCCTGAAATCCTTCATGCTTGCATCAAGCTCTTTCCTGAAGTTATTCTGAAGTTCGCTGTTTATTTTTGCATACTTATCGAGTACCAGGTCAATTTTTGCTTTTTGTTGTTCATCAGGCTGAATAGTACGGTAAAACCCATCCCTGAATCTCTCTTCGGAAAAATAGACCCTGACAGGTTGCAGTTTATGATATCTTATCTGTGCAGAAGTAAGCATCCCTAGTACAAATCCTATTATCAAGGTTATCAGAACTACAACAATTGATTTTGCTTTCATACAATACTAATTTCCGGTTAACAGACACACAATGCTTTCATCATAATTATTGCCCAATCCGAGGAATGAATTAAAAGAGAGCGAGCCTTCCATCAGAAAAATAGAGATAAGCAGAATTACAATTGCAGCCACTCCTGTAAGAGCAACACGATAGAAAGCAAAATTCATGTATTTTACAAACTCCACATCACGGTTAACAGCTACTCCTGCTGAAAACAGTTTATTAAGGACTTTTTCTCCAAAATTTTTGCTGAATTTATAAGAGATACCCTCCGCTTCCAGTTTACCGGAAACCTCAATCGGATCAGAGTCGGTATCCAGTGAGTTTATTATCAATTTTTTAATCTCTGCGGCATTCATTTTTTATAATTTTACTAATATACTTCTTAATTGTTCCTGCGCTCTTGACAACCTTGACAAAACTGTTCCCAGAGGCAGATCCAGTATTTCTGCCGTCTCATTGGTGGAATATCCCTGAAGCATTCTCATTGTCACTATTATTCTAAACTTAGGATCCAAACCCAATAATGCCTTGTTTACTATTTCCGATGCCTCTTTCCTTTCTTCAGTGTCCTGATCAGCTACTTCAAATTCGTGCATTTCATTGTTGGCTTTTTGCGAAAACATTGAAAAGAATCTTTTTCGTCTTTTTATCTCATTCAGCGTCAGATTCACAGCAATTTTCTGAATATAAGTAGAAAGTTTTGCTTCTCCCCTGAACTCTGATAATGAATAATAAAGTTTAATAAATACTTCTTGTCCAATATCTTCAGAAAAAACAGAATCTCCAAGCATCGCTTTGACTGTACGTGCAACCATTTTCTGATAACGGCTTACAATTTCTCCAAATGCTTTTTTATCGCCACTCAGGGATGCCTTTACCAGTTTATTTTCTTCAGCTGCATTGTACGACTTGTTGATCATACCACAACATATAGACAATAATTAATCTTCTAATATTCCCGATTGTTAATTTTTATTAACAAAGAAGCCATCCTGCTATTTATCAATAATCAATTCTTGAGAAGAAAATCAATCTTACTTCTCCTGATTAATGTTATTATCTTCAGCTAACTTAACTTCATAATCTTTTGTATACCTGACCATAAAGAGTTTCTGGTTTTCATAACCGTCTCCGGCATTCCTTCGTTTAAAGTCATACTCAGTTTGCAAAAGGTCAGGCCAATGTATTTCAGGATGTTCAATAAAATTCTTTCCATGCATTGCCAAACCGCTTAAAAAGTAAAAGGCAATATCATAACCCTGCCAGGCAAAACTTTTTTCTAACGGTTGTGTATGAAATATTTTTCTGAAATTTGAATTAAATTGTTTTACGTTACTCTTTGAATAATCAATCCAGTATGGAGAATAGACAAGGATATCCATATCAAAGAGTTCCTTCTGGTCGAGCCTGTCAAGATCCCTGATAACAGGATAAGCGAATAGTTTAATGTCAAATCTCCTTGCAAGTGCATTGACATTGTCTATTATCTCACTGATCACAGGAGTCTCCTCAGAAGCTATAATGATAATATTTTTAGATTGTTCCGAAAGTGCATGGCTGAGCCTGTTTATTGAGTCAGTATTAAACATTGCCCTGCTATAGAACAGAAACTCTTTAAATTTAATCTCTTCATAGGGTATTTTATAACTCAACTCTGTAAAAATCAAATTTTTAAATCTACTGACATCATCATCAGTACCTGTCGAATCAGCATGGATAAAGACGATATTATGATCATAATATTCACTTATCTTTTTTGCCAGCTCACTCTGGGCAATTTCAAGTGAAGAATTGGTGATAAAGAGAGTCGGATTCTTTATAAGAGCAGAATTATTAATTAAGGGAACCGGCGATACAACAGGGATACCCAGAGTACGGGCATACTCAGATACCTTTGTGAGATTATGTGAATAAACGGGTCCGATAATAAGATCCATATCCGATAATTTCCCTGACCTTATCAGTTTAGTAATTTCAATTGTATCGCTTTTAATATCATAAACATTAAGGTTAATATTTAAACCTAAGGAGCGCAAAGTATCAGAGGCCATCAAAATTCCTTCATACATTTCGACGAAATCGAGGCTGCCAGGATAAATCCAATCATCCGTCACTTTCTTCACCTTGTATGTTTTCCTGCCTTTTATTATCTTGGATGAATCAATTTCGGTACGTTTGGAGTTCTCATACAGATAGAAGGGGAGCAATACAGCAGCGTTTATTGAACCAGTTAGGTTCTTCACTTGTGTAAATCCTGATGATCTGTCGAATGTTACAGGAGGTTCTTCAACAACAGCTGCAACAGTATCTGTTTTTACCTGTTCAACCTCCTGGATTTCAGTTTTTTTAGCCCCGGGTATCCTTACAAAATCTCCGACCTGCGGAAATCTTAAGTTCCTGTTCTCTCTCCTTAATTGTCTTACAGTAAGTCCATATTGTTTGGCAATCGAGGAGAGGGATTCCCCCATTAGTACCTTATGATAAATGTACTTCTTCTCCTGGTCGTCAAATTTCTGCTGTTTGCTCATGAACTCTCTTTTCGGAACAGCTATTTCAGCACCGACAGAGAGTTTGTTAATATCAATTCCCGGATTGCTCTGGATTATTTCGTTTTCTGAGACCCCATATGATTTCGAAAGGGCATAGACTGTTTCTCCCGGTTGCAGTCTATGATAGAAGAATTTGGTTTCATCATGCACCTTCTGAACAGCTAAAGATTCTGAAGGTTTTGCTTCTGTAACTAATCTGACCGGAATACGGAGTGTCTGTCCCTCATTTATGCCATAAACTGCCGGAGGATTTTCCCTGGTAAGGTCCTCAACAGTTGTCCCATAAGCTTTTGAAATTGAATAAGCGGTTTCTCCTTTTTTAACCTGATGTATATAATATGCTGTCCCGGAAATAATTATTTTGTCTTTTGATCTCTCAACGATAACCTGTGAATATGAATTATTATTGCAGATCAGCAGAGAAAATAAGATCGTCAGGGCTTTTATCCGGTTGATGATTCTCATCACATTTTTTTTGCTAGTCTCTCTATAGTTTATAATAATTTAAGAAACGTTCTGCAGTTTCTTTCAATTCGCTCAGGAACGTTGCTTATATCTGCCCTGATGAATTTTTCGCCTGTTATCTTTTCAAAGAGTTCTATATACCTTTCTGAAACTTCATTTACAAACTCATCGGTCATTTCAGGGACCTGCTGTCCTGCTTTCCCCTGGAAACCATTAGCCATAAGCCATTCCCTTACAAACTCTTTTGATAATTGTTTCTGAGGCAGACCCTTTTCGAAATGTTCCTGATATTTATCCGCATAAAAATAACGTGATGAATCAGGAGTATTGATCTCATCAATCAGGTAAATCTTTCCATCTATTTTGCCAAATTCATATTTTGTATCAACAAGAATCAGGCCATGTTGCGCTGCTATTTCTGAGCCTCTCGAGAAAACATCCAAAGTATATTTTTCAATCAGCAGGTAGTCTTCTTCTGAGATAAGGCCGCTACTGATAATTTCGGAACGGGAAATATCCTCATCATGCCTGCCCTGTTCGGCTTTAGTTGTCGGAGTTATGATGGGTGTTTTAAAACGCTGATGCTCTTTCATCCCATCAGGAATTTTAATACCACATATCTCACGGGCACCTCCATTATATGTTCGCCATGAACTTCCTGTAAGATAAGCCCTTACAATCATTTCGACTGGAAACGGTTCACATTTGTGTCCAAAAGTCACAGTTGGATCTGGTGTGGCAATTTTCCAGTTTGGAACAATATCGCTTGTTGCATCCAGAAATTTTGTAGCTATCTGGTTAAGCACCTGTCCTTTATAAGGGATACCCCTCGGAAGTACAACATCGAAGGCTGAAATCCTGTCAGAAACTATCATCAGGAGGTACTTGTTGTCTATATTATATACGTCTCTGACTTTCCCCTTATAAATGCTCTTCTGACCAGGGAAATTGTAGTTTGAGCTTAAAATTGTCTTGACCATACTATTTTCTATTATTGCTTTTCAGTTTATCGGCCTCATTTTCTTCAATCTCGTAGGCCCTTACAATTCTTTTAACCAGTTTGTGCCTTACAATATCCCGTTCGTCGAACTTGATTATTGAAATACCTTCAATATTAGAAAGGATACGCATTGCCATAAGAAGTCCTGAATCATTTTTTCTGGGAAGGTCAATCTGTGTTGTGTCTCCTGTCATAATGAATTTTGAGCTTACCCCCATTCTTGTAAGAAACATCTTAAGCTGACTGATTGTGGCGTTCTGTGCTTCATCAAGAATTGCAAATGCATTTTCAAGAGTCCTACCCCTCATAAATGCCAGTGGCGCTATTTGTACGGTACCGTCCTCCAGCCATGTTTCGAGTTTTTTAAAAGGCAACATATCATGGAGTGCATCATAGAGTGGTTGAAGGTAAGGGTCAAGTTTCTCCTTCATATCACCAGGGAGGAAGCCAAGTCTTTCGCCGGCTTCAACTGCCGGTCGCGTGAGAATTATTTTCTTTACTTCCCTCTCTTTCAGCGCCCTCACTGCCAGTGCAATAGATGTATATGTTTTACCTGTACCGGCAGGTCCCTCAGCTATAATCAGATCATTGGTTTTATAATCGTTCACCAGAAGTAACTGGTTGACAGTGCGGGCACGTACAGGTTTTCCGCTGGTCCCAAAAATGATAACCTGCTCAAATTCACCATTTGATGCTGACTTCATATGTTCAGCATCAAAGAGATATTTTTCAATATCCTGTTCGTCGAGCCGGTGATATTTTCGATAATATTCGATCAGCTCATTAAACTTTTCTGCAAATAATGTGATCTCAGTCTCCTCCCCCATACATTTTATCTCATTGCCTCTGGCCATGATCTTTATTTTAGGAAAGAAACTGCAGATTTTATCAAGCAGCGAGTTGTTTGTGCCGAAGAAGACTACAGGGTCAATATCTTCAAGAAATATAATTATCTCTGTCATTAAACTAAACAAAAATTATTTAATAGATGTTCCATTCGCCAGATTCAACCCGGAACATGAAAAATAGTTCATAAAAAAATTGATTGAAAAGTACAAAGTAAGGTTATTTTTTCCTTAGAAGATTATCTTTGTTATAAGTTTTTTCATATGCCGGTAATTACATTAACAACAGAGTGGAAGCCTGATGATATCTATTACGGAATCATTAAGGGAAAGCTAAGCAGCAGGTGCCCTGGAACAATTATAATTGATAACGCTGGAAACATTCCCGCATTTAATATCTCGCATGCATCTTTTATTATAAGAAATACCTATAATAATTATCCGAAGGGCTCAGTTCATATTATATGTGTTCATTCGGAAGCACATAAGGAACAGGATCATCTGATAGTTAAGGCAAGAGATCATTTTTTCGTAGGAACTGACAATGGAATTTTTAACCTCATTCTCAATTCTGATCCTGATGAAGTTGTAAAAATAGACCACCAGGGCACTTCTGATGAACTTGAAGTATTTGCAAGAGTTGCCTCGGATCTTGTTTCCGGGAAAAAGCCATCTGACCTTGGAATATCTGTTAAAACTCTCAGTGAAAGGGTCCCGTTGAGGGCAACAATCGATAAAGATGTAATTATAGGCAGTATTATTTTCATTGACTCCTATGGGAACGCCATCTCAAATATTACAAGGGAAGTTTTTTACAGGGTATTTGAAAATAAAGCTTATAGAATTCTTATTCAGAGCAATAAAAATTATACTGAAAAGATTTCACTGAAGTACAGCGATGTTCCTGTTGGCGAGATGCTGGCAAGGTTTAACCAGCTCGATCTTCTTGAAATGTCAATCAACGGGGCTGATGTATCTGAATTACTCAGTCTGTCAATCGGATCTGTGCTGCGCATCGATCTGGCAAATAAGACTGCATCTCCGAACCGCTTGTTCTAAAATCATAAACAATGAATTATAAAAATAAAAGCCTTGAAGAGTTTGAGAGACTCCTTGGCATAATAGATGAACTAAGGATGAAATGTCCATGGGATATGAAACAGACTTACGACAGTCTCCGGAAACTTACAATAGAAGAGACCTATGAATTAGCTGATGCTATCTTCTCGGGCAGTGATGAAGGTATAAAAAACGAGCTTGGCGATCTTATGCTTCATATCGTCTTTTACGCTAAAATTGGCGCTGAAAAAGGGATCTTCACAATGGCTGATGTTTTGGAGGGTATCAATAATAAACTAATTTACAGGCATCCCCATGTCTTTGGTGACGTCAGTGTTTCAGGGGCATCAGAGGTAGAAGAGAATTGGGAACAGCTCAAAATAAAGGAGGAAAATGGATATAAGCCTGTACTTTCAGGTGTTCCGTCATCCCTGCCGGCATTAGTTAAAGCCAACCGGATCCAGGAAAAGGTAAGAGGAGTAGGATTTGACTGGGAGAATCGTGAACAGATATGGGACAAAGTTCTTGAGGAAATCGCAGAGCTGAAAGATGAGATTGAAAACCATAATACCGAATCAATAGAATCTGAACTGGGGGATGTACTTTTTTCAATAATAAATGCATCGCGGCTTTATGGCATTGATCCTGAGGCAGCTCTAGAAAAAACCAACAGGAAATTTATTAAGAGGTTTAATTATCTTGAAAAAGAGACACTTACAAAAGGCATTTCACTTCATGATATGAGTCTCGATGATATGAATGTGATATGGGAGAAGGCGAAGAAAGAGGATTGCCACCCTGCCCCCCTAAAGGGGGGCTAATTCCCTGTATGTTTGAGTATTATCCCCCCTTCAGGGGGATTGGGGGGCCAGCAAACCTGTATGACAGCAATTGATATATTATTTTCGCAGCAATAAAATCTGGAGATTTGTTTGTTGCTGACGGACACAATTCGACAACATCAAATCCGACAACATTCCTGGTTTTAATAACATCCCTCATAAAATGCAATAGTTCAAAATAGGCAGGACCACCCGGTTCAGGAGTTCCGGTAGATGGCATTATAGAGGGGTCAAATACATCAAGGTCGATAGTAATATATACATTCTCTGAAAGTTTGTCAAGCGCCTTTTGATACAGGCTTTTGTCATAATAAAGCTCGTATGAAAAGAATATCCTGTCTTTTTCAATGAAAGGAACCTCTTCAGCTGACATACTTCTGATGCCTACCTGAACGACAGGTGCAAATTCACGTGCCCTGGTCATGACACAGGCATGATTAAATTCTGATCCCTCATACACTTGTCGTAAATCAGAGTGTGCGTCGAGCTGGAGAACAGTGAGATTATTATAAAATTCCGAAAATGCTTTTATTGATCCGATTGAGACAGTATGGTTGCCTCCGATTACTACCGGGAATTTATTGTCGGCTAAAAGAGTTAATATCCTGTAATATACATCATCAATAAGGTCTTCCGGAGACTCCTTCTGCAGTACAGGATTAGTAGTAAAAATCCCCTTCATATGAGCTTCAGACGATGTCTCAATATCGTAAAATTCAAGATTGACAGATGCTTCGAGGATAGCTTCAGGACCCTTATCGGCACCTTTTATCCAGGTGCTGGTTTCGTCGTATGGTACTGGAACGATTATTATACCTGACTCTGAATAATTATATACTATCTCATTGCCGCCGAAGTTCATAGATGGAATAATTAATCCAGATTTAATCAACCTTTGGTTTAAGTGTGGCTTTCTTCTTTTTCTTTTCCACAACAGCTTCAGGTTCCTCCATAACCAGAAGGTTCAGGTTATGAAGGATATTATACCACTGAGCAACTTTTTTTATATCGCTGGTATAAACTTTATCTTTTGAGTATTCAGGGAGAATCCCTTCAAACCAGGCTTTAAGTTTGATGGTGTCAGCCTTTGAATCAATAGCTGGCCCGCCATCTTCCTTTTTATGAATCAGGTCAAATACTTTCCCCAGAGGCATATCCTCTTTCTCAGTAAAAATTGCAATGTCTTCCAGTGAACTTACTTTTGCTGAGCTATAAGCACTGCTTCTTTTCTTAGTTTCAAGGTGTTCGACAATTATTGCATTTTTTCCCTGGGCAATAAATTTAAAAAGCCCTGGTTCGCCTGAAATTGACAAAATATCTTTTAGAATCATTTAATATTTATTTATGTACAAATTTAACTCCAGAATTGTAAATTAAGTTTCTTTATTGATTTTTTTCAATTTTAGCGATCAGTTCATATTACGTTCCTTTTTGATCTTCTCATATGCTTCGTTTACCCTGGTAAATTTTTCATCAGCAGATTTCCTGAAATCTTCACCCAGATGATTAACTTTATCGGGATGGTATTTCACAGCCATCCTTCTGTATGCTTTTTTAACCTCCTCATTAGTAGAAGCCGGATCAATCTCAAGTATTTTATAAGAAGAATCCGTTTCCGGAATAAACATATTTTTTATCGACAAAAAATCACTTGAAGTAACGCCAAGGTATACCGATATCTTTTCAATAATCTCAATTTCTGAAGAGTGGATCACGCTGTCTGCCAGGGAAACATTAAATAAAAGATGCAATAACTGCAGGCGGGAGGAGTAATCCATGTTACCTTTTATCTGCAGACAAACATCCCTGACCGGAATTTCCTGTTTGAGTATGTCTTTAAGCATCAGGAGAGCCTGTTTTGCAGATTCCTGACCGAATTGCCTGGCAAAGAACTGTTTAACATAGTCGAGTTCAGATTTTACCACCTTCCCGTCAGCTTTCATAACTGCTGCTACAAGGACCAGAAGGCTCATTCCGAAATCTCCCTGACTTGTCATTGCAGTTCCGGTTCTGTAGGTCGAAGTATGAACAGTAGAACCATCTATCATTGAGCCAACAAGAAAACCCAGGAGACCCCCTATCGGCCCCCCCATAACAAAGCCAAGTCCTCCACCAATCCATTTTCCAAAGATTCCCATTTTCAGGTTCTGGTATTAATAAGTGTCATAATATTATCATGAATATTCAGGATAGCCGGGATGATCATGTCATTTTCTGAGTTATGAATGATATAATCAGAAAGTTTTATCCTGGAATCATCATCGATCTGATTTCTCATCCTTTCCATAACCTGTTCCCTGGAAAGTTTATTTCTCTGGATAACTCTTTCTACCCTCTGTTCGACCGGAGCTACAACTGTAGCTACCTTATCTACGAATTGTGAAGCTCCGCTTTCAAAAAGAATTGCTGCCTCCATAATCACATAGGGTGCTGTTTGTTTCAACTCCCATTTCCCGAAGTGATCAAAAACAACAGGATGAATCACTGAGTTAACCTTTTCAAGAAGGATACTGTCATTAAAGATCATGGTAGCCAGTTCCATTCGATCAAGTCCGCCATTAATGTAAAGGTCTTTTCCTGCAATAGAATTTATCCTCTTAATTATAATATCTTCATTATCCATTATATGTCTTGCTTCCCGGTCAGCAGAAAACACAGGGATCCCAAGAACATCGAAGACCCTGCAAACAGAAGTTTTCCCACTTCCGATACCACCTGTTATACCAAGTTTAAAACCCGGTTTTCTTTCTTTAATCATTTAGCCATCTCCAGAATAAGATGTCATCGTTTCTTTTTATTATCAGCCTTATTATCAGACATAACAGACGAAACGGCAACTATCATATCAAGTGTGAAAAAGAGAGTATCAGGTTTAATCGAGGTATCTCACATCCTGATCTCATTTGTACATTCAGGCTTTTTGTAAGTCCTGATATGACAATATAATAACTCAAGGCCTTACCACCGGGAGCTCTAAAGAAAAAGGTAGTGTATAAAGAAATGATTTCTATTCTTCAGCCGAAGGATCCTTAAGAAGAGCGTTTTTGTCAATTTTAAGTTTGATATCTCCTCCAACATCAACCGTTACATAATTATCTTTCACTTCGTATACTCTTCCATAGATTCCGCCGGTTGTTATTACTTTATCGCCTCTCTTCAGGGAACTCCTGTAGCTGGTCATATCCTTCTGTTTTTTCATCTGAGGTCTGATCATGAAGAAATAAAAAACAACAAAAACAAGAATAAGTGGAAGGAAAGTCACAAGGGGGTTACTCTGACCGGCTCCTCCGGCAGGTTGACCCATCAAATACAAATACGCAAAATTGGTCATTGTCTCAATTATTAATTATTATTATTTATTGGTGGTTACTACTTCTGCAGTTATTTTTAATAAAACTACCGGAGTTGATGCGTTTGACTTAACAGTAATGGTTTTAGACTGCATTCCGCTTCTTCCGGAAGTGTCAAAAACGATCTCAAGATTTCCGCTTGCGTCAGGAGGAATTGGCTTTTTATTATACCTGGAAACGGTGCATCCGCATGTTGTAGTTGCGGAAGAGATACTTAGATTTTCTGTTCCTTTATTATCAAAAATAAATATATAACTAATCTTCTCTCCCTCCGAAACTTTCCCGAAATCGTGCTGATATTCCCTGAAAAGTATCTCACTCTTTCCTGTGCTTGTTGAATTTGAAGAGGAATCAGCACTATTATTTCCTGCCCCATTGCCACAATACGAAACTATGAACACTACCGGTACCAAAGATGTTAATACGATCCTTTTCATATCGTTGAATAAAAATCTATAAGTCAATTCCCCTCTGTTAATGCTTCGCCAACGAGGCCTCTGCCAAACTTGTTAAAAAGTCCGTCATCACGAATTTCCTTTACTATGTTATCGAGAATTCCGTTGACAAAGGTACTGCTTTTTGATGTACAATAGTATTTGGCAATTTCAATGTATTCATTCAGAGTAACCTTAACAGGGATCTCCGGGAATTCAAGTATTTCAATGATTGCAAGCTGCATCACAAGAATGTCCATAAGGGCTATCCGGTCGACTTCCCAGTTAGTTGTATTTTTATCTATAAGTTCAGAACATTTTTTTGAGTGAAGAATTGTCTTTCTGAACAGAACCTTTACAAATTCTTCATCCTCAGCATCTTTGAATAAAGGCATTAGTTGAGTCTTTTCGTCTGAATCAGCTTTGAATTTCTTCAGAGTCTTTTCGACCATAGAGGATATATATTCCAGATCATCATTCCAGTATATGCTCTGTTCTTCAAGGTTTGACAGAAGATCTTCTGAATTTGAAAAGAGTTCTGTGATAAGCCTGATAATGAACTTCTTATCAGACATATAATTAACATTATCCAATCCCATATACTTCTCATATACTTCCCATACAATCATTTTATTGTAAAGCAGGCGTGGAATATGGGAGCTATTCACCCAGGAGAGCTTTTTAGAAGAAATATAGTCGTTAAATGCAAAATTTTTCCTAAGCTGTGCGATAACCTGATTATCAATGAACCGTCTTTTCGGATTAAGATCTTCGGGAGATGGCATTCTTTTCTGAAGAGCCTGATCGATCTTTTCCCCCGCAATATCAGCAACATCGAGAACAAGTAGCAGGAGATAGTGATAAAGATCGTAACTCTTGCCAATGCTGAACATAAGTTCTGTTTCGGCCTGAGTAAGATTTTCATCCTCCCTGCGGTTAAAAGCGTAAAGAGCCATCAAGGCTTTAATACGTAATAATCTTCTGCTTATCATTTATAAAGAACCTCAAATTTCCGCATCAAAAATACTCTTTTTCCCTTAGCCTCAAAACAACTTGGTTAAATTTAGGACAAATAATCTGCCAGGTTTTGATTTGATAAAATAATTGTTACATTTGACAATACAAAACAAAACCTTTACACTAACTGACTTAGAAATGGAAGAAGAAGCTGGAATAAAGGAAGTCATAAACGGGCATGACGAAAAAGTCATAAAAGAAGAAATTTTCACCAGGGTTGTTCGTGCCGGAAAGAGAACCTACTTTTTTGATGTGAAAGCTACCAGAAAAGATGATTACTATCTGACCATTACTGAAAGCAAAAAACAACTGGGTAAAGAAGGGAAGGTGTTTTACGAAAAGCATAAGATATTCCTCTATAAAGAAGATTTTGAAAAGTTTACTGAGGGATTAAAAGATGCTGTTACATATATTGATAATGGTAAAGAAGAGATAAAAGCTCCCGAACGCTTTACTGAAATCAGAGATGAAAAAAGTACTCTGGCAGAAGAAAAATTTACGAATGTCGAGTTTGACGATCTGGGCAAGAAGTAAACAGGTTTATTGGCAATTCATTATTCTGATGGTTTACTAAATGTCTGATTATATACTCCTTAGTCTGGGGATCATTTTCATGATCATAGGGATAATCGGGTGCCTGGTTCCTGTTTTACCCGGACCACCCTTAAGTTTTCTTGGATTAATTTTACTTCATCTGACAAGGTTTGGACAGTTTACCACTACAGTACTGATTACTCTTGGTGCTATAACTGTAGCAGTAACAGTTATGGATTATATTGTACCTGTATGGGGAACAAAAAAATTCGGCGGTTCCAAATACGGAACGAGAGGCGCAACTGTTGGATTGATTGTTGGACTTTTTCTTGGTCCCCTGGGTATAATTATAGGACCATTAATTGGTGCATTTGTAGGAGAGATAATATTCAAAGATGATATAAGTTACGCTTTTAAGGCCGGATTCGGAAGTCTGTTAGGATTCCTTACCGGCATTGGCCTTAAGCTTGCAGCTTCCTTTGTTATGACCTTTTACTTTGTGAAAGAGCTGATTACCTGAACGGCTCAGAGTTAATAAGTTCCCAGAGTGGCAACCATAACAGCTTTAATAGTATGAAGACGGTTTTCGGCTTCGTCGAAAACTATTGAATGTTCAGATTCAAATACATCTTCTGTTACTTCCATCCCGTCGAGATTAAATTTTCTGAAGATCTCCTCACCTGCTTTTGTTTCCCTGTTATGGAATGCAGGAAGGCAATGAAGAAACTTAACCGATGGATTTCCTGTCTTTTCAATTACTTTTATATTCACCTGGAAGGGTTTTAACAGCCTGATTCTCTCTTCCCATACGGAATCAGGTTCTCCCATCGATACCCATACATCAGTATAAAGAAAATCAGCATTTTTGACTGCTTCATCAACATTTTCTGTAATAGTGATCTTTGCACCTGTCTCTTTTGCTATAGCTCGGCATTTTGCCACCAGCTCTTCTGATGGCTGATAAGCTTCAGGGGCAGCAATCCTGAAATCAATTCCCATTTTGGCAGAGCCTACCATAAGTGAATTGCCCATATTATACCGGGCATCTCCCAGGTAACAGAAAATCATCCTGTTAAGAGGTTTTTCCGAATGCTCTTTCATCGTAAGGAAATCGGCAAGGATCTGAGTCGGATGAAATTCATTTGTCAATCCATTCCATACCGGTACTCCGGCATATCTGGCAAGCTCTTCGACAATCTCCTGACCGTAACCGCGATATTCAATACCGTCATACATGCCACCGAGTACCCTGGCAGTATCTTTCATAGACTCTTTCTGACCTATCTGTGACCCGGTCGGCCCCAGATATGTTACATGCGCTCCCTGGTCATAAGCAGCAACTTCAAATGCACAGCGAGTCCGGGTAGATGCTTTCTCAAATATCAGGGCTATGTTCTTCCCTTTAAGATATTGTTTCTCGGTGCCACTATTTTTTGCTTTTTTCAGCTCTGCAGCCAGATCAAGAAGAGACGATATCTCTTCCGGAGTAAAGTCAAGCAGTTTTAAAAAGTGACGGTTGTGAAGATTGACAGACATCGTTTATATATTTAAAGATAAAAGACAAAAGTAAAAAGATAAAAGTACTACCTATCGTTGGTCATCCTCATATTCCATTGTGATCTTCGAACCATATTTCTTATCAGCCAGTTTAAAAGCTTCAGTAATAACGCTTTTTCTACCGCCATTTTTAATAAAGTTAAGGCATGCCTCAATCTTTGGCGCCATACTTCCTTTGGAAAACTGACCTTCGTTCAGGAATTTCAGAGTATCGCTATAGTTAAGAAATTCCTTAATCTCCTGATCCGGCTTTTTATAATTGATGTAAATATATGGTACATCGGTAAGAATATAGAACTCGTCAGCTCCAATCTGTGTTGCAAGAAGCGACGAGGCAAGATCTTTGTCAATAACTGCTTCTGCGGGTCTGACATCCTTCTTTTCATCAATATAGACAGGTACTCCGCCACCTCCAGCTGCAATAACGATATTCCCTTTCCGTGCAAGGTCTCTGATAATTGATTCATTAATGACCCCAACCGGCACAGGCGAAGGTACAACCCTCCTGAAACCTCCCTGTGTTTTTACTTCTTCTCTGAATAACCATCCCTTTTTTGAAGAAAGTTCATCAGCCTGTTCTTTCAGATAAATTTTACCTACTCTTTTTTGTGGGTCGCTGAAGGCAGGATCATTAATATCAACCAGGACCTGTGTTACAATACAGATAACATTTTTATTTATATTGTATTTGTTGAGTACATTTCTGAACATCCTCTCAATCATATAACCGATACCCCCTTGTGAGTCAGCCACGCAAATATCGACAGGCATCTGGGCAATCCCGTACAACTGTTCACCTGCATCATTCCTCATAAGGATATTACCTACCTGAGGTCCGTTACCATGCGTTATTACGAGATCATAACCTTCGTTTATTAAAAAAACAAGATTTTCAAGAGTCTCAGTAGTGTTTTGTTCCTGTTCATCAATTGTTCCAGCCTGATCACCTCTCAAAAGGGCATTGCCGCCTAGAGCAACAACTGCAAGTTTCTTTCCCATATAACGACTTTATAAAAGATGATAAAAGTACCAAAAATCAAACAATTCCAATAACTGTATACCGGGAATAGCAATAATGACAATAAATGTTTATTATTTAATGTAACTGATTAAACTCATAAATATCAATTGATAGAATTGAAGTTAAAAAAAAATACTACATTTACCCAACTCGAAATACTATAATATACGTGAGATTCAGATATCTATTGTTCATTGCGGTAATCTTCGCAATAACAGGTTACTCCTGTAAGCAAATAGGAGGAAAATATTTAAATCAGGGGGAAATCCATTATAACATAGATTATAGAGGTAATTTCGGACCGATGCCGAAAGAGTTACTTCCTAAAAACCTTATTGTATCTTTTAAAAACGACAAAATCCTCTTCGAGATGATCTCTTCCTTTGGAAATTCCGGAATATTTAATCTGTCCAATCAGGAAAAAGGGATTTTCGATACATATTTCAGTCTGTTTTCTTTAAAATATTTCTATCCTCTTAAACCGGGCGAGCAGTTTCCCGGATTTGAAGCTATGAATGGAATGGTTGTCACGAAAACAACGAAGACATCTGTAATTTGTGGGTTCAACTGTAAAAATGCACAGGCAACCTTCCCTGCATACAATGGAAAAGTCTATGAAATATGGTATACAAATGAGATAAATGTGAAGAATCCTAATACCGCCACCCCATTCGAGCAGATTGACGGGGTACTTATGAGTTTTTTCTTCTTCCTGGGGCCGGCAGAGCTTCATTTTAATGCAGAAACAGTCTATAAAAAAGAAATACCTGATTTAGCATTTGAAAGAAGAGAAAAATTCATGCAGGTATCGAGGGAGAAGATCAATAAGTTCATTAATCAAATGATCAGCTTATAAGGCACAGGGCGAAGAGCACAGAGCATAGGGTAAGAGATAACAAACAAAATCTCAAACTGTTACATCATTTCATCATTACATTTTTCCAAAATATCTGATACGAAAACAAAATCATTTATCTGCTTTTTGCATAAGGCTCAAAATTATTATCTTTGGGTTGCGTTTAAAAAACGATAATTTTCTTGAAAAACTTTACCCAGAGATGAATAAAGAGAAGGAAGATGCCGGTAAAAAGAGCACTAAGGCCACGAAAGATACTGTAAAATCCAAATCTTTCTTTACAGATGAGAGGATCAAATTTATTATTGGGATATTCATAACTGTTTTCGCATTATATCTTCTTCTGTCTTGTGTTTCGTATCTCTTCTGGTGGAAAACGGACTTAAGCACTCCCGACTCGAATGTGTTATCTGGCCCTGATATTGTAGTCAAAAATACTGGTGGTAAGCTGGGGCATTTTCTTGCTGAAAAGATAATAAAATTTGGCTTTGGCTTTGGCGCTTTTTTTATACCGCTTATTTTTGGCGTAATTGGATTATACCTTCTTAATTTTCCAAAAATCAAGCCCTTCAAACTTATTGCAAAATTTACTTTTGCAACAATAATTCTTTCAATTATTCTCGGTTTTGTCTTTCACTTTTCAAAAGACTATTTGGGAAGTGGCCCGGGGGGGGCACAAGGGTACTTTATAACCGAGTGGTCGAATGCTTTTATGGGGAAGATAGGAACAGGGGCCGTCCTGGCAGTTATCACAGTAATTTACCTCGTATTTGCATTAAGGGTTAAGCCCGAATCATTCAGGTTAAGGGTGCCTTCATTTATGAAGTTGAGGAAACCAGCTGATCATCAGGATATTGTTTCCTCAGACGACTCTACAATGAAGCCGGAGTCAGATTCAGTTCTTCCTGACGGAAGATCAATCCATCATATGACTCATGAAGACGATAAAGTTGAATTTGTCGTAAGAACCACCAGCCAATATGCAGATGCAGATGATACCGATGATGAAATTCCGGAAATACTGCCAGCAGGTTCTATAATAAGGGATTTTGACAATGACAGGGCCGTCATCCCTCGCGACAGAGATGTACCTATAAATATAACCCGTCCCGACGCAGTTGATACACTTCCTGATCATGAGGCAGATAAAATAATGGAAGATTATGACCCTCGTCTGGATCTTTCAAGATACAAATTCCCTCCTGTGTCAATCCTGAAGGAACACAAGTCAGAAAGCGCCTTTGATAATTCAGAAGTCTTCGAGAACAAGGAGAATATTATTAAAACTCTTGGCGACCATAAGATAAGTATTAAAAGCATTTCAGCAACTGTCGGACCGACGGTAACATTATATGAGATTGTGCCTGAGCGTGGCGTGAGACTGGCACGGATAAAATCACTTGAGGATGATATTGCCCTTAATCTTTCTGCCCTGGGGATAAGGATTATAGCCCCCATTCCAGGAAGGGGAACAGTTGGCATAGAGGTTCCGAATAAAAAACCGGAAATGGTCTCAATGCGATCCCTTATCACTTCAAAAGTCTTTCAGGAAACGAAGTTTGATATAGCCCTCGCACTCGGAAGAACTATTACGAATGAACCGTATATCGTCGATCTGACTAAAATGCCACACCTGCTTGTTGCCGGAGCAACCGGCCAGGGAAAATCTGTCGGAATAAATGCGATTATTACTTCAATTCTCTACAAGAAACATCCTGCCGAGATTAAATTTGTTCTCATCGATCCAAAAAGAGTGGAATTACCATTGTATATTAAGATTGAAAGGCATTTTCTTGCAAAGCTTCCGGACGAAGAGGATGCAATAATTACTGATACTCAAAAGGTTATTAAAACACTCAATTCGTTATGCATTGAGATGGACAACAGGTTGGAGCTGCTTAAAGCGGCCCAGGCTCGTAATATCAAGGAGTATAATGAGAAGTTCATTTCAAGGAAACTGAGTCCTGAAAAAGGACATAAATACCTGCCGTACATTGTATTAATTATCGATGAGTTTGCCGACCTGATAATGACTGCTGGCAGGGAAATTGAAGGACCTATAGGCAGGCTGGCCCAACTTGCAAGAGCTATAGGTATACATCTGATTATCTCAACTCAAAGACCCTCGGCAAATATTATAACTGGCTTTATTAAAGCAAATTTCCCTACAAGAATTGCGTTTCGCGTTTTTTCATCTATCGATTCGCGCACTATTCTTGATGCGACCGGGGCAGACAGACTTGTTGGACGCGGTGATATGCTGGTTTCCTCCGGAAATGAGCCCGTAAGGGTTCAGTGCGCTTTTATAGACACACCGGAAATTGAAGAGCTGACAGAATTCATAGGATCGCAGAAGGGTTACGCCGATGCCATGCATCTTCCAGAGTATGTTGACGATAACGACTCCGGCGTCATTGATGTTGATCTGCGAAAAAGAGATCCGATGTTCGATGATGCAGCAAGACTTGTTGTTCAGCATCAGCAGGGATCCACTTCCCTTATCCAGAGAAAACTTTCAATTGGATACAACAGGGCTGGAAGGATTATTGACCAGCTTGAGGCTGCCGGGGTTGTTGGGCCTTTCGAAGGAAGCAAAGCCAGAGATGTTCTCTGCTCCGACTTTATCGCTTTGGAACAGATTTTGAAGCGTCTTGAGTAAAATCAATATGATGAGACACATTTCAGCCGTTTTTGGTATTCTACTTCTTTTTCCTCTGAATGTAATAGGGCAGAATGATCAGACTGCGGTAAAGATTCTTGATAAATTCGCAGATAAAGCTCTTAAAGCTCCTTCTGTGTCAATGAAATTCAAACTTGTAACTGCTGATCAGACGGATAATTCAAAGGATACTTTAGCAGGATCAGTCATTCTGAACAAGGACAAATACAAACTTGATCTTCCTGATAATATCGTCTGGTATAATGGCGAAACATCATGGAGTTATCTTCCTGCAGAAAAAGAGGTAACAATAACCAAAGCCGACAGGAGAGACAATACATTTCAGAGTCGTCCTTCATTGATATTCTCAATGTACAAAAAAGGTTATAAGAGCCGTCTTATAGAGGAGAAATCAGATTCATATTTAATTGACCTTTATCCCGAAGATTTAAAAAGTGAACTCCTGAGAGTAAGATTGTCCATCGGTAAATCCTTACTGAACCTCGTTAGTCTGGAGTACAAGAAAAAAGATGGGATTGTCAGCACACTTTACGTCTATGTATATGATCTGAAAGTAAAACCTGAGTCTGATACATTTGTATTTCAGCCGGAAAAATTCAAAGAGGTTGAGGTTATTGATATGAGGTAATCTGTACAGGGTACAGGGTACAGGGCACACACAGGGTGCAGGGAACAAGCAGCTTCATTGTGTTGTTAAAATTCAAGTTCAGGATATTTACTAATTTTGAATAAATAATTGACCAATGGATACTTTTATATGTGAGAATGTCTTCGTCCCGCTGAGATCAGGACCATCACATAAAACTGAGATGTTAAGCCAGGTTCTTTTCGGTGAGAAATATACTGTTACAGATAAAGCAGGCACCTGGATGAAAATCGAAACTGAATACGACAAATATATGGGTTGGATAGACATGGTACACCTCCAGCAGTCACCTGTTATCGGCAGCTCGTGCGGACATGTGTTGAACAGATCCTTGTTTTGCTATAAGAACGATAAGACAAAGATTGTACTTGAAGCCGGATGTGAGATTTTCAATCCCGATTTCGAGGACAAAGTATTTTCTGTTGGAAATAATCAGTACACAACAGGTAATGATTTCAGCAACAACTATATATCTACGAATGATTCTTATGCTGATACAGCTATGAAGTTCATTAACAGTCCATACATTTGGGGAGGAAGGATACCTTCAGGAATAGATTGTTCAGGACTTACCCAGCTTGTTTATAAAATACAAGGGATCAGTATTCCACGGGATAGCTGGCAGCAGGCTGAAGCAGGCAAGAATATTGACTTCATTGACCAGGCAGAGCCGGGCGATCTGGTTTTTTTTGATAATGACCGGGGTCGTATCTCCCATGTCGGAATGATATTATCAAGAGGGCTGGTCATCCATGCATCAGGCAGGGTAAGAATTGATACCATTGATCATCAGGGGATATTTAAGGAGGAGATTGGTGGCTACTCACATAAATTACGTACCATCCGGAGAATAATCTGATATATAAAATGTTGCTGGGTACTCGGTACTCGGTATCAGGCAAAGAGTGATCAGACCGAGAACCGATAACCCAGGACCGAGGACCATAAAAAAAAGGCTGCTCTCTCGAGTCAGCCTTTAAAGTTTATTTTTAATAACGAATTACCATCCTGGATTCTGTTCTGCTGCAAGCACCGGGTTGGCATTGATTTCAATCTGAGGTATCGGCCACAGGAATTTATAATTGGCATATGGTACTGAAACAACACCATATGGCCCTCCATATGGAGTACCCAAAGTAAATGCGGATGCCGGGGGATTGCTGTTCGCAAGTTTAGCAGGGATATCGAGCATCAGTCTGTGTATATCCGGCCAGCGACGACCTTCCATACAAAACTCAATACGTCTTTCAACAAGTATTGCATTCAACAGTGTGGTATTGTCGGCAAAACTTGCTGCAGTATACTCTTGTGTTGCAGGAGTAGCAAGTGCCCTGTTTCTTACAATATTAAGATAGTTGAGCCCGAGGGTAAGATCACCGGCAGTGTTTCTCCTTGCATAAGCTTCTGCCAGGTTAAGAAGCACTTCCGCATGTCTGAAAACAGGAGCTGCGTCAGTGTTGTTTGTAAAGTCCTTGTACTTATCTGAGAAAACCATACTATTAAAAACATAGGTCATACCAGCACCTCTCCTTTTATCATCTGTAAGCCAGGAAGGATTTCTCCAGATTATTGGGCTTATACAAACCAGTGCACGGGCTCTGCCATTGTACATATTCGGTAGAGCACCATTTACAGTAGGGAAGTTAGTAGCTGAATTCTCCATCGAGAATATCGATTCATTATTGCCATAATTGCTTGTAAATGGTCCGTCAGGAGTAGCAGTAAGAGTGTAACCATCTGCTGCCGGCAGTGCGATAAGTTTCTGAGCTTCAACAATCACATTATCCCAATCCCACATGTGCTGATAAACTCTTGTTTTGAATGCAATAGCAGCACC
>Ga0315273_10002257_pt1 | contig 22635 bp, 21 predicted proteins | sample YL17G02_0_MG_FD_205753 | JGI IMG/M metagenome (GOLD analysis project Ga0315273, IMG submission 205753) | Sediment microbial communities from Yellowstone Lake, YNP, Wyoming, USA - YL17G02_0 | ecosystem: Environmental > Aquatic > Freshwater > Lake > Sediment | place: USA: Wyoming | collected...
CGGATCGTACGACCCCGACGGTGGCTCCGTAACCCTCTCGCAGACACCCCCAGGACCGTATCCTTTGGGCGTCACTCCGGTTACGTTGATCGTCACTGATGCCCTTGGCGTCAAGGACACCTGCCAGGCCACTGTGACGGTCATCGATCAAACTCCGCCCGTCCTAACCTGTCCGGACTCGGTCTGGATCCGGATTGGCCCAGGTGAAACCGGCACAATCGTGAGTTACCTGTCCACGGCTTCTGATAACTGCGGTGTGGCAAGTGCTGTTTGTACGCCACCGTCGGGATCGTTTTTTTCACGCGGTATCACACCCGTCACCTGCATCGCCACCGATGCCGGAGGACTGGCGGACACTTGTCAGTTCGAGATCAATTTGTTCACGGATTGCTTTGACCGCATGTCGGACGTCAACTGCGACGGGGTGGTTGATGTCATGGATATCATGTTGCTGATCGATATCAGCTTTAGCGGGGCAGCGCAAGTGCCTTGTCCCGCGCCGAAGTAGCCCCGCGTGCTCTCTTTGGAGTGCGGCGACATGTCGCCGCACTCCAAATCCTTTCCTGGGCGCTCATTTCCCCTCCACCCCCTCTTGACATCTTGGGAATAATCACTATTTTGACTTCAACGGCCTGGGGATTGGAGGCCGAGTCGTGTTCAGAAGCAGGTCCATCGTTCGATCCCCGTCGATAACGGGGAGGGTTCGAGGTGAAGTTTCATCTCAGGAGGTGGTTGATGTGCATGAATCGGTTTGTACGGCCGGTCGTCATCGGAACAGCAATCGCGGCGTTAGTTCTGGGTGGTCTCGGAGCGCCCCGGCTCTGGGCGGGTCAGGATGCCTGCAACTGCCCGTTCCCAGGTGAACCCAGCGGAGACGGGGTTACAGACATCCTGGATGTCGTCTATATCCTCGATGCCATCTTCAATTTAGGCCCGGTATTCTGGGATCCGGACTGCCCCAAATCACGCAATGATTGGAATGCCGACGGGATTCTGGACGTGAGGGACGTCGTCGATGCCACGGATTACATTTTCATGGGCGGCCTGTCGGCGGTCAATCCCTGCGATTGTCCTGTCAATCCTCCGCTCTGCGTGCCCCGAGTTGACCCCAGCCCAGGGACGACCGGCAACACCGTAGTGGTCGAATCCAAGACTGTGTTTGCAGGTCAGACTGGTGTCCCTGTCGCGATCAAGCTGACCAATCTCGTGCGATTGCGCTATGTCGTCGTTCCGTTGGTAGCTCGATCCATTACTCCAGGGTCATTTATGAACTCCGTCCAGATGGGCTTCGGTGACCGGCTGGCCGGCAGTTCTCTCAGCGATGCTCGCTCACGCAATCTGTATGCCGATCCTGACGGCACCTGCAAGCCCGGAGGGTTCAGGATGCCCACCAAGAATGTCCATCACAATGATCTTTTCCCTCCCCAGCCCGTTGCGGCCTCACCCGAAGGACTGCTGTTTGCAGCGGGGGTGTTCATTTCCGGGAATAACCTGGGTAGCGGAGTGGACGCAACCGGCTCCCTCACGCTGACGATGAATGTTACCACAGTCCCCGGTTCGTTCGAAATCGACACGACGTGTGTCGACCCGGCGAATCATTTGGAATTCATTGAGAGCGGTATGTCAACGCTTCCGATTGTTCCGGTCTTCACGAAGGGGATTATCACGATCGTGTCGAATACGCCACCGATCGCACAATGTCAGAATGTCAGTGTTTCGGCCGTCGCGAACTGCACGGCGGATGCCTCGGTGGACAACGGATCGTACGACCCCGACGGTGGCTCCGTAACCCTCTCGCAGACACCCCCAGGACCGTATCCTTTGGGCGTCACTCCGGTTACGTTGATCGTCACTGATGCCCTTGGCGTCAAGGACACTTGCCAGGCGAGCGTGACCGTGATCGACGACACGCCGCCGGTCGCGGCATGCCCGGCGTCAGTTCCGGTTCCCGTCGGACCGGCGGACACTGGAGCGGTGGTGAATTTCACGTCAACTGCTACTGACAATTGCCCCGGCGTCAGTATCGCGTGCACTCCTCCGCCGGGTTCGTTTTTCCCGCGCGGAGTCACTCCGGTGACTTGTATCGCGACCGATGCCGCCGGTCTTGCCGACACGTGCGGCTTCTCTGTCGTCGTGTTCACGGGCTGTTTTGACCGGCTGTCGGACGTCAACTGCGATGGAGTGACAGACGTTTTCGACATCATGATGTTGATTGACATCACATTCAGTGGCGCGCCGGCCGCACCGCCGTGTCCGAGTTCGAAGTAGCATTGACATTCCTGACAGGCCCACAGCCCGCGCGGCATCACCTGCTTCGCGGGCTTTTCGTTGCCCAAATCGCGCGACTTCGGTAGTATTGCCTACGTGAGACGTCCATCCGCTGCATTCTGGGCAAGGGTCGGCCTGGGTTTCTTCGTTCCAGTCTTGGCGGCTCTCCTTACTTCGGGCTGCGCGAAACGGGGAATGCCGGAGGGTGGTCCGGCGGACACGACGCCTCCCCAGATTGTTCGCACTGAACCGGCTTCGGGTGCGGTGGGCGTGCCTCGCGTGGCGGCGATCACAATCGAGTTTTCCGAACTGGTCGACCGGACGACTCTGATCCCCGGCCTTTTCATCTCTCCGCCACTGGCTGGCACACCGGAGGTGAAATGGTCTGGCCGCCTCGTCCGGTTGCGCTGGGCCGACTCGTTGCGACCAGACATTACATACCGCGTCAGTCTCGGCGGCAAGCTCAGCGATCTTCACAAGAACCTCATCACTCAGCCGGTGACGGTTGCCTTCTCCACCGGTGCGCGAATCGATTCCTGCCGGATCCGTGGTGAGGTCCACACGCCGGAACAGGTGTCGGCCGGGCTGAATGTCTTTGCTTATCGGATCGACTCGTTGGCGGCCTGGCCCCCGAGCCAGGCGGATTTCGTCACGCAGGCCGGCGCGGGAGGCCAGTTCGACCTGCCATATCTGCCACCGGGTTTGTACCGTCTGCTCGCGGTGGGAGACAAGAATCATAACGGCCGACCGGACCAGAGTGAGCTTTATGCTTTGGCGGACGCCGATATCGATCTTCGAACACGGACCACCGCTGAGGGGTTGCGGCTCTTCGCGCGTCAATTGGACACCACAGCATTCAAGATTGACGCTTGCAGCCAGTCATCGGACGGGTCTCTCCTGGTTGGCCTGACTCAGGCCGTGGACACCGCGGGTTGGGGCGGCGCCAGATTCCTCGTCACCGACTCATCCACGCACGAATCGCTGGCTGTCAGTGTGCTCCGACCGGTCCCGCCTAAACTCACCATCATTCCCATCCTGAGCGAACGCTTCACTGCAGGCCGTACCTATCAGATCGTGACGCCGGCTCTCGAAGAAGGAGATCGTGTCGCCCTGCGCAACATCGCGGGTATCACCGTCTCGCCCTGTAGTTGCCGCGTGTTGTGGGGAACAATGGCCGACACTGTCGGCCCGCGGGTGAGTTGGACGAAACTCCCCACCGCTGAGAACGCGACGACCGCCGCTTCTCCAATCGAGATCGGTTTCAATGAACCGGTGGACACGGTGGCCTCGCACGATGTTCTCCAGGTCCGGGATTCGCTCGGCACGGATCTGGCGGGAACGCTTCGCTGGCCCGACCCAAGGCATCTGACATTCACCCCTGCACGCTCGTGGCCGGAATCGGTGATCGTGGTTGCAGCTCTCGATTCGACTCGTCTTTTCGACCGCCATGGCAATCTCGCCCCGCCGCAGCCTCTTGTTTGGAGATTCAGACCCCTGGTGCAGTCCCAGGCCGGAGCATTGGCGGGGAAGGTCGAAGCGGCCGACAGCGCATGGGCCACGGTTCCGTGCCACCTGGAAGCGCGCCCGGTGGGCAAAGGCGCGGTCGTCACCCAGGCGCTCGACAAGCTCGGTGCATTCGAGATGAATCTCCCGGCAGGTCGGTGGATAGTCGGCGGATTTCTCGACTTGGACCGCGACGGCCGCTGGGCGGGCGGGCGAATGCAGCCATACAAGCTGGCCGAGCCGCGAACCATCCTGCACGACACGGTGACAGTGCGGGCCCGTTTTACGGTCGAAGGTGTGGAAATTCGGTTTTGACGTCGCCACGGTCCGAGTGCCAGGGATCTGTAGGTGTTGCAGCGATAGTCTTAGAATGTTCGGTTCACTTGGTGGCCCACCATCCATCCCGCCACTTTTCTATTGCGCCCAGCCGTGTTTTTCACATTCTGCGTTCGACGGAGCCGATGAGGAATGGCGCGCAGAGTCCAAGGTGATGACAGGGGAGAGGCAAGGCCGCGTAGCACGCCTGCGTGCCCGTGGTATCTTGGGCAAGCCTTGGTGCGGTGCATCGCCGCTGCTCTGCTCATCGGCGGAGCCACGACGGCACATGCGGGCAAGACGCCCCCGCAACAGTCCGCATCGCCCAATATCGATTCGTTGCGAACCCTGGATCGAATCAACCAACTCGTGCAGTGGGGCGAGTATGCGTTGGCCAACGGCCGATTCTCCGAGGCCGAGGCGCGGTTTGACGATGTCATCCGCCTGGACTGGAACCACCCGCGTGCCTTCCGGATCTTACAGGAAACCCGCCTGCGGCGGGTGCGCGCGCTGTCGGATTGGGAACGCGCAGGCCAAATGGCCCAGTCGAGGGGTGACGCGCCGCTGGCGATCCATTACTTCGAAAAGATCCTCGCCGAGGATTCGACGCAGACTTGGGCCAACAGCGCCTTGGCCAGGCTTCAGAAACGTGCCCAGGCCAACCGCCTGATTCAATCAGGGCTGGCGAAGTTCATTCTCGAAGACTACGCAGCCGCATCCCTGGATTTCGAGCAGGCGCTTGCGATCGTTCCCGCTGATACCATGGCCGTCGTGTACCGGGAGCGGGCCGTGCAGAAGATGGCCGGCGCCTCCAGCATGGCCGACTTGCGCGCCGACACGGTCATGTGGGCCAGATACTCCGATGCATTGAAGAAGCTTCGCACCGGCGACCTGGCGGGAGCCGAACAGTTGTGGAATGAAGTGCTGGCCAAATATCCCGGCAACGACGCGGTGCAGTCAAACCTGGAACAGATCGCGCGGCGACGCAAGCAAGAGCTGACCAGCGAGGAAATCTCGCCGTAATCGCATTCAACCGTATCGAATCACTGTGGCCTTTTCCCGTCCCGTCATCGAGCACTTTGCCGCCTTCGAGGCACAGCAGAACCCGCTCGATCATGCCCGTGCCTTTGTCCAGGCGGCTCTGCTTGAGACACCGCTGGAGAAGAGGGCCATTGCCGGTCTGATGCTGGCAGTGGAGGAAGCGGTCACCAACACGATTCGTCACGGTTACATGTATGGGCCCGGCCGTCTGCATGTGCGCGTGCGGAGCACACGCCAATGGGTGAGCATAACAATCACCGATAACGGGCGCGCCTATTCGTTCGACACCGAGGCGGCACTCGACGCGCGACAACTGGCTGATACCGGACGGCGGGGCGGCCTGGGTCAGTACTTGATGCGGAAGGTGACCGATCAGGTCGAGTACCGCCGTGTCGGCGACGAAAACGTTCTCACACTGCTTAAGCGTTTCCGACCAGTTGCTGCGAAAACGCTGCTGAAGTCTGGTCTCCACCGGCGCGTCACGTGGACGGGGACAATCGTCCTGGCTGTCTCGGTTGTCATTGGCGCCTGGTTGATCGAGAGGCAGACGGCTGCCACCGCGACTGGGGAGTTCTTTGAGCAATGGTCGCAGTTTGGACGGACCGCCGCTGCGGCCACGAGCCAGCATTTCCTCAACGATCGATCGGATGCCGAGTTCGATCAGTTAGCCATCGGTCTGAAATCGGCGTATCCCGGACTCGACTACCTGATCATCCTGTCTGGGTCGTCCACCGCCCGCGAGAGCGGTCAGTTGCGAATCAGAGCGCATTCAGAATCGCCCGAGTTTGTCCATGAGGTCTATCAGCCGCCCCCCGGTGTGCCGACGGGTCAGGATGGTCGCTGGCTTGTGAAGGCCGGGAATCGACCGGTCTATCATTTCGCCCAGTCTGTCCAAATCGATGGCCGGCCGATTGGCATGGTTGCATGGGGCATCGCGGAATCGGAACTGGTGGCACGGATTCAGCATGAGAGGGCGCGAATCGTTCGCTGGTCCGTTGCCGTATTCATCGCAGGTGTGTTGCTGATCTTGATCGGTTCGAACTGGATGGCCCGGCCAATTCAGAAGCTGCTTGAAGCTCTCCGTACAGCCAGTACACGAGGCGTTGAGGTTTCCGCTCCCACTGCCGGACCGGATGAAATCCGCGAGGTTGTGGCCGCTTTCAACGAGGCCACGGAAACGGTCGCTCAGACGCACCGTCAGATGGCTGAACGCGACACCGCCAGGCGCGAGATGGCAGCATCGGAGCAGCTTCAGCGTGCGCTACTGCCGCATGAACTCCCGAAAGCCGACGGATACGAGTTTGGCGCGACCTGCCGCATGGCTCGTCAGGTCGGCGGCGATTACTACGACATCTTTGCCGTGGATCCCGAGCATTGGCTCATCATTGTGGCCGACGTGGCCGGTAAGGGATTCCCGGCGGCGCTGCTGATGACCTCCTTCCGAACAGCGACGCGGCTCCTTGCCCCGACACATCGGTCACCGGCGGATTTGCTTCTGGCATTGCATGAGTTCCTGACCGCCCATCATCCCGCCGGACCATTCGTCACGGCTTGCTGCGCTTTGCTTGACACAAGGAATCATCAAGTCGAGATCGCCTCTGCAGGACACACACCGGTGTTGCTCCGGAATTCAAGCTCGCATACGATTGCCCGTCTCAACCCCAGAGGCCGCCCGATCGGGATAGTGTCGCAGTCCGAAAAAGGTCCTGATGATCGCCCCCAGACTCTGACGGTGACGCTTCAAGAAGGGGATCACCTTCTGCTGTTCACCGACGGCGCATCGGAGGCTCGAAGCGGAATGGGGGAAACTTATGGTCTCAGCGGGCTTGAAACTGTCATGCTCGGCCATCCGACATTGAACGCTCCAGAATTGGTTGAATCGGTTGTCGCGGATATCGATCGTTTCTCGGCTGGTTCGACGGTCATCGATGATCTGACAGTCCTGGCTGTCCGTCGAGCGGCCGCCTCTGCTTCAGGGTTCATGAGCCACAAGAGCGAACAAGCGGACAATGCGCCAGTTCGCTCTCAATCTCAAAACGCGATCGCCGCGATTCTATAATACATTGCAATGCAATGAGTTAGATTTGTCGCGTAAGGTGTTTGTTGAAAATATGGCCGACTCGGCAAACCGAACCCGTGGATTGTCGTAAAAGAATTAGCACTCTCCAGACGAGAGTGCTAACAAGGGGCTGGATCGCTCGGAAGGCCAAAGACTTGTGGTGGTGTGAAGATGGGTTTCGAACAACTAGACGATCGTGAACGGCAGATCCTGCGGGTCCTGATCGATCACTATGTATCGACCGCGGAACCGGTGGGTTCGCGTGTTCTGGCCAACCGTTTCAACATCGGCCTGTCGCCGGCCACGATCCGTAACACGATGCAGGATCTTGAGGAGATGGGCCTGATTCGGCAGCCGCACACTTCCGCGGGCCGAATTCCGACCGATGAGGGATATCGAACGTACGTGGACAACTTGATCGAGCCACAAACCGTTTCGGACGATCTGGCCAGACGGCTGCGTGAGGAACTGACGGCGGAACACAAGCGTGCCGTAGATGACATCCTGTCGCAGACAGCGCATGTCCTGGCGTCGGTGACCTCGCAGATCGGCGTCACGCTCGCCCCGCGATTCGACAAGGGGATTATCTCCCGTATCGAGCTGGTGCCGGTCGCCGAACGGCGGCTGCTGGTGGTCATGGGTATTCAGACTGGTCTGGCACGGACAGTTCTGCTGGAAGTCGCCGCCGAGATTGATGAGAAATCGATCGAAGCAACGCAGCGGGCGCTCAACGAGCGGCTGGCCGGGCAAAGTGTGGGCACGCTCAGAACCACTGCCCCATCGCGGATGAAAGACGACAAACGTGCCGACCCGCGCCTGGTGAAAGTCTTTGTGGAAGCCGCGGAGGACCTGATTGATCGCGGCGGCAGTGAATCGTTGCACGTTGACGGTACATCAAACCTGTTTTCCCAGCCCGAATTCGCGGATCATCAGACCCTTGGTGCCGTTCTCAGAGTCATCGAGAAACGCACACCACTGGTCAGCCTTCTGCGCAACCGTGGCGTCGGCGAGGGAATTGTGGTTACCATCGGACGTGAAGTGAAGCTTGAAGGCGCGGAAGGGTGCTCGATTGTCTCATCCACCTACAAAGTCGGGCAGGTTGAAGGTACGATTGGTATCCTCGGTCCGACACGGATGGAATACGCCAAGCTGCTGGCGATTGTCGAATACACCGCGAAGCTGTTGTCGGAGCAGATGGAAACGTGAGTGAACGCGACAACGATATTCCAATCGACGTTAGTGGGGACACCACCGCACCGGAGGGGGATGACTTGATCCCCGTCGAATCCGCGACCTCGCAGGACGAGAGTGCGCCGGCGGCTGCGCCTCCAGAGCCGGCGGCCCAGCAGGCTCCATTGGCCGCTGACGACTGGCATGACAGATACCTGCGCCTGGCGGCCGAGTTCGACAATTATCGCAAGCGTACCGCGCGTGATTTTGGTGAGCTGGTGCGCAACGCCGAACGAGATCTGATCGCAGAGCTGACCGGGGTTCTCGACAACTTCGGGCGGGCCTTGGACACCGACCACAACGGTGAGTCAGCGGCCGATTTCGCCAAAGGGATGGCGCTGATCCGCGAGCAGTTCTGGACCGCGCTCAGCACGCGGGGTCTCGAGCGAATGGAGACAGTCGGGTGTCCCTTCGACCCGAATCAGCACGATGCGATGATGCGTATGCCCTCTGATGAATACGCGGAGGGATTTGTGATGCAGGAAGTATCACCCGGGTACCGGCTGGGGGACAAAGTGCTGAGGTACGCACGGGTGGTTGTGTCGGAGGGGAGAAGCGAGCAGGCATCCTGTGAGTCCGAGCCGGCTGCGCCAGAGGAAAGTGAGTGACGGAGTCGGCTTTGGGAGGCAGAATGGGAGTTGTGGACCAAGTTCTCGGAAGGCTGCTCGACCACGTCGTACCGGAGCCCTTCAAATACTCGCTCATGGTCCGCGGGGTGATGACGGGTCCGACCGCTTGGCGATTTACCTTCGACTATGCCAATGCGATGTCCAGACCGGTGATACTGGTCGAGGCCATTCTCAAATTCACATTCTTCGCACCCGGTGAGTGGGAGCCGATCGCAAAGACGAAGCACTTCATCGATCATCCGCATTACGGCGCGAATGAGAAGAGAGACATCCAGGAGAGATCACAGGGCGTGCGAGTGGTGTCGGCCGATATTGAGTTCCCGAAGGACTTGGCTTTTGTTGCTGGGCAACCAGAGACAGTTCACGAGATACTCTCGATGACGGACCACGCCGAGATTAGCCTTCGCGTGAGGGCTGGAGGGCAGATTCACCCGACTGGCTGGTACGCGTACGATTCCTATGGTCAGACTGGTTTGCAAGAAGTGAGGAACCGACTGAGGTCGGGAGGGCGAGGCTCCTGCCGAGCCTAACCCGTACGAGGTGGTTACGGAGTTGAGATTGGGGATCAACGATAACAGGAGTTTCGGGACTCTCTCGTAAGGGCGGCTCGGCAGGAGCCTCGCCCTCCCGATTCTGGGGACTCGCAAGGTTGAGCGGACAATCTGAAGAATCATTTCATAGGAGCAGGGAGGTTTCAAAGCAATGGGTAAAGTCATCGGCATCGATCTGGGAACGACAAACTCTTGCGTGGCGGTCATGGAGGGCGGCACCCCCACGGTGATTCCCAACGCCGAGGGCGGACGCACGACGCCTTCGGTCGTCGGATTCGCCAAGGACGGCGAGCGGCTCGTGGGGCAGATCGCCAAACGCCAGTCGATCACCAATCCGGCAAACACGGTCTACTCGATCAAGAGATTCATGGGCCGGCGGCACTCGGAAGTCACGTCCGAAGAGAAGCTGGTTCCCTACAAGGTAACTGAGAACAGCGCGGGCGAAGTGCGGGTTGTCGCCGGCGGGAAAGAGTATTCGCCGCCTGAAATCTCCGCGATGATCCTCCAGTCGATGAAGAAGACGGCCGAGGATTACTTGGGCCAGGTCGTCACGCAGGCGGTCATCACCGTTCCCGCCTACTTCAACGATGCACAGCGTCAGGCAACGAAAGACGCCGGACGCATCGCCGGGCTCGAAGTGCTGCGGATCATCAACGAACCGACGGCTGCCTCGCTGGCGTACGGTTTGGACAAGAAGAAGGATGAGAAGATTGCCGTCTTCGACCTCGGCGGCGGAACATTTGATATTTCGATTCTTGAATTGGGCGAAGGTGTCTTCGAGGTGCGCTCAACCAATGGCGACACACATCTCGGTGGCGACGACTTTGACCAGCGTGTCATCGACTGGATGGCCGACGAATTCAAGAAGTCGCAGGGGATCGATCTGCGTCAGGATCCCATGGCCCTCCAGCGTCTGAAAGAAGCTGCTGAAAAAGCCAAGTGCGAGCTGTCGACCACGATGCAGGCGTCGCTCAACCTGCCGTTTATCACGGCCGATCAAAACGGTCCCAAGCATCTGGATCTAACCTTGTCACGCGCGAAGTTCGAATCGCTGGTCGAAGACCTCCTGCAACGCACAATGGGCCCATGCCGTCAGGCGTTGAAAGACGCCAATCTCTCGCCGTCGGATATCGATGAGGTCGTACTGGTCGGCGGCATGACGCGCATGCCGAAGGTTCAGCAGATCGCGCGCGAGATTTTCGGCAAGGAACCTCACAAAGGTGTCAATCCCGACGAAGTTGTTGCCATCGGCGCCGCAATTCAGGGAGGCGTTCTGGTGGGCGATGTAAAAGACGTCCTGCTGTTGGACGTGACTCCGCTGTCTCTCGGGATTGAGACTTTGGGTGGAGTGATGACACGACTGATTGAGCGCAACACGACCATCCCGACCCGGAAATCTCAGGTGTTTTCAACCGCATCGGACAACCAGCCGGCGGTCTCGATTCATGTCCTGCAGGGCGAACGGGAGATGTCAATCGACAACCGGACATTGGGACGGTTCGATCTGGTCGGTATCCCGTCCGCTCCACGCGGTATGCCGCAGATCGAGGTGACCTTCGATATCGACGCCAATGGTATCGTGAATGTCTCCGCAAAGGACCTCGGAACTGGCAAAGAGCAGAAAATCAAAATCGAGTCGTCGAGCGGGCTTTCGAAAGACGAAGTCGCGCGCATGATGAAGGACGCCGAGGCGCACGCCGAAGAGGACCGGAAGAATAAGGAACTGATCGAGGCACGCAACAAGGCCGACCAAGTCGTCTACAGCACCGAGAAAACACTGAAGGAATATGGCGACCGCGTCGGCGCCGATGAGCGGCAGAAGATCCAGGCGGCACTCGAGAAAGTCAAATCGGTCCAGACTGCCAGCGACAAAGAGGCCATCGAGAAAGCCATTGATGAGTTAATGACCGCATCGCACAAGCTGGCCGAGGAGCTTTACAAGCAGAAGACGTCCGCCGAATCGGCGGCCGGCGCAGGCTCGCAATCCGGGCCGCAGCAGGAACCTCCATCAGAGTCAAAGGCGGGTGGGAACGGGCAGGCGGTTGACGCCGATTTTGAAGTTGTTGACGAGGGTGACAAGAAATAAGCATCGGTTCTTGCTGGATACGGGATGATCGTGTAGCACAGCCCCTTGTGGGCGTCGCAGGATTTCGCCACGATGCAGCATGGGCTCCGTCAGAGAGAAACGACGACGCCCACGCGCGACGGCCACAAGGGCGTACGCTACAGATACTCGTTCGATGATGGATACAGGGGCATACGGCGCGCCCCCGCCTGTTTACATCGTGATCAAAAGGTGAACGGCTTGGCGCGATGGGGTTTGTTAATGAAGAAAAGCCCGGACAGGGGTGTCCGGGCCACCAGACCCTGAATCCTCAGTGGGGCGGACACTCTTGTCCGCCCTCGGAACAGTGACAACAGACCGTTCAGTGCATTTGAAAGTGAAACCCGGCGTGCAAAAGCGCGATTACTATGAAATCCTGGGCGTCGATCGTGATGCCGACGCGGACCAGGTAAAGAAGTCCTATCGCAAGCTGGCGGTTCAGTTTCATCCCGACAAGAACCCCGGTGACAAGTCGGCCGAAGAGAAATTCAAAGAGGCGACCGAGGCCTACGAGGTTCTCAAGGACGCCGACAAGCGCCGTACATATGATCAGTTTGGCCACGCGGGTTTGAGTGGCGCTGGCGCCGGACCGGGCGCGTACGGCGGGGCTGAGGGTTATGATCTGTCTGACGCACTGCGCGCGTTCATGCGCGATTTCGGCGGAGGCGGTGGTGTCTTTGATGAACTCTTCGGTGCCGGTGGTGGGCGCGGACGCGGGCACACCGGTCCCACGGGCGGCGCTGATCTAAAGGTGCGTCTCAAGCTGACGCTCGAGGAAATCGCCTCCGGCATAGAGAAGAAGCTGCGGATCAAGCACTTGGTCCACTGCGCTGAGTGCGGGGGCAGCGGTCAGGCCAAAGGCTCCAAGAGAACCCCCTGCCTGCAATGCGGCGGCGCCGGGGAAGTTCGTCAGGTGACACGCTCGATCTTCGGCCAGTTTGTGAATATCTCGACCTGTCCGCGCTGTCATGGTGCAGGTGAGATTGTCGAGAAGCCGTGCACCCAGTGTAAGGGAGAAGGTCGCATCGAAGGATCATCGACCATCAGCGTAAAGATTCCGGCCGGTGTGTCGGCGGGCAACTACATTTCGGTCTCGGGAGCTGGCCATGCCGGCCCACGCAGGGGTCCCGCCGGTGACGCTATCGTGATCATCGAAGAGACGCCGCACGATTCATTCGACCGGCACGGTGATGATATTCTCTACCACCTCCCGATCAGCTTCTCGCAGGCGGCGCTGGGTGACAGCGTCGTTGTCCCCACTCTCAATGGCTCGGTGAAACTGACAGTTCCCGCCGGAACCCAGTCGGGGAAATTGCTGCGCATGCGCGGCAAGGGAATTCCGCACTTACGCGGCTATGGATCCGGGGACCAATTGATCCAGGTTATCGTGTGGACCCCGACCGGCCTCACCGGTGAGGAGAAGGCTCTCCTCGAGAAACTCGCAAAGCTGCACGGCGGGCAGCCGCCAGTAGCCGACCGGTCGTTCTTTGAGAAATTGCGCTCGACGTTCAAAGGATAACAACTCGCATTACGTGGTTAGCCCTCGGGCTGACCACGTCTCGGTGCCCGGTGCCCCACCGCTTGCGGTGGGAATCTCGAGGTGCAGAGTGACAAACCGACGTGATAGGCCATTTCATGTATCCCACGGCAAGCCGTGAGGCACCAGGCAAACTGTCTTCCCCCGGATTACTGTCCGAACTGGCATTTCGCGACCTACTACTACATCTTTGACCAGTTCGGACGGGTGGTGGCCGAGTATGACGAGACGGACCTGAAACGCCCGTACTAGGGTTTTAGATGATGCGAGAGAGCGGGAGAACCGTGCCATGAGTCGGCGAGTGCTTATAGTCTGTGCGGCCCTTATGCTGCTGCATGGGTGTGCGAACACGGTCATCTACGAAGGTAAGCAAAGACCCGACACGCGCGTTCCCAGCTTCGAAGTGGAGGTGTGGGTGATGAGTCTGGCCCCAGAGTCCGAATGGAGCAATATGGCGAAGTTCGAGTTCCGCCTCGTCTTTCGGTCGGCGGAGGGAGAGCGGAGCGATGCCTGCATTGATTCTGCCGTAATACTCCAGTCGGGGTCCGGGACAGCAGATCCTTATTACATCTGGCGGGAAGTCCCGTGCGAGTCACGCCGCAAGACCGCTAGGCGGTTTGCTGACGACGTCGTGGCAATGCCACTTCCGTTACCTGACAGTATCCTCGTCCGCGTATTCGTCGAGACTCGTCAGGCCTGGGGCGCACCTCCCGAGAAACGAGTCATTGATTACGTGCTCCCACGCCGGAAGAGATTCATGTTCGGGGGAGCTTGAATCGCCGCATCCAACCGATCCTTTGATTGCTGCCCGGTGCCCCACCGCTTGCGGTGGGAATCTCGAGGTGCAGAGTGACAAGCCGACGTGATAGGCTCGTGCCCCACCCGAAGGGTGGGGAATCCGTTGGGCCTGCTCAGTCTCGAGTCACTGAATAGGTCGGTCCCAGCGATTCCTCTGTTCGAGATCGTTCTGAAAACCGCTAGAGCAGACCTCACGGAGAATCCCACCCTTCGGGTGGGGCACCAAGTGTGCCGTGATCTACATTGGTGATTCAGTGGATCGCCGATTCTTCGGGAGGGCGAGGCTCCTGCCGAGCCTTTCCCCGCGCGGAGAAGAGGCTCGGCAGGAGCCTCGCTCTCCCGTGTGTGCTCCTGCGGCGTGTTCCAGTTCGTCAGCGTAGGAGGTCATTCTGTGAGAGTCTCGAAAATCCCACCCTACGGGTGGAACACCCGGTATCGCCGCATTTCCATTTGCTGTCACCGCCGCGGCACTGCTCCTTGACACCATGGACTATCGTTCCTTGCAGAAGATCACCCGCGCACCCGGCTTCTTCTGGGCGCCGCCGGATCAGATCCAAGGGGATCGAGTGGTGCTCACCGGCGATGAGGCCCGTCACGCGGCCACTGTATGCCGGCTGGCGGCGGGGGAGATGATCACGGTTTGCGATGGGCAGGGGAATGCGTACGACTGTGAGATTTCCACTTCGACCTCGCGCGAAGTCACTGCCGCAGTTGTGCGCGTACACAGACAACTCGGAGAACCGGCGGCACACGTAACGCTGGCCGTGGGAGTCGGCAAGCCCGCAAATTTCGATTGGGTCGTCGAGAAAGCCGTGGAGTTGGGTGTGGCCTGTATCATTCCGATTCGTGCGGCAGATTCCCCCCCGGCGAGCAGCGACCCGGAGGCGTCAAGCCGTCGTGTCGAGCGGTGGCGTCGCCTCGCGTTGGGCGCAATGAAGCAATCGCTGCGGTCTGTGTGGCCGGCCGTGGAGGATGTCACAGGGCTTGACGCTGTCCTCGCGCAGGGCAGGGGCCACCATCATGTCTGGCTGGCCGATCCCGGCGGGCAGCGGCTTCCAGCCTCACCAGCACGGGTAAATCAAGGTCTGAGTGTGCTCGTGTTTGTCGGTCCTGAATCCGGGTTCATCGCAGCCGAGCGCGCCCTGCTGCACGAGGCTGGGGCAGTGCCGATCAGCCTGGGCAATCGCCGCTTGCGCGCTGAGACTGCCGCAATTACGGCACTCACCCTGATCATGCACCATCTGGGAGAGCTATGACGGCCAGTTATCCGTTTGATCAGACATGCATCTTCTGCCGCATCACCGTGGGTCAAGCGCCGGCGAAAATCCGGTACGAATCCGCGCACGTAATCGCCTTTGATGATCACTACCCGAAGACACCCACTCATGTCCTGATCTGTCCCAAGGGACACTACCGGACCTTTCTCGAAACGCCCGACGAGGTGCTCGCCGGGCTCAACACCGAGATCAAGGCAATCGCCGCCCACCTTGGGTTCAGCGAGAAAGGTTTCCGTCTCCTCGTGAACAACGGACATGAGTCGGGCCAACTCATCTACCACCTGCATTTCCACTTCCTTGGTGGCCGGACACTGCGCGGTTTCTGAGTTTCGCGTGGATGGATGGGTATGGGTGCGCGCCCATACTTGTGTGCGTCTCACAAGGCACTTGGCAGGGGAGACCTTGAGACAACCGCGCGGGAGCGCGTCAATGTCCGCCGTTCCCACTGGAAGGCAAGAGCTTACGTTTCCCGGATTGCCCGGCTGCACGGTGTCCATTGCGGCAGCCCGATTGCTTGTGTCACTGCCGTCGGGGAAGTGATTCAGAAGGAGAGTTCGACGTGGCTGCGTTGCATCGAGACCGTAAAGGCACAACGTTGATAGAATTGATGATCATCTGCGCGATCATCTCCGTGCTGTCGGCCATGGCCATTCCAAGCTGGCTGGAGTATATGCCCAAGCTGCGAGCCAAAACGGCAGTTCGCGCGGCTGTCTCAGCACTGCGCGAAGCACGGTCATTGGCCATCACCGAGAAGACACGATTTGGTGTCTACTTCGACTCTAACAACAAGAACTTCGTCCTTTTTGCCGACATGGTCAATGCTGGTGCCGGGACGTATGACACCGGTGATTCGGTAGTCACCAGGACGGATCTCGGGTCGAATGTTGCGCTTGGAAGCACAACCCTGCCTGGCTCGACAGTCGTGTTCGACATGAACGGCTCCGCGTCACAGTCGGGTACAGTGACCTTCACCACGAGCGACTCCCAATTGTCTTACACGGTCGATATTCTGGCTGCCACTGGACGAATCAAGATGACAGCCGGATAAGACCGGATCCGTTTCCTCTGAGTGATCCCTCACTTCTTAGATTGGCGTCTTAGAATCTCTGGCAAACTGCACAAAGACACGGACAAATAAGATCAAGCCCCAAAGCCGCTTGGTCTTCTTTGTCCGTGGCACCCCTGCAAGGCACAACGTAACACGGGGACGACTTTCGTCGTCCCCGCGTCCGTCCGGTGTGTCAACCATACCTCGGAGAGGGAGGAATCGCTGCTTGCTTCATGATATCGCGGGCCATTCATTGGCCACTCTGTCTCTGCTTCTGCAAAGCATCGACCAACCAGAGGAGATTTCGAATGGGACAGGACCAGAGTCTATTACTTCTTGAGTGGACGGTGCTTACATGGCACCAGTTGAAGCATTACGTGATGTCACGCTCGAAGCTGGGGTTGGGCGACGAGATTACTATGGCGCCCGCGCCACTTACTATTTGATTCGGGCAATGATCTCGGAATGTCACGGCACCCCTGCACGGCAACTTCATGAACGATGTGGGCGACGGTGGGGCGTGTTGAAAAACTGGGCAGACAGGAGTGTCTGCCCCACCCAAGGCACTGGAAGTCCGTGTATCTCAGTGGCGCGGACACTCCTGTCCGCGCGCCCCGACGGTCACACCGGGGCTTTTCAACGCGCGTGGTGGGGGAATGCGTGGATCAACCGCTTGCGGCGAGAGATCGACGCGATGCGTAATGTCTGATAATACATATTATGTCATCTTCACGTCCACGAGGATCCGACGACTCCATGACAGAACCTAACCCACAGGGTCAATTCCCATCCTCGATCGACCGGCCGATCCCACCGTGGCTCAAGGCAGTGGCGCTGCTGGCTTTTCTCTTGCTCTCGATTATCCTCTATGCGCCGCGGCTCAAGGATTTCTTCCTGTCAGATGACTTCGGGCTTCTTTGGGCATGCTGGCGGCCGGGTGGTCTCTTCCTGAACAACGGCTGGATCAGCTTCGATTCAGTGCCCGTGGCATCGTTCTTTCGTTTCATGCCGTGTTCGTCGCTTTCCGGTTGGCTGATTTACAGCCTTTCGGGACTGAATCCCCTCGGTTGGCACGTAGCGAGTTTGCTTCTCCACTTGGGCAATTCGCTGCTGGTTGGAGTTCTCGTCAGGCGGGTCATTCGGTCAGACTGGGCTGGCGCGGCTGCAGCCGCTTTGTTTGTGGTCCATTATGTCCACGCCGAACCGGTGATCTGGATCTCCGGGCGGATGGCGCTTCTGGTGACATTCTTCATTTTGGGCGCGATTGTCGCCGAAACGCGGCCCCGTAAGAGCGTTTGGGGTTGGGGTCGATGGATTGGGCTGTTCCTCGGCATACTGGCGTTTCTATCGAAGGAAGATTCCATAGTTCTGCCCATGCTGCTTACGCTGATGCCGCTCGCCCCGATGACTGTCCCGGAATCCCTGCGTGTTCCGCCGCACTGGCTGCGCGACGAGTTGTCGGAACTAAGATCGCGCGTAAGCAACGTATGGCCTTATTGGGCTCTGGGCGGCATCTATTTGGTGACCCGTCTTGGAGCGATTGCCCTGGCCACTCAAGAGCAGGTATACCGCCTCGAGTTGAACTTTAACGTCATTAAGAACGTGCTATTTGTGTTCGTGGCAAACCTCTTCCCGGCCGATTTCCGGACGACGCTTGAGACCTGGAATCGATGGTACAAGGCGGGCGAACAATCCGCTCTACCGGAGTTCCTCGTGTCGCATCCGGGAATCATTGTCGCCTCTGTGGTGGCAGCGATATTCTGGATGGCCGTGCTGCTTTGGGGCAACCGCGCGGCGCGGCGCATGACAGTGTTGATGATCGTCGCAGCGCTGCCGGTTCTGTTCTTCCGCGGGACAGGTGAGCGGTTACTCTACCTGTCATCGGTGGGATCGGCGGGCACAATTGCTGTCATGCTGGCAGGCTGGCATATTTCGTTCCGTGAAATCCTCGGCCGCGCGGGGCGCTTCATCGCTCCCTGCATCGCCATCTTTCTGATCCTGCTCCATGCGAGCTGGCTGCGTGAGAAACAGGCCAACTGGGAAACCGCCGCGGGGTTATCGCGGGCTATCGTGGATGCTTCTGTTGATATCGGGCCAGACCTCCCGCCGGGTGCTGCGGTTCAACTGATCGGACTACCCGACAATGTCGAAGGCGCGTGGGTTTTTCGCAGTTCGGTCGAGAGCGCTTTCAGGATCTACGCTCAGCGGCCGGACGTGACCGTCATCAGGGAGCCATCAGACTTGCCGGACTCTGTGCGCGGACGTCTACTGCGGTACCGCTGGGATGGCGCGGGGTTCGTACCATCGGAGTGAGTCTGTTGGTGGCACGGGCATCTGGCCCGTGCCACCATTGCGTGGGCGGTACCCTATTGAAAAACCCGTAGGGCCAGATGCGCGTATAGGCCGACGATGAGTGGTACCGAGAGGTTGTCGTCGATTCGCGTGGAGAACATCTCGACGGCGGCTGCCAAAGGTGCAGCGGTCAGGCCGACGGCCAGAGGTAAGTTTGGTGTGCAGGCCACGGCCACGAATGAAACAGCGAGGAATGCCACGGACCCTTCGACCGACCTGCTGCCTATCGTGCGGTGGCGCCCCCAGCGGCGTCCGATGAGAGCCGCAAATGTGTCACCAAGAATGATGGTGAGCATTGCCACTGTTGCCGCCGGCAGTGAGAAAAGCAGCGGGCAGAGCCACCCCGAAGCGAGAATAAATGTTGCGCCGGTAAAGTTCCGTGACTCCCTGGGGCGGACGATCGGGGCAACCACTGGATACCAGATCCGCTGGATGGACCAGCCGCGGAACCGGGCCAGGTCGATCAGCAGCGAAACGAGAAAGCAGGCGAAGACGACCGCGACGGCGACACCACGGCTGACAAACTGATATCCGATGGGAATTGACAGTGCAAACAGGTGCAGCAGCTTGCGCCAGACCTCGCGATCGTAGTCGATCTCCGCGTGCTGGCGGACAGCCGAATTTCCCGCAGCCAACTGCTGGGATACGCGTACGGTGTCGGAGGCGCCGGGGGAAATCATGAGGTCAGCTACCGTCCCCGGTTTTCTCCCCATTCGTACCAGGTTGCGCCACCGGCGCCGGTTCCTTCGAAGATGGCAGCGCGACTTGGCGGAACCGGTCTGGGTAGCGCACAACACCGTATCGCTCACCTGTTTTCCTGATCCAAGAATCGCGTAATCTCTGATTGTGCGTCACTTGCAACTTGTTCCGGATTCCCGGCGCTGCTTCGGCGAGAGTGCGGGGCGCTGATTTTTGGACCATGGACATCACCCAGTACCCAGTGTCGGTAGCGACCGGTCCGGACACCGATCCCTCGGTCATCTCCGTCAGCGCTTTCCAGACCGGCGCCGGTACATCGCTCTTCCCGACCCAGCGCGATTCGACGCTGTCCGGCGTGCTTCCCGCCTGCCAGGCAGAAGCCACCGCTTGTGCCGGCTCGCGGTTTCCGAAACGCACGTTGCGGATCATGTAACCTTGAGGGCGGGCAAATTCCGCGGGCTGCTCGCGGAAATAGCGGCTCACCTCGGCGCTGTCGGGCATGTAGATCGCGTCCGCAAGTTGCATTTGGATGATCGACTCGGTCCTTCTGGTAATGATCTCGTCTCGTCTCCGCACCACCTCGGGCCTGTCAAGGTACCCCATGTTGCGCATGGCGGCATACATGCACAGGCCGGGGAACATCCCCTGCAGCAGGTTGCGTTTCTCGTCCAACGTGGATGGGACGGGTTTGCTTCTGGCGCGAAGGCGTGCGGTGATCTCCATGTACTCGGTTGCGACGACAGTATCCTGGCCATTGGCCACAGCCAATGGCGTATTCGGCCGCCATGTTGAGTCGGGGCGCTCGAGGGTCTTGTCGAAGAGCACAAATGTCCCGGCGCTCTCCAGCGAATCCAGCAGCCGTTTGGCCAGCTGGGTGCCAATGGAGTCACTCAGCGATGTCCTGATGTCCTGCAGGACCACGCCTTCGATCGGTGCGGGGCCGGGCTCACGTATGCCGGTCACCTGGACGATGTGCCAGCCGACTTTGGACTTGAATGGTTTGCTGATCTGGTGCGCGGGTATCCGCAAACACGTTTTGCCGAACTCGTCTTCCGGCAGAGATTGCTGCGAGACCCAGCCCAACTCACCGCCGTACCCTTTGGAATGCGGCTCCTCCGAATGGGCTCTCGCCAGGTCACCGAAGTCCTCACCGTCCGCCAGACGCGCGTAAAGCGCCTCGATCACCGCCTGTGGATCCCAGCCTTGATAGACTGAATCGCCTTGGGCCGCGTAGGTCTTGGGGATTTTCTCCTTGGGGAAATAGATGGTGATATGCCGCACGAATCTCTGGGTATGCGGAACCATGTAGCGCCCAATGTGGCTGCTGTAGTATGCTTCAATCTGCGCAGAATCAAATATCAGCTTTGGCGCCAGAACCTCACGCTGGTATATCGCCGAGGCGGCGTTGGTCAGATCGTGACGCGTCTGCGCCCAGAAGCCGTAGTCCCCCGCCAGGCTGATCTTCCGTGATTCGCGGAAAACCAGGCTGTCGGTGATGACGTCGTCCAACAACTGTGCAACGACCGCGGGATCCGTCACTGGTTGAGGGCGCAACAGATTGCGCTGCAGGGCCTTGAAGATGACATCGGCGGTCGTGATGGGGTGGCCACCAAATGTGGCCAGAACAAGGCTATCGTCTGCACGGCCAGGCATGGGCGTTATGAGTACAGCCAGACCCAGGGTGAAGCGCAACAGGAACAGCCCAGCCCGAGAATTGAACTGCCAGCATTTGCCGGCAACTCGATGTCGAACGGCACCTTTCATTTTCCGACCTCGCTTTTCGCTGATCCGGCCGGGAGCGTTCGGCATCTCCGGGCCGTCTCTTCCGCGAAGGGATTATACAAGTCAGACCGGCCCGCGTCGCGTAGGAGAACCCCTTGTGGCAGAATCTCTGTCATCGGATCATGTAACGCAACGAGACGCGGTATGTGTTGTCGAGGAACTGGTGATCGGTCATGGCAGCATCCACCGCCCATCGGCCAGAGGCAAATCCCGCACCCAGTGCGAGACGCCCGGCATCGGATCCGACCCGGGCAAAAAGCAGGTTGCGATAGGCGGCCTCGAAACCCAGATGGAGATCGACCGAAATCGATCCGGCCCAATACTGCGCCGACGTCTTTCGCCCTTCAAAGTAGGTTTCTGCTTCAGCCGCAAACAGCGTGGTCAGTCCCTCGGTCACACGCGGGAGATCCAGTTCGCCTCCCCAGTTTATGTGGGGGACAATCGTCTCTTTCCGCCCGGAATCCCACGCGAGGAATGTGGTAGTGATGTCGGCCACCTTGACACCCGCGCCCCACCCTCTCCCCCGGCCCCACCAAGCGGCATCGAGCCCCAGCCCATAGGCGAAGTTTCCAGGGAGATCGCGCATCACTGTCTTGAGCGTCACTCCCCACGACCACCACCGTGGAGTCTTGCGAGCCAATCCGAACGCCAGCGACCAATCCGCATGGTTTTCGGTGCGTGTAACCACCGGCCGGTGCGTCAGCGTGTCCAGTGCGGTCAACTGGATTCCGCCGCCGCCGAGATAGGTGGCGTAGGCGCCCCATGCCCAGCCTGTTGAATCTGAGACCGGCATGACAATGGCTGCGAAATCATGGTTCAGAAGCGACCCGAAGGTCTCGGCGTGCTGGGCCATCGCTTCAGGCCTGTCCAGGGACGCGAGCGCCGCAACATTCCAAAAGGCAGAAGAAGCGTCGGGGCTAGACGCCACAAAAGCCCCTCCCCTGCCCAAGGCCCGTCCTCCGACTCCCAGATAGTAGGGCTCGCCGGCATATTTGGTTGCCCGAGCGTTGCCACCGTGCAGGGCGGGCGCCAAAGCTATCAGCAGGACAAGAAGACCTCGATGGGACAAGAGAGCGGGCATCGATGAAATATACCCGTATCCAGACCAGTCGCAACCGCTGATACCAGCAATTAGACCGAAAGCCCGCATCTTCGGTCGAACCCTACCCTATTCTCCTTGCTGTGCCGTCAGGTCGTTGCGGGTAGGGGCACGGCTTGCCGTGCCCGCGATGGAGGGATGATGCCACTTTCCAAGCACGCGTGGTAACACGCCCTCGGCGGGGCAATTGTCACCCGTCCAAAACTGGCACGGCCTGCCGTGCCCCTTGTATGTCGTTTACGGTGTATTTTATGGATGATGCTTGTCGGCGTGACAGACCGTGTGCCCCGCGGGCGCAAAGCTCGTGTTGTAGCTTGGTCGTCACGCCGTTGGTTGTCGATCC
>Ga0315273_10002259_pt1 | contig 22625 bp, 20 predicted proteins | sample YL17G02_0_MG_FD_205753 | JGI IMG/M metagenome (GOLD analysis project Ga0315273, IMG submission 205753) | Sediment microbial communities from Yellowstone Lake, YNP, Wyoming, USA - YL17G02_0 | ecosystem: Environmental > Aquatic > Freshwater > Lake > Sediment | place: USA: Wyoming | collected...
TTCGCCCGAGACGTGCCTCGCCCTTTCCGCGGCGGACGAAGGAGTCATCGCAGGGCTCCACCCGGGCGCACGGCTGCGGTTCGTGGAGCGAATGACGGAGGGCCAGTCCGCCTGTCTGGCCTGGCTCAAGGTTCACGCGGATGAGGAGGAGGGCAAAGGATGAGGGCTCTGGTCGTTGGATCGGGGGCCGGGGGAGCCTCTGCGGCGCGCGAGCTTGCCGGCCGCGGCGTTGAGGTAGTCGTCCTCGAAGCCGGCGGGCCGCTGAGGCCTTTCCCGCGCATCGTCCGATTGGCGGAGCCTCTGCGTCGGGCGGGTTTTCTCGGAACGGCGCGCACGCTGCGGCATCTGTTCCCCGCCATGGACCTCGCCCCGTCACGCCAGGGAGTGCTCGTGGCGCGGGGCCTTGCCGCCGGCGGCTCGACGGGTCTCTCTTGTGGGAACTGGGTCCGGGCCGAGCATGGCTTGGCCGAGATCGGTCTTGACCTTCGCCTGGAGTTCGAGGAGCTGGAGCGTCTGATTGCGCCCCGGCCCTTCCCGCGGGAGCGCTGGCGACCAACGACGGACCGGATGTTCGCCGCGGCACAAGCGATGGGGCTTGAGCCACGGCCGACTCCCAAGGCGGTCGACCCAGGGTGTTGCGAAGGGTGCGGCCTGTGCGAGCTTGGGTGCGCACGGGGTGCGCGCTGGGACTCCCGAGGCTTCCTCGCCGACGTACGAAGAAGTGGAGGCGAGATCCGCCTGGGTGCCCGGGTCACTCGGGTTCTTCTGGAAGGCGGTCGTGCCTGCGGGGTAGCGGTGGAAGGCTCCTCCAAGGAAGTCCGCGCCGACGCGGTCATCCTGGCAGCGGGGGGAGTTGGCACCGCCCAGATCCTCAGGGCTTCCGGCTTGCCCGTCGCTGATCGGCTCTGGATCGATGTGGTCCTCACTCTTGGCGGGGTCTCGCGCCGCGCACGGCAGCTTGACGAGCCGCCCATGGTCTGGTACGCCGACCGCGAGCGCTACATCCTCTCTCCGTATTTCGATCTTCTGTCTCACATGTACCACGGCCCGTGGCGCAGCGTCTCCGTTCGAGACCGGGTGGGGGTGATGGTCAAGCTCGCCGACGCGGCGAACGGCTCCGTCGGCGCCGACGGTCGCGTGGAGAAGGCGCTCACCCTGCACGACCAGGCGGTCCTGACCGAGGGGATCTCACTAGTACAGGAGATCATGGAGCGATCCGACGTGAACGGCCCGTTCGTCGAGGGAGTCGTCCATGGCGGCCACCTGGGAGGCACGGTGCCCCTGTCGGCAGAGGATGTGGCGTCCATGCACCCCTCGGGTCTTCCAGAGAGACTCTGGGTGGCTGATCTCTCCCTTGTCCCAAGATCCCAAGGCCTCCCCACCATGCTTACAACGGCGGCGATCGCCCTGCGGGTGGCGCGGCGGGCCGCGGCTGAACTCGGAGCGAAGGCAGGTCCAGACTGACAGAGGGCAAAGCTCGTAGGCTGCTTGGCGCCAGAGAGTCGCGATGGTCATTCTACGGGAGGAGAAAGGAGACTGATGCCAGACGCAATTCGGGAGAGCCATGTGTCAACGGGGTATCGCTGGGAAGCTACAGTGTTCCTGACGACGTGGCAGGAGATAGAGATTCGATACGGACGAGCAGCCGCCAAGGACATCTGCGGGAAGGCGATGTACGAGGCGGGAGTGTTGATGGGAAGAAGCTTCGCAAAGGTTCGAGGGAAGGCGGATCTTGTCACGTTGAAGTCGGTCTGGGAGGAACTCTACTCCACGGAAGCGGGCGCGGAGTGGGACGGAAAGCGCTTCGTCGTGAAAGGCAGCGCCTGTTTCATCCGCGAGACTCTCAGGGGCTACGAACTGGCCCCGGATCTCCTCGGTGACATCCAGGAGGTCTTCTGCGACGGGGACCGGGGATTCGTGAACGGGTTCAACCCAAATCTACGCTTCGCCTGGGGAGGCCGAGTCATGCGTGGGGACCCAAGATGCGTTTGGATCATTGAGGCCGCCACGGAGGCCAAGAACTGAGAAGGGGGGGCACGACCTGAGGAGTCCGCTGGACCGGCCGTCACCTGCGCGCAGCGTAGCCCATCGCTCGAGACACCTCTTGCGCGCCTTCCACGACCGTGCTAGCGAACCGATCGAGAGGCTCGCGCTCCAATCGAGAGCTGATGAACGACGCAGACAGGGCGGCAGCCACAGTCTCGCGGAAGTCGAAGACGGGAGCCGCCACGCAGGCATTGCCTGTGTGGAATTCCTGGAGATCTGCCGCGTACCCGGTCGCCACGACTCGAGGGAGTTGCTCCTTGAGCACGGACGGCTCGGTGATCGTCCACGGCGTGACCGCCGTGAGCACTCCCCGCTTGCAGACGGTCTTGACCAGAGTAGGATCGTGGGCAAGGAATACTTTCCCCAGCGCCGCGCAGTGGAGCGGCACCAGGCGTCCGATGACCGACTTGATGATCACCGTCGGAGCGGCCTCCTCGCGGTCCAAGTAGAGAACCCTGCCTTGGTACAGAACCGCAAGGTGCGTGTTCGCATCGAGTCGTCGTGCCAGTCGCTTCAGCACGGGGCGCGCCTGCTCCCGGATGTCGAGCGAGGAGAGCACGGAGTGCGCATGTACGAGGATCTTAAGACCCAGACGGTACCGCTTCGTCGCTGAGTCGCGTTCGAGGTAACCGAAACGCTCGAGGGTTTGGGTGATGCTGTAGATGCTGCCGGGTGCGGTGCCTATCCGGTCAGCGAGCTCTGTGAGCGAGAAGTCAGGCTCGTCAGCGCCGAAGCACTCAAGGAGTGTGAGCGCTCGGGCGAGTGAGGCATTTAGGTAGCGGTCCTTTCCTTTCACTAGCTCTCCTCCCGAGGCAAACGATTATAGCACTCGCCTCGACGAGCCAGGCGTGGGCGTCTGTAGGCCAGCGAAGAAGCCCTGCATCCTCCGTACTGCCTCGCGCAGATTCGCGCGGGAGTTGGCGAAGCACAGTCTCACATAACCTTCCCCTTCTTCGCCGAATGCCGTGCCCGGGGCGACGGCGACCCGCTCTTCGAGCAACAAGCGCTTGGCCAGTTCCAAAGCGGGAATGCCGAAGGCATCCACCGCCACAAACAGGTAGAACGTTCCCTCCGACTTTGAGACCCGAAGCCCGGGGATCCTCTTCAGTCCACGGATGAGGAGGTCTCGGCGACTCTCGTACTCCCGGACCATCTTCCCCGTTGTCTCCGCGGGCACATCGAAGGCTGCAAGCGCAGCAGCCTGCGAAACAGAGCTCGTGCAGGCAGATGTATGCTCGTGCAACCTTGCCGCCCTCTCCGCGACGGCCCGTGGAGCGACGAGATAGCCGACGCGCCAGCCGGTCATGGCGTGGCTCTTGGAGAAGGTGCGCACGATGACCGTGCGCTCTTTCATGCCCGCGAGGGACGCGATGCTGCGGAAGGGTCGACCTTCGAAGGTGAGGCAGGCGTACGCCTCATCCGCAAATACAAGCAAATCCCGATCCCGCGCGAGCTTGGCGACTCCTTGTAGTCTTTCATCGTCCAGGACGGCACCCGTGGGGTTGTGAGGCGAGTTGAGGATGACCGCCTTCGTCCTCTCGGAGACGGCGTTCCGGAGCGCGACAGGGTCAAGTCTGAACCCCTGGGATTCCTCGAGACGGAGCCGTTTCATCGTTCCGCCGCACAGGAGGATGTGCGCCTCGTAGTTCGGCCAGTGGGGCGAGGGGACGATCACCTCATCCCCCGGGTCGAGGGTGACGAGCATGGCCAGGAGCAGCGCCTCCATCCCCCCCGCCGTGACGGCAACCTCTGCTGGACCGAACGGGATGCCGAGTTCACAGCTCAGTCCCTCGGCGATGCGAGCCCGCAGCTCGGGGACTCCGGCACTTGAGGTGTAGTGGGTCATCCCCGCGGCAGCAGCTCGGAAGGACGCCTTGACGATGCTCGGCGGGGTCTTGAAGTCAGGTTCACCAATCTCAAGATGGATGACGCCATCCATCGTCCCGGCCAGGTCGAAGACCTCGCGGATCCCGGAATAGGGAAGCGTCCTCGCGCGCCTGGAAAGGAAGTCGCTCATTGCCTGTCCTTCTCTGTGCCATACACCGCTTGGGCTGAGCGGACCGCGCCATCGATGTCCGCCGTCGCCCCGAGGTCCTGCAGCGCCATGCCCAGCGAAAAGACGGCGTAGACCACCTTGTGGTATCGCGCGGCCTCGCCCATCGTGCCGACGCGCACGTAGCTTCTGCCGACTTCCCTCTTGAACACCTCCCAGGATGCCATATTCCCGTCCCCGAGGACCACGCCGTAGCGGTCGTAGAGATGGCGCCGGATCTGGTAGTCTCCGATCCCATCCGGGAGAAGGACCGCTGTCACGGCGTGGTCGGCGAACCGCTCGTCTCGGCACAGGTAGCCCAGGTTCATCGTCCTGACCGCGGCCCGTATGGCACGGCCGGCAGTCTCATGGCGGGCGATGCACGCGGCCAGGCCCTCTTCCTTCATCGCCACCAAGGAAGCCCAGATCCCTTGCATCAACACGAACGATGGCGAGGCCGGGTGAGGGGCCTCCTGGAGCGCGAACTCCACTTGATTCGTCCCCGCGGCCCAGTTCCGACGCTCGGCGGAGACCATCGTCAGGTAGTCTTGGCATGCCCGCAGGTTCATGTAGAACCCTCTGATCTTCTGCTTCCTGTCTCCCATGACCTTCCACGCGCGCGGGCTGACCGAAACGAAGGTGTTCCCCTGAGGAGCTCCCAGGCACTTCTGGCCGTTCACGACACACAGGTCAATTCCCCAGTCGTCCACCTGCAAGGCCTCACTGCCGAAGGACGAGATGGCATCGACCAGAAAGAGGACATCTCGCTCCCGAGCCACGGCTCCCAGCTCCCGGATCGGGTTGGTGACCCCCACGCTCGTCTCTCCGTGAACGACGCCGAACCCTTTGATGGAGGGGTCCTTGGCGAGGGCCGCCGCGACGGCGTCGGGATCCACAGGATCACCGATTGGGAAGGGAAGGCGGACGGCGACGCCACCCGCTGCCTCAACCATACAGCTCATGATCTCGCCGAACATCCGGTTGCGGGCAACGAGAAAGCGATCCCCGGGCTCGAGGATCGAATTGAGCGACGCCTCGACGCCCGACGTGCCGGTGCCGAACACGATGATGACGTCATTCTTCGTCCCGAGGAACTCCTTCCAGAGGGAGAGAGCCTCGTGCTCCATCTCCCAGAGCGGTGGGTAGTAGATCGGGATCACATCTCTGCCGATCGTGCGTTTGCAGGCAGGTGTCAGCTCCGTCTGTCCGCAGCTCATGTTGAAGTGCTCCTGGATCATGCCCGCCTCCCTTGCCCTCCGAGGCACTCGTTATGCCAGAATCCTGTACTGAATGCAGGCCCCTTGCACGCCCGGATCCTCCAATGTTGCCATCCTGGCTCTCGATGGCCGAGGTGGGGGAAGAGAACCCGGCGAGGAATCACCACCAACACGAAGGGATGAGCCTGTATGGTAGATTCGGGCGTCAGCTGCGCTCCGCGAACCCCATCGCTCGAGACACTTCTTGTGCACCCTCGAGCACCGCGTCCGTGAACCGCTCGAGAGGCTCGTATTCAAGACGGGTCTTGATGATGGACACCGACATCGCGGCTACCACGGTCCCCCGATAGTTCCGGATCGGCGCCGCTACGCACACATTCCCCTCGTGGAACTCCTCATGATCCACAGCGAACCCCTTCTCCGACACGATGTCCAACTGAGCACGAAGGACTGCCGGGTCGGTAATGGTGGAGCGGGTCACGGCTGGCAACTGACTGACAGCCAGAATCTGGCGCGCCAATTCAGGCTGACAGGCGAGGAAGACCTTGCCCAGGCCGGTGCAATAGCACGGCACCCGCCGTCCGATCACGGAGGAGATGATCACGCTGGGGGCCGCCTCTTCCCGATCCAGGTAGAGCACTTCAGTCCCGTACAGTACCGCGAGGTGACTGTTTGCGGCAAGTTCTGCTGCGAGCCGCTTGAGGACGGGCTTCGCCTGCGCGCGAAGGTCCAGGGAGGAGAGAAGGCAATTGGCCTGCGCCAGGAGCTTGAGTCCGAGGCGGTACCGTTTCGTGGCCGGGTCCCTTTCGAGATATCCGAAGTGTTCTAGAGTGCAAAGAGTCGGGTAGATGCTGCCCGGGAGACTTCCCAGACTCGTAGCTAGTGCTGTCAGCGTGAGTTCACGGTTGTGCTCATCGAACAGGTCCAACACTCTCAGTGCCCTGGCAAGGGAGGTATTGATGTGCCGTTCTTGATTTGGCATCTCGCCCCAGTTCCCGATCGGATTTTGGCCCAACCAAAGGCGATTATACGGCGCTCAAGCTCCTGATCCACTTGCTCGTTGCAGCACGCGGCAACCGGCGTTCCAGACACAGGTCTCCGAGGCCCTGAGCCAGACGGGCGCTGCGCAGGAGGTTCGCTCCCACGGGGAATGCGGAACCCATCGTTGGGGTGCGTCTGTGCGCCCGAGTCCGTCTGGCCCGCGCGTCAGTGTCGGTCCTTCTGCCGATGTCTCCGGCGTCCTGTCGTCACGTTGTGCCCAGCGAGGAGACGGGCAGGCTCGATGTGCGGATAGAGTTGCTTGGCGCTGTTTGATCTGGTGTGAGGAGATTCCCTGCTTGACAAGGTTCGCCGACCCCCTATACTGGAGTGGGCAAAGCGGTTTTGCTCTGAGCAAAACGCCCTTCGAGCACAATCCTTGAAGGGTGGGCAGGACGAGCACCTCTCCACTTGTGAGTCCAAGGTGTCGGACAAGAGGGGGTGATGTGCCGGATCTAGAGAACGCCCGATGGGTTGACAGGGTAGTGTTTGACGTGCAAATGACAGCTGAGGCTTTCGGTGTTGTATCGTAGGGAGGGACAACCAATGCGAAGGTCGATTCTGATTCTGAGCATCGCAGTACTGTCGGCGCTGGTCGTGGGCACAGTAGCACTGGCAACCGGTGATGAACTGGTTATTGGAAACGAGACGGATGCACGCACGCTAGATCCTCAGAAGGTTCATGACCACCAAGAGGGGCAGATTGCCTGGAACGTGTACGAGGGGTTGCTGAAGTACGATGTCACAGATTTCTCGATCAAGCCCGTGCTGGCAACGTCGTGGGAGGTCGGCCAAGACCTCAAGTCGTGCACATTCCACCTCCGACAGGGCATCAAGTTCCATGACGGCACGCCATTCAATGCGGACGCCGTGGCGTACGCGATGGAGCGACTACTCGCCCTCGGCCAGACGCCGGCAACCTACTTGCAGAACGTCAAGAGCTGGGACGTGGTCGACCAGTACACGATCACATTCCACACCGCTGAGCCTTGGGCGCTCTGGGAAGACGCGTTCGCAAGCCATAAGGGACTCTCGATCCCATCGCCTACCTATGTGAAGGCTCACGTCACGGCCGCGGACCCGTGGGCAGAGACCTGGATGGGCGACCACACCTGCGGCACGGGACCCTATACGCTGTCGGAGTGGGTTCAGGGCCAGTACGTCAAGGCAGTCTGGTATCCCGCGTACTGGGGTGGCTGGCCGACCGATAAGACGTTCTTCAGGTCGATAGTCCTGAAGTACATCCCAGAGATCTCGATGCGAACTCTCCTTCTGAAGAGCGGCGAGATCGACTACACTGCGCACATCAATCCGAGGGACATCGATGAACTGAGGGCCGATGCCAGGTTCCAGGTCGAAGTCGTGTCAGCGCTGGCGCAGATGTTCATCTTCATGAATCAGTCGAAGCCGCCGCTCTATGATGCAAGGCTGCGGGAGGCGATCTCGTACGCAATAGACTACCAGGCGTGCGCGGACACGTATCTCCCCGGCACGAAGATAGCGCAGGGAGTACTGAGCAGCAGCATGCCCGGATTCGACCCCAATATTCCGCTGTCGACTCGGGATCTGAACAAGGCCAAGCAGATCTTCGCTGCGGCTGGCTACAAGGCGGGCGATGTGGAGCTTGACCTTGTTCCTATCGCCGGGAGTTTCGAGACAGACACAGCGCTCGTGGTCCAGCAGAATCTGGCCGATCTCGGCATCAAGGTCAACATCAAGCCGCTGCCGTGGAGCATCTACCAGGATCTCAGGCTGAACGCGGAAACGATGCCCCAGATGTCGTTCATGTATCTGGAGCTCTTCCTCGCTGACCCGATCGGGATCTTCGACGAGGGCTTCGTGCCCACTGCGATCTTCAAGACCGGGTACAACAACCCGCAGGTCGGATTGCTGATCGAAGGGGCCCAAGGCCTGGCGTCGCGCGAGGAGAGATGGGGCGTCTACAAGCTGGCTCAGCAACTTGTGTACCCCGATCATCCGGCCCTCTATATGTGGGAGATGGCCTTCATCTTCGTGCATCGTGCCGACGTCAAGGGCTTCGTGCCGGATAGCATGCACCTGTCTTTGGACGTCCATTCGCTCTGGCGACAGTAGCTGACAAGGGAGGATAGGAGTGGAGGGCAGTTGCCCTCCACTCCGTTTCATGTTGCACAGTGGCGCTGCAGACGATCCGTTGCTTCGCGTACGCGGGTTGTGCAAGCACTTCGTCCTGCGAAGTGGAGTACTTGCCCGCCACACCCTCAAAGCGGTCGATGACGTCAGCTTCGACATCAGTCGAGGGGAAGTCTTGGTGCTCATGGGAGAGAGTGGCTGCGGCAAGACAACCTGCGGGCTCACCGCGATCCGGCTCTACGAACCGACAAGCGGAGAGGTGATCTTCGGAGGGAAGAAGCTCCTTGAGCTTCAGGGAAACGAGCTGCGCAGGACGCGGCAGGAGATGCAGGTGGTCCTTCAGAATCCCCTGCCATCCCTGGATCCTCGTGTGACGGTTCGGCGGGCGATTGCCGAACCACTGGTGATTCACCGCAAGTACCTCGGTCTCAACCGGAGCGGCGAGGAGGCCCGAGTCGCTGAGCTGGTGCGGATAGTCGGCCTGCGCGAAGAGGAACTGGATCGCTACCCGCGGAATCTCTCTGGAGGGCAGCAGCAGCGAGCGTGCATCTGTCGCGCGTTGGTGCTAGAGCCGAGGTTCCTCGTGATGGATGAGCCAACCTCTGCGTTGGACGTCTCGGTGCAGGCCAGGGTACTCAATCTGCTCCTGGACCTGCGGAAGGAATTGAGCCTGACGTATCTTTTTATCACGCACGGGGCCGCCGTCGCTCGCTATATTGGCGAACGAGTGGCGATCATGTACCTCGGGCAGATCGTGGAGATGGGAAGCATTGACGAAGTCCTCGATGGCCCGCTACATCCCTATACAAGGGCGCTCATGAACTCCGTCTTGGATCCCCACGGCACGGTAAAGGACAAGAAGGTGCTTTTGGAAGGCGCACCGGAGAGCGCAGTGGATCTGCCCCCCGGATGCTGCTTTCAGAAGCGGTGCAAGCAGGCGTCAGACGAATGCCTCTCGTGTGCTCCAGAACTGGCGAGGGTCCATGACGGGCGCTTTGTACGGTGCCACAAGGCGGGCCTCCTTTGACTATCATGATCGCACGAGTTCCTGCACCTTCGAGTGATCCTCGAGGGTCCACCGCCGGGAGACGATTCTGATGCTCAGGTATGTGCTGCTGAGGGTTGCGTCCATCCCCGTTGTGATGTTCCTCGTTGTCACGATCATGTTCTCTCTCACGCACATCGTCCCGGGAGGCGCCGTGCAGGTCGCCCTAGGCCCCCACGCCACGATCGAACGAATCGAAGCGATCAAGGCGAAGTACGGGCTCGACAAGCCGCTGCCCGTTCAGTTCTTCACGTACATCCGCAACATACTGCGCGGCGACCTTGGCGAATCCATCATCCGCCAGAAGCCGGTGATCTCCGAGATCGGGACCTTTCTGCCAGCATCGGTGGAGCTTGTGGTCCTGGCCACGTTCTTGATCATCGTGATCGGGGTGCCACTGGGGGTGATGGCGGCGACACACAAGGACGGGTTGCTCGACTTTCTGTCCCGGGGGATCGCGATTGCCGGGGTCTCCCTTCCGTCGTTCTGGCTGGCGTTGATGCTTCTGCTTGCCTTCTCCTTCGGCCTCCATTTCTTCCCTTCGGGCGGAAGGATCGATCCCAGCGTCAGCCCACCTGCTCACATCACCGGGATGTACCTGTTTGACAGTCTCTTCACCGGCAATTGGGTCGCCTTCCTGGACGCTCTACGACACATCATCCTGCCCGCATTCACGCTGGCGATCACGAACATCTCCACAACGACTCGGCTCACCAGAGACGGGATGCTCAAGGTGTTCAAGGAGGATTTCATTGCGATGGCCTGGGCCTACGGTCTCAGCCCCCGCAAGGTCTACTACAAGTACGCCCTGAAGAATGCGATCCTGCCATCCATTACGAACCTCGGCATGACGCTGGCCTACCTCCTCGGGGGTGACTTCATCGTTGAGACGGTGTTCTCCTTCCCCGGGCTTGGATTCTATGCGACGATGGGGTTGCTCCAGGTCGACTACGCTCCCATTACCGGCGCAGCCATCATCATATCGTTCATGTATCTCTGCACGAATCTCTTTGTCGATCTTCTGTACGTGCTGGTTGATCCGCGGATCAAGTTCTAATAGGCGGTGTGGATGGTGCGGCCCACTTCATTGAGTCGGCGTTGGGGAGAGAGAACGAGATACGCACTCTATGCGGTCAGGCACTCGCCCTTGTCGCTGATCGGCTTCCTGATCGTGATCACGCTGGCACTCGTAGCCATCCTCGCGCCGTGGATTGCGCCCTACGATCCGTACAAGCTTTCGATAGCCGATCGCCTTCAACCGCCGTCCTGGAAGCACCTCGCCGGAACGGACATCGTCGGGCGGGACCTCTTGAGCAGGGTGATCTACGGCACGCGGATCTCTTTCCTGGTTGGGATTGCTGTTGTGGCCATCTCCATTACGGTGGGTGTCTTCCTTGCCGCGATAGCTGGTTTCTATGGTGGCGTCCTAGACATGGTACTGATGCGTATCACCGACGGCTTCTTGGCCATCCCCGGCTTCGCGTTGGCGATGGTTGCCGCCGCAGTCTTCAAGCCCTCGCTGTTCAACATGATTTGGGCGATCACCCTCGTCAGCTGGACGTGGAACGCGCGCATCGTCCGTGCCGAGGTGCTCCGACTTCGCAATGCCGACTTCGTGCTGGTCCAGAAGGCGCTCGGAGCCGGCCCGATGCGAATGATCTTCCTACACATCATCCCAAACTGTATGGGGCCGATCCTCGTGCAGGCTTCCCTCCAATTGGGGTTGACCATCCTTGCCTCAGCCGGTCTCAGCTTCCTTGGGCTCGGAGTTCAGCCTCCGCTGCCAGATTGGGGACTCATGGTTGCCGAGGGACGTACCTACTTGCCTGGCCGGTGGTGGCTCGTCACTTTCCCTGGCTTGGCGATATTTCTTCTCGTGACCGGTTTCCTCCTGGCGGGGGATGGAATTCGCGACTTGGTAGAGCGGGAGGTCTCTTGACGCTGTGAGTTCCATGACTGTGGTCAGCCCAGACGAGTTGCTGAACGTCTCCGACCTCACGGTGGAGTTCAAGACCTACCGCGGGCTGGTAACGGCAGTCGACGGAGTCGATTTCGACATACGCAGGCGGGAGATTGTCGGCCTGATCGGCGAAACAGGATGTGGAAAGACCGTGACGGGCTACTCCCTGTTACGCCTGATTCGCCCCCCCGGACGGATCACCCGCGGGCAGATCGTCTTTGAAGGGAGAGATCTCCTCGCCATGAAGGAAAGGGAGGTCCGGGCGATTCGCGGCAGGGAGATCGCGATGATCTTCCAGCGCCCCATGTCCTCGCTCAATCCTGTCTTCGCTGTCGGCACCCAACTGGTCGACGTCATCCGACTGCACAAGACCCCGGACAAGAGAAGGGCGCACGAGATTGCCGTCCGCAGCCTGGAAGAGGTCGCCCTTCCAGAACCACGGAGCATCATGCTCAAACGTCCCTTCGCGCTCAGCGGCGGAATGCAGCAACGGGTCATGATCGCTATGGCCCTCGCGTGTGAGGCGTCGCTCCTGGTCGCCGATGAGCCAACTACTGCCCTCGACGTCTCCATCCAGCTACAGATCCTGAAGCTGATACGTCGGTTCGTTGAGAACGGCAGGATGGCTGTGTTGCTGATCTCACACGACATGTCTGTCATCGGAAGCATGTGCGACCGAATGAACGTCATGTATGCCGGCAGCATTGTCGAGAGCGGCCCCAAGGAAGCCATCATCGACCATCCAGCCCATCCGTACACTAAGGCCCTGCTGCAGGCTGTTCCCGAGATGTCTCAGGACAGGGCTCAACGCCTCCGCGCGATCGAGGGAACCGTTCCGAGTCTGATTCACCTCCCCGAGGGGTGTCGATTCGCTCCCAGATGCTCCTGGGCATCGGAGAAGTGCACTCGGACCTTCCCTTCAAGGGTCCTCCTGGAGCAGGACCACTACGTCAACTGCCATCTCCACTCGAAGGAGGCGATAGCACAAGCGATTGGACAGTCTCGCGAGTCCTTGGGAGCAGGTCATCCACCAGCCTAGTGGGCCTGCTTTGTCAGAGCACGAAGGAGAGAAACAGATGCTCAATGAGAAGAAGCGGGGTACGTTCTATCCCAGCCCAAGCTTCGGCGACTTTCCGGAGAGCGAGTACGCGCGCCGGCTGACCAGAGCCCGGGCTGGCATGGAGGACAAGAAGGTGGACGTGCTTGTTCTATGGGATGAGCACAACATCCGCTACTTCTGCGGGTTCAACTCGCAGCACTGGAGTGCCAAGAGCATCCAGCCTGCAGTCCTGATCTTGCCTGTCGCACGTGACCCGGTCCTGATCGTTCCGGAGTTCTTCCGAGGCATGGCAGAAGCCACCTCCTGTGTCGCCGACATTCGCGGCCAGGACCGCCCTCACCATACCGTCTCCCTGCGGAATCTTCCTCGTGAGGTGGCAAACGTAGTGGCCGGTCTCGGATACGGGGCCAAGCGGGTCGGCTTGGAGGACGGAGCAGTCGCGGGGATGTACATCCCGAGGCCCATCTCCGACATCGACCTCTTCCGAGCTCAACTGCCCAACGCGACCTTCGTCCCGGCGGCGGAGATCATCTGGGAGTGCCGCATGGTGAAGTCTGAGTGCGAAATCGAGGCGCTCAAGACGGCATGTGCCCTCACTGCGGACGGGTTTGGGGAGTTCGTGGAGAACTTCCGACTGGGCATGTCTGAGAGAGAGGCCGGAACGCTCCTCTACACGGCCATCATCAAGCGCGGGCTCTCCATGGGGGGCATGTACTTCGTGGGTGACCCCAGTCGCTATCCGATGATCGACAGCCACCCCACGTTTGAGGGTGTTCCCATCAGCCGTGGGAGCCACCTCGTCGTCGAGTGTGGCGGCACCTACAAGGGGTACCACGGGAGCGTGGGGAGGTGCCTGGAGATCGGGTCGATCGCACAGGAGAAGTGGGAGTTCATCAACGCGGTCGAACGTGGCCAGGACGCAGCGTTGGGCGCGTTGCGCGACGGCGTGGCCGCAAAGGACATACTTGCTGCTGCTGCGGAGGCTCTCGCCGAGAACGGATTCAAGCCGACCGGATTTGTCGGTCATGGGATCGGGTTGACGGGACACGAGCCGCCAGATCTCACCGATGGCCAGGAGATGTCCGTCCGAAAGGGAATGGTCCTGGCGATCGAGGTGTGGATCTACGATGTCAAGGGGATCACGCGGGGCGGCCGGCTCAGCCCTGCCCCAGGTGCAGGCTCCACGAACCTCGGGCAGTTTGGGATGGAGGAAGTCGTCGTGGTGACCGAGAAGGGATACGAGATGCTTCCGACGTACCCCCGTCAGATCCGCTATATCCCACGCAGCTAGAGCTAACTACAAGGAGGATCGGGAAGTGAAGAAGAAGGACTTGGGGCAGCTGGTTGAGTTGGCGAAAGAGAAGCTCTATGTGGCAGCGGTGTGCGATATCCTGGATGACCTCGGGTACAAGTCGCAGGCGATGCATCAGCGGCTGAGACCTCTGGACCCCGGGAACTGCAGGTTCATCGGGCCCGCTCGAACCGTTCAGTGGATGCTGATGGACTACGTCGTGGAAGACGATCCGTATGGGTTGGAGCTCAACGCCATGGACAGCCTTCGGCCGGGGGATGTTGTCGTTCACTCGACCGATCACGGAGGCGTTAACGCGCCATGGGGCGAGCTGATGAGCACGGCAGCGACGATGCGGGGAGCGGTGGGCTGCGTCTGCGACAGCCAGATCCGAGACTGCGAGAAGATCAAGGCGCTAGGATTCCCCGTCTTTACCGCAGGAATCCGCCCGCTTGATTCCAAAGGCCGGGCGCGCGTCATGGCCTACGACGTCCCCATCTTGTGCGGAGATGTGCATGTAAAACCCGGCGATCTGATCTTCGCCGATTTTGACGGGGTCGTGGCCATTCCGGCGGAGCTTGGAGAACAGGTTTTGGAGGCGGCCGCGGAGAAGGCGACTCGGGAGAACCTGTCCCGCAGAGAGCTGCTGGAAGGGAAGCTGCTGGCGGATGTCTACAAGAAGTACGGAGTTCTGTAGGGTGCGTCGGACAGACTCGCTTGGCGAAGCTGAGGTCGAGTCCGCCAGGAGGAAGGAAGCCCGGTGAAAGAGAAGACGCAAAAAGTGCTGATCGAGCCTTTGTTGGGGAGAGGCGACGAAGGCCAGGCGACGCTCGATCGCCTCTGGCTCTGGCCGAGAGAAGAAACGTCCGTCGCGAGCGATCGGCAAGAGCGGCTGTACGTCTTCCTCGACGCCCGAGGTGCGTTCTCGGTTCTCTCGCTCGGAGCGCACTGGCAGTACAGACTCCGCTCGAACTCCGTGGTTTCCGTGCCTGCGCACGTCGGGCACAGGATCACCAACTCGGGAGACGCCCCACTCCGGGCCATCCTCTTCGCCGTGCCGATCCAAAGAGAGGAGTCGGCCGGTGACCTGCATGCGGGTCCGGTTGTTTCGAGCCTCCATGACATCGTTGAGAGGAACATGGTCACTTTCACCACTCAGACGCTCCTCGTCGCCAGACCAGCCAGAGCGGAAGGCTTCGCACTCAGTGAGTACCAGACCGTACTCCCCGGAGGAAGCGTTCCCCAGCATGTGCACGAAGCTCGTGAGGAGCTCTGCTATCTCTGTAGTGGGACAGGAACACTCTCGATAGGCGATTCGAGACACGTACTGCACGGTGGGGAAGCTGCGCACATTTCCCCGGGAACACCGCACTCCATGGTGAACAGAGGTGATGGCGTGCTGGAGTACATCATCGCTCAGTCACTGCTGCCCCGTCGGGGGCGTGCCCCTAGAGCGCACCACACGGAGGGATCGCATGACGAAGCTTAGCCTGCTAGGAGTCTCAGCCAGTCCCCGAGGAGAGGGAAACGGCCTCTTCCTTCTCGAGCGAGCCATTGAGAGCGCCAGCCAGATCGGGGGGGAGGATCTGCACGTGGAGACGTTCGCCTTCCACGGGAAGCGCCTGAGCCCTTGTGTCCAGTGCTATCAATGCGACGAGACGCAGGGTGAGTGCGTGATCAAGGACGGTTTCCAGGTTCTCCGAGACGCGTGGCTCCGGGCGGACATCGTGATCTATTCCGTTCCCGTCTATCACTTCTCCATCCCGGCGCAACTGAAGGCTTTCTTTGACCGCCTGGGCCAGTCTGTGAGCAAGCGCTATCCACGCGCCCGAAGGGGTGAGCAGGCCGTGCACTTGAAGGTGATCGGAGGCATCGCTCAGGGGCTGGACATCTTCTCGGGGCAGGAGCACGCCCTCATGGATCTGGTGAGGCATGCCGTACTGGAGAACTGCATCCCCGTCTCAGGCAACACGTACGTCGGGGCGGGGGGATGGACTGCGTGGAGTCGCGACACTCACAAGATCGAGTCGCTCGCGGACCAAGAAGATCCCATCAGCCTGTTCAGCATCTTTGCGGCGGAATCCATCGGCAAGCGCGCTGTCCAGCTCGCGAAGATCATCCGGGCTGGCTGCCAAGATCAAATCGCGATGCTGCAAGCCGAGGATGCGTTTCTTCCCGTTTTGGAGAGGCTAGGCAAGTGAAGCCAGAGATGAAGATCCGTGATTGGGCCGAGCGATTCCCGGAGCTGTGCCGCGTGGAAGAGAGGATCATCTTCACCATCGCGCCGGGAACAACCGCGTCTCCCGTTGACGTCGAGACGGAGACTAAAGCTGCTCTTGCGCACCCGATTGCGAGTGTCCCGCTCAAGGACCTCGCTCCGAGAGGAGGGCGGGTCCTCTTGCTCTCGGACGACCTGACGCGCCCCACGCCTCGCTCGCGGCTTGTCCCCGCGATTCTGGATGAACTGAATGAGGCTGGGGTTCCCGACACCCGGATCGACATCCTGATCGCTCTGGGGACCCATCGCGCCATGACCGAGACGGAGATCCGGAGGGCCTTTGGCGAGGATGTCGTGCGCCGGGTCCGGATCTTCAACCACGACTTCCGCGACCCCCAACAACTGGTCTCCTGTGGTCACACCCCGCTCGGGACTCCGGTGCTCGTCAATCGGAGAGTAGTAGAAGCGGGTTTGGTGTTGGGTATTGGGAGCATCGTGCCTCATCCCGAGGCAGGCTGGAGCGGCGGAGCCAAGATCCTCCAGCCCGGCGTATGCGGCGAGGAGACCACGGCCTGGACGCATATGCTCGCTGCGCGCCAAGCGGACCACTTGGGTTTGGCAGGGGTCGAAGAGAACCCAGTCCGGAACGAAATCGAGCAGGTGGCCATCCAGGGCGGACTGAGGTTCATCGTGAACGTGGTCCTTGATGGGACAGGACAGGTCGTACAGGTTGTTGCAGGAGACCCGATTCGTGCGCACCGTGCCGGTGTGGCGGCCGCTCGCAGGATCTTCGTGAGACCCATTTCCAAGAGAGCTCGGCTGGTCATCGTGGATGCCCGACCGGCGGACTTGGACTACTGGCAGGGGATCAAGCCGTTGGCGTTTGCCACCCGAGCTGTGGAAGAGGGCGGCGTGGTGATCCTTGTCGGAGACTTCCCGGACGGGATCTCGCCTATCTACCACGCCGAGTTTGCGGCCTTCGGGCGGAAGAGCTGTGCGCAACTCCGCACGGAGGAACGACGAGGGGAATTGAAGGCGGGTGTCTGCACGGAGGCGCTGTATCTCCACGCAGCCATTCTGAGAATAGCCAAGGTGATGTGCGTCTGCCGTGGTATGACTGTCGAGGAACGGGGGACCCTGGGTTTTCACAGCGCGGGCTCGCTCGGTGAGGCCCTGGATTGGGCCCAAGAGGAGCTGGGAGGCAGCGCCACCGTCGGGGTCATTCTCCAAGGGGGGGATGTACTGCCCTGCATCCAAATGGAAGGGGGGAGCTAGGTGATGAACAAGAAGCTTGTCGTGATCACGGACTACGACTATCCCGACGTTGAGACCGAGCGAAGCATCCTGGAGGGGATGGGAGCACAGGTACAAGCCTACCACTACACCGATGAGGCAGACGTCCTGAAGATCGTGGGCAAAGCGGATGCCGTGATCAACCAGTACGCGCCGATCACTCGGAACGTCATTGAGCACCTGAGCGAACGGTGCGTAGCCGTCGGGCAGTACGGGATCGGCGTTGACACGATCGATGTCGCGGCGGCGACAGAGAGAGGGATCGTCGTGGTCAACGTCCCCTCTTACTGCGAGGACGAGGTGGCAGAACACGCACTGGCGCTCCTGCTGGCCCTGGCGCGGAGACTCCCCTTCTACGACGCGGAGGTGCGTCGCGGGAGCTGGGATTGGACCACTCAAGCACCGATACACCGAGTGCGCGGGCGGACGCTCGGCCTCGTGGGATTCGGAAAGATCGCGCGCGCCCTGGCGGAGAAAGCAAACGGTCTGGCGCTTGAGATCGTGGCGTTTGACCCTGTTGTCGGAGAAGCCGAGATGAGCGGAGTGGGAGTCCGGAAGGTCTCCCTTGAGGATCTGCTCGGCCAGTCAGACTTCATATCCATCCACGTGCCTCTTGTCGATGCGACGCGGCACCTGATATCCGATCCCGAGTTTGCGCTGATGAAGAGGGACGTGGTGCTTGTGAATGCATCGCGGGGCGCGGTGGTGGATCAAGACGCGCTCTACAGAGTGCTTTCCGAGAGGAGGATCCTTGCCGCGGGCCTGGACGTCCTCTACGACGAGCCGCCTCGTGGGGCACACAGCGGAGAGGCACTCGTGAAGCTCGACAACGTCTTTCTGACGCCGCACGTCGCTTGGTATTCGGAGGAGTCGATCGTCGAACTACGCGAGAAACTGGCCCGGGACATCGGTGCCATTCTGAAAGGGTATAGGCCCCATGGATTCGTCAATCCGAACGTGAAGGCGCGCGTCGCGCTGAGACAAGGAGGGAGATCTCTGTGACCGGACAACAGGAGAACGCGCGGCTGGGCAGCTTCGTCTGTTCCATGCCCACGAAAGTGGTCTTCGGGTTTGACAAGATCGATTCAGTCGGCGAGGAGACCAAGCGGCTCGGGAGCCACGCGCTCATCGTCGCCGCGGCCAAGACCATGGAGAAGACCGGGGCTCTGGCGCGGACGAAGGATTCCCTCGAGAAGGCCGGGGTAGCCGTCACCGTGTTTCAGGAAGTGGAGTCAGACCCCACCGTTACCGCGATGGACAAGGTCGCCGAGTTGTGCCGCGGGAAAGGCTGCAACGTCGTCGTGGGACTGGGCGGCGGCAGCGCCATCGACTTTGCAAAGGGTGTTGCAGTGGGCGCGGCTCACACGGGTTCCGTGCTCGACTACATGACCCGCGTCGGGCATCCGTCAGAACCGATAACCGAGAAGACGCTGCCGATTGTCGCCATTCCAACGACAGCCGGAACCGGGGCGGAGGTGACCGCTGTCGCGGTGATCACGATCCCGGCAACGCACGAGAAGCATGGGATCATTAACCCGCTCGTCATGCCGAAGGTGGCGATTGTGGATCCCGGTCTGATGCTGTCCCTGCCCCCCAGGCTGACGGCCGGGACAGGCTTCGATGTCTTCGGGCATGCGTTCGAGGCGTTCGTGAGCCGGTTCACTACGCCGTTCGCTGACGCGGTGGCGCTGGAGGCGCTCCGACTGGTCGGGGCGTACCTCGTCCCTGCGGTCAGGGAGCAACGCAGCCTGGTCGCTCGAGAGAACATGGCCTGGGCGGCGACCCTAGGCGGGGTCGCCATCGCAAACGCAGGGATGACCGTCGCCCACGGGATCGCCCAAGCACTTGGAGGACGCTTCCACATCGCTCACGGTGAGGCAGTGGCCTTCTGCATGCCGGAGGTGATGCAGCAGATGGCGGCGGACCGGTCGGACCGTTTTGCACGCGTGGCGCAGGTCATGGGCATGCCTACGCAAGGGTTGACGGAACAGGAGTGCGCGCAGGCATGTGTCGCGGGAATCACACAGCTGCGCGAAGACGTGGGACTGGACATTCGATACAGGGAGTTCGGGATCAGCGCGGATGACATCGACCGTCTCGTCGAGGACGTCTTCAATACGCAGCACTGGTCGATCGAACACCACCCGTGCGAACTCCCCCATAGTGACGTCAAGAGAATCCTTGCCTCGCGCCTGTAGCGGGACGGCCGGGCAGGATCACCGTATGGACAAGGGTGAGCGAGAGGAATCAACGGCATGACAAGACGACCTCGAACTACGGATCGAACGACGGAGATGCACATTCACGGCCGCTATGGACGGTACCTGGGAGTGAACCTCTCGGATCGCACTCTCGAGAAGATCGAGATCCCGGACGAGTGGGTACGAAAGCATCTCGGCGGCCGAGGCATCGGAGCGCGAATCATGCTTCGAGACCTGGCCCCGAAAGCCGACCCGCTTGGTCCTGAGAACCTCCTGATCTTTGGGACAGGACCGCTCCAAGGTACAGGGATGGCCGGGGCAGGTCGGCATAACGTGATGAGCAAGTCGCCGAAGACTGGAGCAGTAAGCGATTCTCACGCAGGTGGCTTCTTCGCAGATGCTCTCAGTCATTCCGGGTACGACGGGATAGCCATCCGCGGCAAGGCGCCCACTCCGGTCTACCTGTGCGTAATCGACGGCAAGGCAGAGCTGCACGACGCGACGTCGCTGTGGGGATCCTGCGTGCTGGAGACGGAGACGGAGCTGAAGCGTAGACACGGCGCTGTACGCGTGTCCTCGATAGGCCCTGCGGGCGAGAATCTTGTCAAGCAGGCATGCATCATCAACGACCGAAACCGAGCCGCCGGCAGGCCTGGGTTTGGCGCAGTGATGGGCTCCAAGAACCTGAAGGCCGTTGTGGTCGGGGGAACGCAGAAGAGGCCGCTTGTCGACCCGACTCTCCTTGCGGACGCCAGGGCGCGTTTCGCGGCGGGACTTGTCCAGGACCCTCGACAGGCATTCCTGGGGGATTACGGGACTGCCGGCTACCTTGAGATCCACAACGTGAAGGGGATTCAGCCCTCAAGGAACTTCGCAGATGCGTTCTACGACGACGCCGCGAAGATCGGGGGCGACGCGCTCATGGAGCTGCTCAAAGAGCGGGACAACTGCACGGGTTGTCCTGTGCGGTGCAAGCGGGTCGTTCAAACGGAATCCTCTGGAGAGGCGGTGATTCCGGCGTACGGTGGTCCGGAGTACGAGACCATTGCAGCATTTGGGACCTTGTGCATGAACTCCGATCTCCGATCCATCGCCCTGGCAAACCAGAGGTGCAACGCCCTGGGTCTGGACACGATCAGCGCAGGAGTGTCGATAGCGTTTGCGATGGAGGCGAGCGAGAAGGGTCTTCTGCCCGACCGTGTCGAGTGGGGAGACACCCGAGCCATCCTCGCTCTGATAGAGCAAATCGCGACGCGAAAGGGGCTGGGCGCGCGGCTGGCAGACGGCATCGACGCCCTGGCCGAGGAATTGGGAGCCGACTTCGCCATGGTGATCAAGGGCCAGGAGATCCCGCTGCATGAACCACGCGGAAAGAAGGGAATGGCCTTGACCTATGCCACCACCCCGCGCGGCGGACAGCACATGGAAGGGATCCACGATGACTACCTGGAGTCAGAGCCTGTCACGCCCGAGCTTGGCATCACGGACAAAGTGAGCCGGTTTGACTGGACCAATAGGCCGTACCTGTGCAAGGTCTACGAGGACTTGACGTCCTTCAACAACTCGCTTGTCATCTGCGATTTCGTCGTCAACAGGACGGGCGAGAACTACAACTATCCTCTCATCCGGCAGGCCGTGTACGCCATCACCGGGCTTGAGCTCAAGCCCGACGACATGGTGACCGTTGGTGAGCGCAACTACAACCTGCTGCGCCTGCTCTCGGCGATGGAAGGCTACCGGCGCGCCGATGACGGATTGCCGTCGAGGTTTGAACAGCCGCTTCCTCGCGGGGCGAGTGCGGGCGAGTCAATCCCAAGAGCGCTGATGGAAAGCCAGATCAAGGAGTACTACAAGGTCCGCGGCTGGAGCGATTGGGGGCCGAGCAGAGAGCGCCTTAGAGCGTTGGATCTTGAGGAATTGACGAGCTACGTGGAAGGATAGCGGTCGCGAGCAGGAGACGTTATGGGTGAGCTGACCGAGGATGCTCGGAGTAGCGGGCGAAGTGCCACGGATGGTGTCCACCAGAGTGCGTGCCGTTCTGGGAAGTCTAGCGGGGAAGCCTCTGCCAGGGAGACGGCCGCTGTGAAGACGCGCGTGCTTGGCAAGACCGGGCTCGTGGTCAGCGAGATCGGCTTCGGATCCATGGAACTCCGGGGCCCCCGGATCTGGGATGGACGTGCCGTAAGTCCGGTTCAGGCAGACGAGATTCTCAACGCCGCGCTTGACCTGGGAGTCAACTTCATCGACACGTCGCCGGACTACGGCCAAAGCGAGCAGTACATCGGGCGATTCCTGTCTGCACGGCGCGATGAGTACATCCTGGCGACGAAGTGCGGCTGCCACCTGGTGGACAAGGGCGCATACGATGAGACAACACACGTGTGGACCCGCCGCAACATCCTGGCAAGCGTCGAGGGGAGTCTGGAGAGGCTGCGCACCGACCGCGTGGACATACTGCAACTCCACAACGCTACGGTGCAGGACGTAAGAGAAAACGGGGTCATGGATGTGCTTCAGGAGATCAAGGACAGCGGGAAGGCGCGTTTCATAGGGGTTTCCTCGACATGGCCAGACCTCTTGGAGTTCGTTAACACGGCTCCTCTCGACACGATCCAGACCACCTACTCTGCCCTCGACCCCTCTCACCAGCACGTGATCTCGGCCGCGAAAGAGAAAGGCATGGGCACGATCGTTCGTGGAGCAGTCATGAAGGGTGCCCTGACTGACCTACACCAGCGCAACCTGGTGGAGAACATCCGGAAGACACTGGGCATGAAGGAGCTCTGGGAGAGAGCGCGGCTTGATGAGGTCTTGGGGGCCATGACGCCGACGGAGTTCTTGGTGCGCTTCGCCCTGACCCATCCGGACGTGAATACGGTCATCATCGGCACCCTGAACTCAGAACACCTGAAAGGGGACCTCGCTGCGGCCAAGGCAGGACCTCTGCCCAATGAGATGTACGAGGAGGCGGTGAGAAGACTACGTGTGTGTGGCATACGTCCCGCGTGGACTCCGCAAGGGAGGGCTGACTGATGAACCGAACCGATCGCCTTTTCGCACTCACGGACCAGCACAGGGCCAAGAACTTCCTGCCACTGCCCGTGATGGCCGC